>Ga0209550_10001267_pt1 | contig 24359 bp, 25 predicted proteins | sample LauGreSuBDMM15SN_2_FD_187567 | JGI IMG/M metagenome (GOLD analysis project Ga0209550, IMG submission 187567) | Freshwater lake microbial communities from Lake Michigan, USA - Su13.BD.MM15.SN (SPAdes) (version 5) | ecosystem: Environmental > Aquatic > Freshwater > Lake | place: Lake Michigan... | reverse complement strand
TGCCCTTGGCTTAGGCGAGGGGACCGTTGCCATGGTCGCTTTGGCCGCCTTTGTGGGTCATGTCTGGCCGGTTTTTTTCCGTTTCAAAGGCGGTAAAGGCGTGGCCACAGCGGCGGGGGTGCTGATAGGCATCGAGCCCTTTTTGGGCTTGGCGACCTTGGCCACTTGGCTGGTCGTGGCGTATTTTTCTCGCTATTCGTCATTAGCGGCCTTGGCCAGTGCCTTGTTTTCACCCGCTTACTATTTTTTGGGCCACCGCGTGGCTTGGTATGTGGACAACCGCATTTTGCTCGCGGTCGCTGTGATGAGCGCGGTGCTGATCTGGCGTCACCAAGCCAATATTGGCAAGCTCATGCGCGGTGAGGAAAGCCCCATCGGCGGCAAAAAATCGGGGTCAGATCCCAATTAATCGCGGAAGTTGTCGAAGCTGAGCGGCAAGTCGGGGATGTCCTTGCGAATCAAAGCCATGGCGGCTTGCAGGTCGTCACGCTTGGCGCCTGTCACACGCACCGATTCGCCTTGGATAGCAGCTTGCACTTTCAGCTTGCTGTCTTTGATGATGCGTTGAATCTTTTTGGCGTCTTCGCTGGCAATGCCATTGCGCACTTTCACCACTTGCTTGACCTTGTCGCCGCCCATTTTTTGCACGTCGCCTTTGTCGAGAAAGCGCACATCTACATTGCGCTTGGCGAGTTTGTTGCGCAAGATGTCGTCAATTTGCTGCAACTGAAAGTCGCTGTCACCGATCAGGGTGATGTCTTTGTCTTTCAGTTCGATGGCAGCTGAGGTGCCTTTGAAATCGAAACGGGTACCGATTTCTTTGGCGGTATTGTCAACAGCATTTTTCACTTCAACCAAGTCGGCTTCGCATACAGTGTCAAAAGAGGGCATGGTTGGTACTTCAGAAGTTCAGGGTGAGACAATTCTCACATGATTACTGAGACCAACGTCCCCCTGCAGCAGCACAACACCTTTGGCATCGCTGCCCGCGCCGAGCGCTTGCTGCGCCTTCGCACCATGGACGATGTCCAAGCCTTGTTAACCGACCCCTTGCGCCTAGAGCCACACTTCGTCTTGGGCGGCGGCAGCAACATCGTCATCACGGGCGACATCAAGCGTTTAGTCATCAAAGTCGAGTTGATGGGCAAGCATCTTGTGTCCGAAGACGCCAAAGCTTGGGTTGTACAAGCCGCTGCTGGCGAAGACTGGCACGACTTTGTGGCTTGGACCTTGGCGCAAGGCTGGCCTGGCTTGGAAAATTTGGCCCTGATCCCTGGCTTGGTGGGTGCTTCACCTGTGCAAAACATTGGCGCCTATGGCGTGGAGTTGCAAGACCGCTTCGAGTCTTTGGATGCCGTCGATTTATTGACCGGACAGCACTTCACGCTCGATGCAGCACAGTGCGCTTTTGGCTACCGAGACTCCGTGTTCAAACACGCGGCCAGCGACAGCCGCGATTTGGGGCTCTTGGGAAGAGCGCTCATCACCCAAGTGCGATTTCGCTTACCCAAAAAATGGAGAGCCGAGATCAGCTACGCGGATTTGGAAAAAAAGCAGGCCCAAAAAGGCATTGCCCAACCAACGGCGCAGCAAGTGTTCGATTGGGTGTGCGAGATACGCCGCGCCAAGTTGCCCGACCCTGCGGTGATCGGCAATGCAGGCAGTTTTTTCAAAAACCCCACCGTCAGCCCCGAGCAATGCCAAGACATCATCGCCCGAGAACCGCGCTTGGTGCATTACCAATTGGCCGATGGCCGCTTCAAATTGGCTGCCGCTTGGTTGATAGACGCTTGCGGTTGGCGCGGCAAATCGGTGGGCAATGCGGCGGTTTATGAAAAACAAGCCTTGGTGATCGTTAACAAGGGTGGTTTGACACAGCCCTGCACGGGCGGGGAAGTGGTGACCTTGGCGCAGGCTATTCAAACCAGTGTCTACGAGCGTTTTGGCATACGCCTTGAACATGAGCCGGTGGTGGTATGAAAAAAATCTGTCTTGTCTTGATGTTGCTGTGTGGCTTGCTAAGCTCGCAGGCGAGGGCACAAAACTACCCCAGCAAACCCATTCGCTTGGTCGTGCCGTTTGCGGCTGGCGGCACCACCGATTTGATGGCGCGAATCGTTGCCGAACCCTTGGGAAAATTGCTGGGGCAAACGGTGGTGGTCGACAACAAAGCGGGCGGCGGCGGTGTCTTAGGTGCAGCAGAGGTCGCCCGCGCCGCGCCGGACGGCTACACCTTGGGGCTGGCCACCGCGTCCAGCAACGCGACCAATCCAGCGATCAACCCCAAAGTCCCCTACGATCCGCTCAAAGATTTTTCACCCATCGCCAATATGGCGGCCACGCCCAATGTGCTGGCTGTCAACCCCGCATTCCCCGCCAAGGATTTTGCCGGCCTGCTGGCTGAATTGCGCCGAAAACCCGGCCAATACGACTACGCTTCGTCGGGCACGGGGGGCATTGGGCATTTGCAGATGGAGTTGTTCAAAAACCTGACCAAAACCTTTATCGTGCATATTCCCTACAGCGGTGGTGGCCCAGCTTTGCGCGACACCGTCGGGGGTCAGGTGATGATTATTTTTGACAACCTGCCATCAGCCTTGCCGCACATCAAGGACAAGCGACTTATCGCCATGGCTGTTGCTGCACCCGAACGATTGGCAGATTTGCCCGCTGTACCCACATTCAAAGAACTGGGTTTGGAGCCTGTCAACCGTCCCGCTTTTTACGGTATTTACGGCCCCAAAGGTATGCCCAAAGAGTTGGTGCAAAAGCTCAATGCCGCACTGCTGAAAGTGTTGCAAGACCCCGCGGTGATCAAGCGCATTGAAGCCACGGGGTCCAAGGTGATGGGCAATACCCCAGAACAATTTGCCCAACAGTTAAAGGGGGAGTTTGAGGTTTACAAAAAGGTGGTCGATGCCCAAAAACTCAAGCTTGACTGAACCCCACCCTTTGGTGGGTGCTTTTATTGAGGCCTTGTGGCTTGAAGATGGCTTGTCGCCCAATACCTTGGCCGCCTACCGACGCGATATGCAAGGTTTTTCTGAATGGTTGCAGGCGCAATCTATGGACCTAGAAAACGCGGGTGAAAACGATGTTCAGGCGTATTTTGCGGACCGCTTTGACCAAACCCGTGCCAGCACCGCCAACCGTCGCTTGACTGTGTTGCGGCGGTTTTACCAATGGGCTTTGCGCGAAAAGCACGTCAGCACAGACCCCACCTTGAAGCTGTTGACCGCACGCCAAGCCCCGCGTTTGCCCCAAACACTGAGCGAAGCGCAGGTTGAAGCGCTGTTGGCGGCTCCCAACACAGAAACCCCTTTGGGCTTGCGCGACCGCGCCATGTTGGAGTTGCTCTACGCCAGTGGCTTACGGGTCAGCGAGTTGGTCGGCTTGCCCATGCTGTCGTTGAATATGCGCGAAGGCGTGCTGCGTATCACCGGCAAAGGCAACAAAGAGCGCTTGGTGCCGTTTGGCGAAGAGGCAGCGGACAGCTTGCAACAGTATTTAAGCCAAGCTCGCCCCGTGTTGCTCGGCAAACAACATTCGCCCGCAGTGTTTGTGACCCAGCAAGGTGCGGCCATGTCGCGGGTGATGTTTTGGAAGCTGATCAAAAAATACGCGCTCTTGGCAGATGTCCATGTACCGCTGTCGCCCCACACTTTGCGCCACGCTTTTGCCACGCATTTGCTCAACCATGGCGCTGACCTGCGTGCGGTACAAATGCTGTTGGGGCATTCGGATATTTCTACCACCACCATCTACACCCATGTGGCCCGCGAGCGGCTTAAAGCGCTTCATGCGCAACACCACCCGCGTGGATAAATTTTTCAAGGTGTGGTGGGCGTCAACCGTTGTGCCATCAACCAATCAATTTCGTCTTGAGTGAACCCCGCTGCCAAGCGCGCAGGGGTGTTAAAGGGCGGCTTTAAGCGAGGCGCTGCATGGCGCTTGACCAGCAAGGGGTAATGCGTCAACGGGTCTAGGCCTTTCTCGGCGCACAGGTACCTGAACCAATGGTTGCCAATCGCCACATGACCTACCTCGTCGCGCAAAATCGTCTCAAGCACCGACTGAAACGCTGCCGCATGTGGAGAAGGGGACAGCAATAATTTGGCTTGAATCAGCGGCGTGGCATCCAAGCCGCGAGCTTCCAAGGTGCGCGGCACCAAGGCCATTCGGGCCAGCACGTCGTCTGCGGTTTTCTCGCACATCGACCACAAGCCATCGTGGGCGGCAAAGTCACCATAAGCATGGCCCATCTTGCCCAGCAAGTTTTGCAACAACCCGAAATGGGTGGATTCTTCATAGGCCACGCTTAGCCAGTCTTGGTAATAAGCTGGGGGTAAGCCGGCAAAGCGCCACACCGCATCCAGCGCCAAATTGATGGCATTGAACTCAATATGGCACACCGAATGCACCAAGGCAGCCAAGCCTTTGTCGGTGTGAACGGAGCGCTGAGGCACATGCTGGGGGTTTTGCAGCAAGGGTTGATCGGGTCGACCGGGGGCCTTGTGGCTGGTGTCTTGCAGTGGGGCTTGAACATCCAAAGAAAGATGCTTCCTCTCCAACCAAAGCTGTTGCACCGCCTGTACTTTGTCGGTGGCTTGGGTTTCACACAATACCCGATAGGCGGCTTCTCGCAATTCCATCTTTACAATTGTAGAAACCTCAATGAACGGCAAACTTATGGCTATTTATCAACTCGACCACCACACCCCCCAGATTGACCCCAGCGCTTGGGTGGCAGACTCTGCCCAAGTGATGGGGGCCATCACTTTGGAGGCCAACACCAGTGTGTGGTTTGGTGCGGTTTTGCGTGGTGATACCGAGACCATCCATATTGGAGAGGGCAGCAATGTGCAAGATTTGGCCGTTATCCATGCGGACAACGGCTTGCCCGTGGTGGTGGGCAAGAACGTCACTGTGGGTCACCAAGTCATGTTGCACGGTTGCACCATCGGCGACGAAAGCCTGATTGGCATCGCCGCGGTGGTGTTGAATGGCGCTCGCATTGGTCGCCATTGCGTGGTGGGTGCAGGCTCGGTGGTCACCGAGGGCAAAGAGTTTCCTGATGGCAGCCTGATCATGGGTACACCTGCCAAGGTGGTGCGCGAACTCACACCCGAGCAAATCGAGGGCCTGCGCATGAGCGCCAAGCACTACACCCAAAATGCAATGCGTTTCAAAAATGGCTTGAAACAAATCGCATGAGTGAGTTGCACAAATTTTTATTTGAAGGGCTGCCGGTTCGTGGGGTGCTGGTGCGATTGACCGACAGTTGGCAAACCATATTGAACAAACGTGCTGCCAACGCCGAGACGGGTGCCTACCCAACCCCGGTCAGGGCTTTGTTGGGTGAGATGACCGCTGCCGCTGTCTTAATGCAAGCGAATATCAAGTTCAACGGTGCTTTGGTCTTGCAGATGATGGGCGAAGGTCCCCTGAAGTTGGCTGTGGTGGAAGTGCAATCCGATATGCGCTTTCGCTCCACCGCCAAAACCATTGGCGAGGTGTCTGAGGGCATGGGCTTGGCTGATATGGCCAACCAACGCAACCTCGGGCGCTGTGCCATCACCCTAGACCCTTTGGGACGCCGTCCAGGGCAGCAGCCCTACCAAGGCGTGGTGCCTTTGTATGACGACCAACGTGAGCCGCTGAACCGTTTCAGCGATGTGTTGGCGCATTACATGCTGCAAAGCGAACAACTCGATACCACCTTGGTGTTGGCAGCCAATGACGATATCGCGGCTGGCCTGTTGATTCAACGCTTGCCGATGCACGGAGCGGCTAACTTGGCAGGCAAAGAAAGCATGGCCGATGAAGCAGAAATAGGGCGCAATGAAGATTACAACCGCATTGCCATCCTTGCACAAAGCTTGACCAGTGAAGAACTGCTGACGCTGACCACCGACAAAATCCTGCACCGCTTGTTCTGGCAAGAAACCATTCGCCGCTTTGAGCCTGCGCCGGCAGATGAAGCGCCACGCTTTGCTTGTTCTTGCAACCGAGATCGGGTCAGCAATATGCTTCGCGGCTTGGGCGAAGAAGAAGCCAACAGCATCTTGGCAGAACGCCCCTTGATTGAGGTGGGTTGCGACTTTTGTGGCCAGCAATACCGCTATGACGCGGTTGATGCGGCACAGTTGTTTGCCCAGCAGACGATTCAGCCCCCAGGCTCATCGGCCTTGCAATAAGCCAGAGAAAAGCCGCTGCTCGCAATCGGGGTCGCTGCAGGTTTCACACATGCCTTGCCAACGCACAGGCAGTTCCTGTCGGGCCAAGCCCGAAGGGCTGAAGCAATCTGGGGGCAATATGGCCAACAAGCATTTCTTGACCAGTTCCTGTCCGATACCGTGAATGACTTGGAAAGGCAAACCCTGGGCCAGCAGGATGGCTCGCCATGCTTGGGCGTTGAGGGTATCTTCAGGATTTGCGCACAACAAGATACGCGAGGACAAAGAGGGTGGTGTCCAAGCAGGTTGGCTAAGGGGTGCATCCAATGGTGTGTGCAGGGTCCAGTTTGGCGCAAAATCTGTTAAAGCTGGACCAATAGCCGCAGCCAAGTGTTGCAGGCGAGGCGGTGAAAGCCCAAGCAAAACAATGTCCATGGACGCCTTATTTGGCGATTTGGACAAAGATTTCGTTGGGTTTGACCATGCCGATTTCAGAGCGAGCGCGTTCTTCCACCATCTCCATGCCGTCGCGCAAGTCGCGCAGCTCGGCGCGCATACGCTCTAACTTCAGCTCGGCTTGGGTGTTAAGCGCCAGCTGCGTTTGGTATTGCTGACGCAGTCGCCACACATCCGGAATGCTGCCACGCCCAAACCACAGCTGCAGCTGGAAAACAAGCAGCAGCGTTAGCAAAAAGATGGGTACGGGACGACGCATGGGTACAACTTCGGGTCGGTTTCAGTCGCGCAGATTGTAAAAGGCTGAACGGCCAGGGTAGGTGGCGATGCTACCGAGGTCTTCCTCAATGCGCAATAACTGGTTGTATTTGGCCAAACGGTCGGAGCGACTGAGTGAGCCGGTTTTGATTTGACCGGCGTTGGTGCCCACCGCGATATCGGCGATGGTGGAGTCCTCGGTCTCCCCCGAGCGGTGGCTGATAACAGCTGTGTAGCCCGCGCGTTTGGCCATTTCAATGGCGGCAAAGGTCTCGCTCAAGGTGCCAATTTGGTTAATTTTAATGAGGATGGAGTTGGCTATTCCCTTGTCAATGCCTTCTTGTAGGATTTTGGTGTTCGTCACAAATAAATCATCGCCCACCAACTGTATTTTTTTGTTCAGGCGCTCGCTCAGGTGTTTCCAGCCATCCCAGTCACCCTCGGCCATGCCGTCTTCGATGCTGAGAATGGGGTATTTGTCCACCCAAGTTGCAAGCATATCGGTCCACTGGCCTGCGTCTAGCACCAAGCCTTCACCTTCCAAATGGTATTTGCCGTCTTTGTAAAACTCGCTGGCAGCGCAGTCTAGGCCCAGCACGATTTGCTCACCAGCGGTAAAACCGGCTTTGCCGATGGCATCCAAAATCATTTGAATAGCCGCTTCATGCCCAAGCACATTGGGTGCAAAACCGCCCTCGTCGCCAACGGCAATGCTCATACCTTTGTCGCTCATGATTTTTTTCAAAGCATGAAAGACCTCTGCGCCGTAGCGCAAGGCTTCGCGAAAACTAGGCGCACCCACGGGGATGATCATCAACTCTTGCAAATCGAGGTTGTTGTTGGCATGTGCGCCGCCATTGATCACGTTCATCATGGGAACTGGCATTTGCATACGACCCATACCGCCAAAATAGCGGTACAAGGGTAAGCCGGACTCTTCAGCAGCCGCACGGGCTACCGCCATGGACACCGCCAAAATGGAGTTGGCACCTAAGCGGGCTTTGTTGTCTGTGCCGTCAAGGTCGATCATGGTGTGGTCTAGAAACGCTTGTTCGCTGGCATCCAAGCCAATCACGGCTTGGGTGATTTCGTTGTTCACATACTCCACAGCTTTCAAGACTCCTTTTCCACCATAGCGTGCAGGGTCACCGTCGCGCAATTCAATGGCCTCACGGCTGCCAGTAGATGCGCCAGAGGGGACGGCGGCGCGACCCATGATGCCGCTTTCCAACAAGACATCGCACTCCACCGTGGGGTTGCCACGGCTGTCTAAAATTTCACGACCAACGATGTCGACGATTGCACTCATGTTCAGACTTTCTTCAAGAGGGAAAACAGGCTCAAGGCCTATGGATTAACAAAATTAAACAGAAAAATGGTTTTCAAGCAGCGGGCTTTGTTTGACGACTTTGTCAATCGCCACCAAGCTCTCTAGCAGGGCCCGCATGTGTTTCAAAGGTACAGCGTTGGGGCCGTCCGACCAAGCTTGGGCAGGGTTGGGATGCGTTTCCATGAAAAGCCCCGCCACACCGGCCGCCACACCTGCGCGGGCCAGCACAGGCACCATCTCACGTGCGCCGCCACTGCTGGTACCTTGCCCACCAGGCTTTTGCACGGAATGCGTCACATCAAATACCACTGGGGCACCTGTGTGGCGCATCTCAGCCAAGCTGGTCATGTCGGCCACCAAATTGTTGTAACCAAAGCTAACACCACGCTCACAGGCCAAAAAGTTGTCTTCGTTCAGGCCTGCCTCACGTGCTGCTGCACGGGCTTTGTCGACCACGTTTTTCATGTCCCAAGGGGCAAGAAATTGGCCTTTTTTGATGTTGACGGGCTTGCCCGACTGCGCCACGGCGCGAATGAAGTCGGTTTGGCGGCATAAAAAAGCAGGGGTCTGCAACACATCGACCACGCTGGCCACGGTTTTGACCTGAGATTCTTCGTGTACATCGGTCAGCACAGGGATATTCAACTGCCTGCGCACTTCTTCCAAGATTTTCAGACCTGCGTCCAACCCCAGGCCGCGTTGGGTGCTGCCAGAAGAGCGGTTGGCTTTGTCAAACGAGCCTTTGTAAATCAATGGGATGCCTAAAGCCATGCAAATGTCTTTGAGTTGTCCAGCCACATCCAAAGACATGTCCAAACTCTCTATAGAGCAGGTGCCTGCGATCAGAAAGAATGGCTTGTCTAGGCCTGCATCAAAGCCGCACAGTCTCATGCAACCACTTTCAATTTTTTTCGCTCGGTTTGGTATGTCAAGGCCGCTCGCACAAACGCGATGAACAAGGGATGGCTACCCCAAGGCGTGGACTTGAACTCGGGGTGAAACTGCACACCCATGTACCAAGGATGCACTGCTTGGGGGAGTTCCACGATTTCAGTGAGTTGCTCGCGCTGGGTCAAGGCGGAGATAACCAAACCTGCGTGGCGTAGTTTGTCTAAGTAATTCACATTCGCCTCGTAGCGGTGGCGGTGTCTTTCGCTCACATGGTCGCCGTAGATATGGTGAGCCAAGGTGTGGGGCGCGACATTCGAGGCTTGTTCGCCCAAGCGCATGGTGCCACCCAAGTCGGAGTTGGCATGGCGTGTTTGCACCTTGCCATCTGCATCTTTCCATTCGGTGATCAAAGCAATGACAGGGTGCGGGGTGTCGGGTTCGAATTCGGTGCTGTTGGCACCCGTCAAGCCCGCCACATGCCTGGCGTATTCGATGGTGGCGACTTGCATACCTAAACAAATACCCAAATAAGGGACCTTGCCTTCGCGCGCAAAACGCGCCGCACAAACCTTGCCTTCAATACCGCGTTTGCCAAAACCGCCTGGCACCAAAACCGCATCAAAGCGCGATAACTGGGCGATATTGGAAGCGTCAAGGCCTTCAGAGTCGATGTACTCGATATTGACCCGCGCATGGTGGTGAATACCTGCGTGGCGCAAAGCCTCGTTCAGCGATTTGTAGCTGTCAGAGAGGTCCACATACTTACCAACCATGGCAATTTGCAGCTCGAATTGGGGGTTCTCTACCTCTTGTACCAAATCATCCCAACGCTTCAACGATGCGGGGGCGGTATTGATGCGCAGTTTTTCGCAGATGAGTGCATCTAAGCCTTGCTCGTGCAACATGCGTGGCACTTTGTAGATGGTGTCCACATCCCACATGGAGATGACGCCCCACTCAGAGACGTTGGAGAAGAGCGAAATTTTGGAGCGCTCTTCTTGGGGGATGGGCCGGTCCGCACGACACACCAAGGCATCGGCTTGGATACCGATTTCACGCAGTTTTTGGGCAGTGTGCTGGGTGGGTTTGGTCTTCAGTTCGCCGGCCGCAGCAATCCACGGTACATAACTCAGGTGCACAAAGGCGGCATTGTGCGGGCCCATGCGCAAGCTCATTTGCCGCACTGCTTCAAGAAAGGGCAAGGACTCGATGTCACCAACGGTGCCGCCAATTTCCACAATCGCCACATCCACCGTGTCCGCTGTTCCTACACCTGCGCCGCGTTTAATGAAATCTTGTATTTCGTTGGTGATGTGGGGAATAACCTGAACGGTGGTGCCCAAATAGTCGCCACGGCGTTCTTTTTCCAGAACACTTTTGTAGATTTGACCGGTGGTGAAGTTGTTGGTGCGCCGCATCCGTGTGGTGATAAAGCGCTCGTAGTGGCCCAAATCGAGGTCTGTTTCTGCCCCATCTTCGGTCACGAAGACTTCGCCATGCTCGAAGGGCGACATCGTGCCAGGGTCGACGTTTATGTAGGGATCGAGCTTGATTAAAGTGACTTTGAGGCCTCGCGACTCAAGAATCGCAGCGAGGGAGGCTGAGGCGATTCCCTTGCCAAGGGAAGACACCACACCGCCGGTGACGAAGACAAATTTGGTCATGTCGGGAGGGGAGGGCCTAGGCTCCCTAGAGGTGGTAATGCGAAATTATAGGGGCTCTGCTACATTGCGCCCCATGAGTGATCTGTCCAACAAACATATCGTGCTGGGCTTAAGCGGCGGTATCGCTTGCTACAAAGCTGCAGAGTTGTGCCGCGCCTTGGTCAAAGAGGGCGCAACGGTGCAGGTGGTCATGACCGAAGCTGCGGCCCAATTTGTCACCCCAGTGACGATGCAAGCCTTGTCGAATCAGCCCGTTTATGTGTCGCAATGGGATCCTCGCGAGCCCAACAACATGGCGCACATCAACCTTACCCGCAATGCACATGCCATCTTGGTGGCTCCTGCCAGTGCCGACTTCATGGCCAAACTTCTGCACGGCCGCGCCGATGATTTGCTCAGCCTGATGTGCTTGGCCAGGCCCGTGGACACCGTCCCCTTGCTGCTTGCACCTGCCATGAACAAAGAAATGTGGGCGCATCCTGCAACCCAGCGCAATATGGCGCAACTGCGCCAAGATGGCGCCAAAGTGCTGGGAGTGGGGCAAGGCGACCAAGCTTGTGGCGAGGTGGGCGACGGCAGAATGCTTGAGCCCGATGAATTGTTGTACGAACTGACCGCCTTGTTTCAAACCAAAGTCTTGCAGGGTAAAAAAGTGCTCATCAGCGCAGGGCCTACCTTTGAGGCCATCGACCCAGTGCGTGGCATTACCAATTTGTCCAGCGGGAAAATGGCTTTTGCCTTGGCTCGAGCCGCCCATGAAGCTGGCGCAGTGGTCCATGTGGTGGCAGGGCCGGTTAGCTTAACCACCCCTTTTGGCGTGGAGCGCACAGATGTTCGCTCTGCGCTGCAAATGCACGCAGCTGTCATGGCGCAGATTGAGCATGCCGATGTGTTCATTGCCACCGCCGCGGTAGCTGATTGGCGACCTGCCGAAGTAGCAGGTGAAAAAATCAAGAAGGGGCAAAACGGCCTGCCGAATTTTGAGTGGGTTGAAAACCCCGACATCTTGGCCGATGTAGCGTCCAGCACCCGTGCCCAAGCAGGCGCTTTGTATTGCGTGGGCTTTGCCGCGGAAACCCAGTATTTGCAAGCCCAGGCGCAGGCCAAGCGGGTTCGCAAAGGTGTGCCTTTGATGGTGGGTAATCTGGGCCCCGCCACGTTTGGCCAAGACGACAATGCTTTGCTGGTGATTGACGAGCAAGGCGCCCTAGAGTTGCCGCTGGCCTCCAAATTGACGCTGGCTAGGCAGTTGATGGCTGAGATCGCCAGTCGCATCAGCACAAAGGGTCAGCTATGAAGTTGGATGTGAAGGTCATTGATGAGCGCTTGCGCAGCATGTTGCCTAACTACGCCACTGCTGGCAGCGCAGGCTTGGACTTACGTGCATGTTTAGATGTTGCGCTGACGTTGCAGCCCAATGCGTGGCAGTTGGTGCCTACGGGTATGGCCATCCATTTGAAAGATCCGAATTACGCAGCCCTGATATTGCCGCGTTCAGGCTTGGGACACAAACACGGCATCGTGTTGGGTAATTTGGTGGGCTTGATTGACAGCGATTACCAAGGCCAACTGATGGTGAGCGCTTGGAACCGCAGCGATGTGGCTTTCACCATCGAACCCATGGAACGCATCGCTCAATTGGTGATCGTGCCTGTGGTGCAGGCGCAGTTCAATCTGGTCGATGAATTTGAGGCCGCCACTGAACGCGGTGCAGGTGGCTACGGCTCGACAGGCAAGCAATAAGCCCTTAATGCAGCGTGTCGTTGCCTGGCAGGGTGGGCACAGAGAAAAAACCAGAGCCACACGTTCCGTGGCTTTTTTCTTGTTCTGTGGCGGCTCTGACACCCGTGATGGTGAGTGCAATTCGCAAAGCCATGCCTGACAGCGGATGGTTACCATCCAACACCACATGCTCTGGGTACACATCGGTGACGGTATAGATCACGTCTTTGGGTGCATCGGGACTGCAGTCTTGGGAGAGTGCATGGCCCTCTATGGTCATGCCTTCTTCAAGCACAGCCGGAAATGCATGACGCGGCTCTAAAAAAATAAGTTCTTCTTTGAAGTCTCCAAAGGCTTCCTCTGGCTCTAAATGCAAGTCCAATTGATCCCCGACTTGATGGTCTTGCAAAGCCATTTGGATTTTTTCGAGCAAATCGTGTCCGCCCAAGTAAAACTCCACGGGATCATCAAGCTCATCCAAGATTTGCCCTTGGGCATCTTTAAGCACCCATGTCAGGGCGACAACGCAGTCTGGTGTTATGTTCATGGGGCAGAATTGTCGCAGTTTGGAGAAACGCTTTGAAAAAGACCTTGCCCCACCCCTTGCTGGGCACATTGAGCGCCGAGACCTTCATGCGTCGCTATTGGCAAAAAAAGCCCCTGTTGATCCGCCAAGCCATGCCTGGTATTGAACCCATCTTGAGTCGCCAGCAGTTGTTCGCTTTGGCCGAATCGGAGGACGTCGAGTCGCGCTTGGTGGTCAATAACACCATTAAGGGTCAATGGCGCTTGAAGTCAGGACCATTGGGCAGACGCAGTCTGCCAAGCTTGAAGCAAAGCCATTGGACGCTGTTGGTGCAAGGGGTAGATTTACACGACGACAAAGTTGCACAACTGCGGGATCAATTTCGTTTCATTCCCGACGCTCGGCTCGATGACGTCATGATCAGTTATGCGACCGACAAAGGCGGCGTGGGGCCGCACTTTGACAGCTACGATGTTTTTTTGCTGCAAGTGCATGGACAACGCCGCTGGCGTATCAGTCAACAAAAAGACCTCTCTTTGCGAGATGACGTCCCCTTGAAAATATTACGCAATTTCAAGGCAGAAGAAACTTGGGTGCTCAACCCTGGCGACATGCTGTATTTGCCCCCGCAGTGCGCCCATGATGGCGTTGCGTTGGGGGACTGCATGACCTATTCGATTGGATTTAAAGCGCAAACCCCTCAGGCTTTGGCGCAACAGTTGTTGCCGCGTTTCGCTGACATGGATGTTGTCAAAGAATCTGCTCGGTACCGAGATCAAACACAAACTGCAACCGAGCATCCGGCCCGAATACCAGAGCACCTCCAAGCCTTTGCCCACCACGCGCTTGAAAGTGCATTGCGACAAAAGCACGCCAGTGAAAAAGTTTTGGGTGAGTGGTTGAGTGAGCCTAAGGCGCTGGTTTGGTTTGACACCCAAGACCCTAAAGACTTGCAACAAGGCATTGTGTTGGATCGTAAAACCAAAATGCTTTACGACCAGCGATTTGTCTATATCAACGGGGAAAGTTGGCGTTGTGCCGGCGCGGATGCCCGAACATTGCGTTCATTGGCTGATCAAAGACTACTGAACTACCAGCAAATTCAACAATCTAGTGAAACCCTGTTGGCAGTTTTGGAGGAGTGGGGCCAATCTGGATGGCTGCACCCGCAAATCAACAAATTAGACTTAAAAAGCTGAAGAATTAGCCATTCGGGAATTCACCTATAATGCATCGCTGAGTTGAAGGAGCTTGAGTCCATCGGCTCGGTTGCATGTGGAGGTTGTTGACCAAAGCATGTGGCATCCCACGAAATTTTTCGAACCATTCTCTAAGGAACCCCCATGAAAAAATCACTCCTCTTGGCAACTTTGTTGGCTGCTGCTTTGGTCGCTTGCGGTAAAAAAGAAACTCCTCCCGCTCCTGCTGCTGCTCCTGCACCTGCTGCTGAAGCACCTGCTGCTGCACCTGCACCTGCACCTGCTGCCGCACCTGCACCTGCTGCCGAAGGCGAGAAGAAGTAATTTTTTCTGCTTCGACCTAAAGCCACCTTCGGGTGGCTTTTTTTTGCCCTAAGATTTCTGTATGTCTTCAAGCAACTTAACCCATTCAGCCTCTGCCATCCCTGTGGCCCGCAGCCAAACTTTGGGCGATATTCTGAGACGCACCGCTCAGCGACTCCCCGACAAAACCGCCGTCATTTGTGGACAAACCGAATGGAGCTATGCCCAATTTGATGCACTGGTGAGCCGACTGGCGGTAGGTTTGGTGGCGATCGGAATAAAAACTGGCGACCATGTGGCCATGTTGGCGCGAAATTCCCATGGTTTTGCGGCCATGCGATTTGCTTTGGCCAGGATGGGTGCCGTTTTGGTGCCCATTAACTTCATGCTTAAAGCGGATGAGGTGGCTTACATCCTCAGACATGCGCAAGCCAAGGTGCTGGTCACCGACACCGAACTCACACCCTTGGCAAAGGCGGCGTCTGCTTTGGACACGCAGGTGGCCGAGTTCATTTGGATACCATCTGAAGACCCCGCCCAGGCCAGCGAGGGAATGCACGACTTTCATACCTTGATTGGCTCTGAAGGTGTCCTACCACCGCAAACTTTCAATGGCAACGATGTCTTGCAAATTGTGTACACCAGTGGCACAGAGTCCAGCCCAAAGGGTGCCATGCTCACCCATGACGCCGTGCTGTGGCAATACGTGAGTTGTGTGATCAATGCTGAAATTCATGTGGATGATTTGGCCTTGCATTCACTGCCTCTGTACCACTGCGCCCAACTGGACGTATTCTTCGGGCCTGCGGTCTACGTGGGAAGCACCAATATCATCACGGCTAAACCTACGCCCGATAACCTCATGCCGCTGATGCAGCGTTTTGGCGTGACCAGTTTCTTTGCGCCGCCAACGGTTTGGATTGCTTTGCTGCGCTCACCCTTAATGGACGCTGAAAAGCTGTCCACCTTGGCCAAAGGCTATTACGGTGCTTCCATCATGCCGGTTGAAGTGTTGCGTGAACTTGCGGCATGTCTGCCGCGTGTGCGGTTATGGAACCTTTACGGGCAGACGGAAATCGCGCCCTTGGCGACCTTGTTGGGGCCCGAGGATCAATTGCGCAAGCCCGGCTCCTGTGGACGGGCTGTGATTCATGTTGAAACCCGCGTGGTGGATGAGCAGATGAACGATGTCCAAGCAGGTGGTGAGGTGGGTGAAATCGTGCATCGATCGCCGCACCTCATGCTCGGCTACTTTAATGACGAAGAGAGAACCCGCGCCGCGTTTGAGTCTGGCTGGTTTCACAGCGGAGACTTGGCCACCATTGACGTCGAGGGCTTCATTACGGTGGTCGATCGAAAAAAAGACATGATCAAAACAGGTGGCGAAAACGTCGCCAGCAGGGAAGTCGAAGAGATGATTTACCGCATCCCCACCGTTAGCGAGGTGGCGGTGATTGGTTTACCCGACCCCAAATGGGTAGAGGCTGTGACCGCTGTGATTGTGGTCAAACTTGGTCAAAGCTTGTCTGCAGATGAGGTTCTTGTCCATTGCCAGCAGCACATGGCTGGTTTCAAATGTCCCAAGCGGGTTATCTTCACTGATACCTTACCGAAAAATCCCAGCGGCAAATTGCTCAAGCGAGAGTTGCGAGAGCTTTACGCCTAAAGGCCGTTCAATGGCCTTATTGCACCGTGTACCAAGGGGTGCCCTCTAAAGGGTCAGCCACCGGAATATCAGACGCGCTGCAACCCAGGGCGTGGGCCAGTACAGTTTGCGCCATATCGGGACGGTTGTTTCGTTCGCTCAAATGGGCCGCCACCAGCAGGTTCAAACCACTGTGATTCAACGCACTGGCGAGTTGCGCTGACTCGCTGTTGGACAAATGCCCAAGGGGGCCGGCAATGCGTTTCTTCAAAAAAGGGGGGTAAGCCGATTGCGCGAGCAATTCGCTGTCATGGTTGCATTCCAGCAGCAAGGCTTGACAAGCTTGCAAAGCTTGAACGACATGGTCGCTACCGTGTCCTAAGTCCGTAAGGACCCCCAAGCTACTGGCACCATCGCTGCAACGCAGTTGCAGTGGCTCTCTGGCGTCATGCGGCACCGTGAAGGGCTGGAGTTGCAAACTGCCCAGCGTCAAAGTTTGCCCATCCTTCACAAGCAGCAACTGGTCGCTGGGCAATCCCCAATCCATCACGCCACTGGCCAAAGCCGTGCCACGGCTCATCCAAACGGACAGGGCGGTACGTTTTGCTAATTGTTGAGTGTGACCAATATGGTCGGCGTGTTCGTGTGTCACAAATACCGCGTCGAGGTCTTCAAGCGTTAAATCAGCTTGAGCCAATCGCTTGCTAAGTTCTTTGACGCTTAAGCCGCAATCGATCAGCACGCGAGAGACCTGCGCACCGCAACGTGCTTCCACCACGGTGGCGTTGCCTGCGCTTCCACTGCCCAGGTTTTTGAATCGCAGCACGCGTTACTGCAATTCTTTGACCAATAGTTGGGCGATTTTTTGCGCCGTCGCAGACGCATCAGGTTGACCCGACGCGTTCAAGATGGAGATGGTGGAGGTGGCATTGTCTGTACTGACAATTTTCAATCGGTATTGCTGGGGGCCTTGGCTGTTCTTGGAGGAACTGAACAATTTGCTGAAGAAGCCTTCTTCTGCCTCATCGGGCATGTCCACATAACGAACAAAGTACATACCTTGTTTGCGGTCACGGTCTTCGACAGTGAACCCGTTGCGGTCAAGCAAAACGCCCACTCGACGCCAAGCTACATCGTAGCCTTGGTTGAAGTTCACAGCGGGCTTGCCGTCTAGGGTAATGAGTTGGCTGGCGCTCTTGGCGAGGCCGCCTTCAAACGCTTTGGCGTTGTCTGCAGTCGCGGTTGTGGGAGCAAGCTTGAGCATCAAGCGACGAAGGAATTCTTTTTCTAACTCTGGGTCATTGGCGCGAGGTTGCCAGACCGTACTTTTAGACAGTTTGTCTGAATAGACCTCCACCATACCTCGGTGCACAACGTACAACTCGGTGTGGTTGCTGTCGGTACGGTCTAGGCGGATGCGAAATTTGTCGCGCTCTCCAGTGGAGTACAAGCCATCCAAAACTTTGCCCAAGTTACGTCGAATAAAGTCTTGGGGCAATTTGGCACGGTTCTCAGCCCATTCGGTTTCCAGCACGCCAATACCTTGCTCATCGCGCACCAAGGTAAAGCCAGACTCTTTCCAAAAATCACGCACTGCAACCCACAGATCTTCGGGTGGACGGGCAATATCGAGCCACATTTGGTTACCGGCTCGCTTGACTTGTATGTCGGCCAAAGCCAAGGGGCTGGTTAAAGGACCCAGATCTGGTTTATTGCCGGCGCCTAAATCGTTGGCGCTGATGGTGCCACCAGGCACATCAAAGCGTTTGTTGCGGGTAATTTTGCTGAGGTCGGGCGGGACTTCCAACGATTTCGCGGTAGGCGCTTCGGTTTGGGTTTTGTAGTTGACCTTATCGGAGTCCATGATGGAGCCACATGCCGCGATGCTGCTGATGCACAGCATCAGTCCCAAGCGGTAAAAAATGGCAGGTTTGAATGCAAACATCACAAGGTGTCCTTTTAGGGTGTCAAATCACGCCACAACTGCGCATGGCATTTTCCAATGCCGGTTGAAGGTGTGAGCTAAATGGGGTCATAGGCAAGCGCAAGGTGGGACCACACAGCCCCATGCGTTGGGCAGCCCATTTCACGGGAATTGGGTTGGATTCGGTGAACATGTTTTTATGCAGGCTTAGCAACTGGCGCTGAATAGTCATGGCTTGCTGAGCTTGACCTGCTATAGCCGCAAGACACATTTCGTGCATGAGTTTGGGTGCAATATTGGCAGTCACACTGACGTTACCATGGCCACCGCAAAGCATCAAAGCGACAGCTGTGCCGTCATCGCCTGAATAAACCGAAAACCCCTTGGGGGCTTCGTGTATCAACCACTGTGCGCGCTCGATGTTGCCGGTTGCTTCTTTGATGCCGATGATGCCGTCAATTTGCGCCAAACGCATGACCGTGTCGTGCTGCATATCGGCGACGGTCCGACCAGGCACGTTGTAGAGCACCATGGGCAAATCAACTGCTTCTGCAATGGTGCGAAAGTGTTGGTATTGACCTTCTTGGGTGGGCTTGTTGTAGTAGGGCACCACTTGCAACTGGCAATCGGCACCGACTTGCTTGGCAAAGCGGGTTAATTCAATGGCTTCATTGGTGGAATTGGCTCCACAACCAGCCATGATGGGCACACGTCCTGCTGCTTGTTCGACAGAGACGCGGATGATTTCACAGTGTTCTTCAACAGAAACTGTGGGTGACTCGCCGGTGGTGCCCACCACCCCTATGCAGTCCGTGCCTTGTTCTATGTGCCAATCAATCAGACGACGCAGTGCGGAGTAGTCGATGCTGCCATCTTCATGCATTGGCGTGATCAAGGCCACGATGCTTGCGCGTATGGGTTTCATGTAAGGTGGGGCATCAGATAGGTAAAGACCCGCATTCTAGCTTTTCTGAGCTGTTGAAGGTTCGCCTGCAAAGCGTTTGTCATTGCTGTCGTTGTTCACAGCCACGACCCGCTGAACATACCTGTCTGGCGAATGCAGGAACACATCTTCAAAGGCCACAATGCGCAGCGTTTTGCACAGCCACAAAAGTTCGCCGTGGTTCAAGAGGAATTCGGGGCGCGAAGGTTTTCCTACTGATTCGTTGCCAGCAGCAAAGGTTTCGTAAATCAAAATCCCATTCGGTTTCAAGCAGGCCAATAGCGCGTTCCAAGTGGGTCGCCAAAGGTAGTTGGTTACAACCACTGCATCAAACTGGCGACCCGATAGGGGCCAAGCGGCGGTTTCCAAATCTGCGCATAAGACCTCGCCAAATGTTTGAGCGGTGAGAAGTGCGTTTCCATCACGGTCAACACCTAAGACATCACAACCTTGGCTTTGCAGCCATTGCATATGCCGACCGCTGCCGCAGGCCAAGTCCAGCACATGCGCGTCAGGGGGAATCAGGTGCGCCCAGCGCGTAAGCCAAGGCGAAGGGGCAGACAAAGCGGGGTGTATCAATGGGAGGAAGGGCGAAATTCTTTTTTCACGGCTTTCAAGGCTATTTGGTCGACCAGCCATGGAGCAATCAGTTTGAGCCAGCGGCCTACTTTGCCTTGTGCGGTCATGACCACTTCGCGCCGTCGACGCACCATGGCATAGATGATCAGCCTTGCACAGTCTTTGACGGGCATGGCATTGTCTTCCATCAAACCACTCACGCCAGCGTTTTCGCCTTTGGCGTTGAGTCCGTGAACGCGGATATTGGTGGCCACCACCCCTGGGTAGGCAATGGTCACGCTCACTCCTGCGTCCTTGACCTCGGCGCGAAGGGCTTCAAAAAACCCCGACATCGCAAATTTGCTGGCGCTGTAGGCGGTACGTCCAGGCACACCGACCAAACCTGCCAACGACGACACCGCAACGATTCGGCCATGGCTTTGCTTCAGATAAGGCAAAGCTGCGTGGGTGCAGCAAACCGCACCCCATAAATTGACCCGCATCAATTCTTCATACCAAGCCAAGTTCTCAGGCTTGACGTCTTCAAACAATGCATGGGCAGACACGCCAGCGTTGTTGATCAAAATATCCAAACTGCCCAGTTGGCTGACGGTGGTCTCGACCAAATGACGGCACTGCTTCTCGTCGGTGATGTCTGTGGGCATGATGAGGGTGCGAGCCCCTAAGGCCATGCAATCGGCGGCGACAGACTGCAGGCGTGCCGCATTGCGCGCGGCCAGTACCAACATGGCTTGCAAACCGTGCCGTCGCGCCAGTTGGCGTGCCAACTCTGCGCCTATGCCATCCGATGCACCGGTGATGATGATGTTGGGCATTTAGAAACACATCCACAGTTGGTCGGCAATACTTTGCGCAAAGTCGGGTTGCAGGTAGAGACTGAACACCCAAGCCACGGCACTGCTGGCGATCAGCCAAGTCCATAGGCGAAGGTAGTGCTTCATGCCGCTTGGGGTACCCGGGCAATCGCCGTTTCACGCACGGGAAGGTTGATCAGGGCGGCAAACGCACTCAAAGCAATGGTGATGAACCATACTTGGTCATAACTGCCGGTCCGGTCGTAAATCAGGCCACCCAACCACACGCCCAAGAAGCTGCCGACCTGATGGCTCAGAAACACAAACCCGCTGAGCATGGACAAATGCGACACACCAAAAATTTGGGCAATCACAGCGTTGGTGACCGGTACGGTGGAAAGCCACAACAAGCCCATGGCTGCGGCAAAGATGTAAACGCTCAAAGGTGTGATGGGCAGGCTGATGAAAATGGCAATGATGATGCCTCGCGCCAAATAAATTCCCGAGAGGATTTTGTTTTTGGGAAAAACCTGTCCCAAACTGCCTGCGGCATAAGTACCCGCAATATTGAACAAACCGATCAGCGCCAAAGCGGTGCTGGCCAGTTGCGCAGACATGCCTTGGTCTTTCAAAAAACTGGGCAGGTGAACGCCGATGAACACCACTTGAAATCCGCAGACAAAGTAACCCGCCATCAACAACTGAAAACTGCGGTAGCCAAAAGCCTCGCGCAGGGCTTGAACAATGCTTTGGTTGCGCGCAGGGGCTTGGCCCGCAGCAAAGCTGGGTTCGCGAAGGCCTAAGCTGAGGGGAAGGATGATCAATACGCCAACAGACAGCATCACAAGGGCTTGCTGCCACCCCCACTGAGTGATCAGCATGGACTCTGTGGGCACCATCAAAAACTGACCAAAAGAACCTGCGGCTGAGACCACACCCATGGCCCAAGAGCGGCGCTCGGGCGGTATGTTGCGGCCAATCACGCCAAACACCACGGCGAAGGTGGTACCTGCCTGCGCCGCACCGACCATGACACCGGCTGTGACGATCAGCCATTGAGGGGTGGCGGCATGGGCCATGCCAAACAGGCCCAATGCATAGGCCAGTGCGCCCACGATGATGACGCGAAAGGCACCGAAGCGGTCTGCCAACATGCCTGAGAAGACGCCGATCAAGCCCCAACTGATGTTTTGCACGGCAATGGCCATGGCGAAGTCTTCCCGGCCCCAGCCCATGGTTTGGGTCATGGGTTGCATCCATAGGCCAAAGCCGTGGCGGATACCCATGGCAACGCTGACGATCATTGCGCCGCAGATCAAGACTTGCCACATGGGCAAGATTTTGTGAGTTTGCGTCATGTCATGACTGTAACGATTTTGGCTTTCATGCAGATCACGCTTCTTTGCCGGCTGTGGTTTCATCCAGTGTTGTCATCTTGTCTGTCTACAATCGCGCCCCATGGCAAGCAAACAACCCGAATATTCCGAAGGCTCGATCCGCGTCTTGAAAGGCTTGGAGCCGGTCAAGCAGCGCCCGGGCATGTACACCCGCACCGACAACCCCTTGCACATCATTCAAGAGGTGATCGACAACGCCGCCGATGAAGCGCTGGCAGGGCACGGCAAAAAAATCACGGTGCAACTGCACAGCGACGGCTCGGTGAGCATCGAAGACGATGGGCGCGGCATCCCGTTTGGGATGCACCCCGAAGAAAAAGCGCCCGTCATTGAATTGGTGTTCACCCGACTGCACGCCGGTGGCAAGTTCGACAAGGGCAAGGGCGGCGCCTACAGTTTCTCAGGCGGTTTGCATGGCGTGGGCGTGAGTGTGACCAATGCCTTGGCCAAGCGCATGGAAGTCACCTCTTACCGCGAAGGCCAAGTGGCTTACTTGGTGTTCTCGGGCGGAGATGTGGTGGAGAAACTGAAACTCCGCAAAACCGAAGCAGGCGAGCGCCGCCAAGGCACGGTGGTGCGGGTCTGGCCGGATGCCAAGTATTTCGAGTCACCCAACCTGCCTTTGCAAGAATTGATTCACCTCTTGCGCAGCAAAGCGGTGTTGATGCCGGGTGTGAGCGTCACCTTGGCACAAGAAAAAGCCAAAGACAGCCAGACCTGGCTCTACAAAGGGGGCTTGAGCGACTATTTGACGCAAACCCTGAGCCACGACCCCTTCATCCCTTTGTTTGAGGGCGAGGGCTTTGCCGACGAAGGCCACGAAAGTTTTGCTGAAGGCGAGGGAGCGGCTTGGTGCTTGGCTTTCACCGAAGACGGCTCTCCTGTTCGCGAAAGCTATGTCAACCTGATTCCCACCAGCGCGGGTGGCACCCACGAGAGCGGCTTGCGCGATGGCCTGTTCAACGCGGTGAAAAGCTTCATCGACTTGCACGCTTTGTTGCCCAAGGGCGTGAAGTTGCTGCCCGAGGATGTGTTTGCCCGTGCCAGTTTCATCTTGAGCGCCAAGGTGCTGGACCCGCAGTTTCAAGGCCAGATTAAAGAGCGGCTCAATTCGCGCGATGCGGTGCGTTTGGTGTCGAGCTTTGTCAAACCCGCTTTGGACTTGTGGCTCAACGAACATGTGGAGTTCGGTAAAAAGCTCGCCGAGTTGGTCATCCGTGCCGCGCAGTTGCGCCAAAAAGCCGGCCAAAAAGTGGAGAAGCGCAAAGGCTCGGGCGTGGCGGTGTTGCCGGGCAAGCTGACCGATTGCGAAAGCCGCGACTTGGCGCACAACGAAATCTTTTTGGTCGAGGGCGACAGCGCGGGTGGCAGCGCCAAGATGGGCCGCGACAAAGAAAGCCAAGCCATCCTGCCCCTGCGTGGCAAGGTGCTCAACACCTGGGAGGTCGAGCGCGACCGCTTGTTTGCCAACAACGAGGTGCACGACATTGCTGTGGCGATTGGCGTGGACCCGCATGGCCCCAACGACGCCCCCGACCTGAGCGGCTTACGCTATGGCAAGGTGTGTATCTTGAGCGACGCGGACGTGGACGGTTCGCACATCCAAGTGCTGCTGCTGACCTTGTTCTTTAGGCACTTCCCCAAGCTGATCGAAACTGGCCATGTGTATGTGGCACGACCTCCACTTTTCAGGGTGGATGTGCCGGCTCGTGGCAAAAAACCAGCGAGCAAAGCCTATGCGCTTGACGAAGGTGAGCTGACAGCCATCCTCGACAAAAGCGCCAAAGAGGGGGTGCCGCGTGAGAAATGCAGCATCTCCCGGTTCAAAGGTTTGGGCGAGATGAACGCCGAGCAGTTGTGGGACACCACCTTGAACCCCGACACACGCCGCTTGTTGCCAGTGCAATTGGGCGTGTTGGACTTTGCCCAAACCGAGGGCATGATCACCCAGTTGATGGGCAAGGGCGAGGCCGCAGCGCGGCGTGAACTGATGGAGTTGCATGGTGACGCCATTGAAATTGATGTTTGAACCTTATGAGTGACACACCTGTTGTTGACTTGAACGCCTCGTCTGAATCGGACGAGGGCATTGCCTTAGGGCATTACGCCCAACGCGCTTACCTGGAATACGCTTTGAGCGTGGTCAAGGGCCGCGCCTTGCCCGATGTCTGCGACGGCCAAAAACCGGTGCAGCGGCGCATTTTGTATTCCATGTCACGCATGGGTCTGGGCTTTGGCGGCCCCAACAATGCGGTGGGCGCTCGTCCAGTGAAAAGCGCCCGTGTGGTGGGCGATGTGCTGGGCCGCTACCACCCGCACGGCGACAGCGCTGCTTACGACGCGCTGGTGCGCATGGCGCAAGATTTTTCACAGCGCTACCCGCTGATCGATGGCCAAGGCAACTTTGGTTCGCGTGACGGCGATGGTGCTGCGGCCATGCGTTACACCGAGGCAAGGCTTGCTCGCATCACCAGTTTGCTGCTCGACGAGATCGACGAAGGCACGGTGGACTTTCAGCCCAACTACGACGGCTCCACCGAAGAGCCCAAGCA
>Ga0209550_10001266_pt1 | contig 24365 bp, 29 predicted proteins | sample LauGreSuBDMM15SN_2_FD_187567 | JGI IMG/M metagenome (GOLD analysis project Ga0209550, IMG submission 187567) | Freshwater lake microbial communities from Lake Michigan, USA - Su13.BD.MM15.SN (SPAdes) (version 5) | ecosystem: Environmental > Aquatic > Freshwater > Lake | place: Lake Michigan... | reverse complement strand
CCGGCCCCTCCCGCCTGCGGGAGGGGAGAAGGATAGAAAATGGCACTCAAATTCGAACTCGTAACCCCTGAGAAGCTCTATCGCTCGGACGACGTCTATATGGTCGTCGTTCCGGGCACTGAGGGCGATTTCGGTGTGTTGGAGGGCCATAGCCCGATGATGAGCACGCTGCGCAACGATGCGGCGCTGGAGATTTACAAAACGCAAGGCGCAACGCCGGAACGCCTGATGATCGCGGGTGGTTTTGCCGAAGTGAACGCGAGCGGTCTGACGGTTCTCGCGGAACGCGTCGAAGCGTAAGCTTCGCGCGTTTGTAGCGCTTGTTTACAGCGCCTCATCGCCCCAAATACGCGCCGTTTCGATATAGCCGTACCGACCATTGGTTTCAAAACGGCAATAACCCTTTTCGCATGCATCAATGATCCCGACCACACCAGGTTCAACGCGCCATGAAATATGCGCGTTGGCTTGCGGCGAGTCGCGCAATGCGCCGATCTGTTTTCCCATAACGATGGCGGTCTGCTTGGGGCTTAGCAACCGGACGTGGAGCCAGCCTTGGTCGCCATTGGAGTCTTGGACTTTGCGCCAGACGCTGTGGACCGCGACAACCTTCACTGGCAAATTCTGTCTTTTGTACACCCAACTAACTGGAAATTCAGTGCTCGGCCCTGAGCGCATGCGGGCTTCAGCCTTCTGAATGGACGCCCAATAAGGCGGCTTGCGCTGCGCCTGTCCAGCGGCAGACGCCGCACCCAAAAAAGCGAGCGCAACTGCGCCATAGCGCAGGATCGATTTGTTCTGATGAGCCATATTCTTTACCATCGTTTGCATCTTATACGGCAAGCGTTGTGGCGAGCGCAACCATCCTGTCTTGACCTTATCGCAAATTCCGCTTTAGTCAGTCTATGCCAGAACTAAGCCGCATCGAACGTCCATCCATCCGCGTCACCCGCAGCTTGCTCCCTGCGGTTGAAAAACGCATGGCGGAGTTGTTCGACGCCAGTTTCAATGCCGACGACACCCCATTAAGCCGTGACGCATTGGTCGCCGCGATGGCCGATTGCGACGTGCTTGTGCCTACGGTCACAGACAGCATCGATGCAGAGATTATCGCGGCCGCCCCGCCCCGGCTTAAACTCATCGCCAGCTATGGCGCGGGCGTCAACCATATCAACCTTGCCGCTGCAAAGGCGAAGGGCATCATGGTCACCAATACGCCCGGGGTATTCACGGACGATACCGCCGACCTAACGATGGCCCTCATCCTCAACGTCCCCCGCCGCCTTGGCGAAGGCCAGCAAGTCATGCGCAACGGCGAATGGCGCGGCTGGAGCCCAACGGGCATGCTTGGCCACCGAATTGGCGGCAAGACGTTGGGCATCATCGGGCTGGGCCGTATTGGTGAGGCCGTAGCGGTGCGCGCCAAGGCCTTTGGCCTCAACATCCTCTACAATAAACGCCATCGCCTGCCGGCCAGTGTCGAGGATGAATTGGGTATCGTCTTTGAACCCGACATTGACCGGATCATGGCGCGGTCGGATGTTATCAGCCTGCATTGCCCGTTAACGGCAGAAACCGACAAGATCATCAACGCCGACCGCATCGCACAGATGAAAGCGGACGCCTATATCATCAACAGCTCGCGCGGGGAGTTGATCGACGAGGACGCGTTGATTGATGCCTTGGAAACGGGCCGCATCGCTGGCGCTGGATTAGACGTTTATACGCATGAACCAGCGGTGGATTCGCGGCTGTTCAACATTCCCAATGTTGTGTTGCTCCCCCATTTGGGCAGCGCAACCTTTGAAGGCAGAGAAGCCTCGGGCGAACGCGTGATTACCAACATCCGCATGTGGGCAGACGGCCACAGACCGCCAGACCAAGTCTTGGAAGGCTGGCAATAAACGAAGCGCCGCCTTCTATGAAACCAGCGGCGGCGCGGCGGGCATCACGCGGTTTGCGTGTGACGGGGATAAGGTGATTTTCACATTAATTCGTCCGTAATTCGTCGCCCCAGCGCAGGCTGGGGCCTATCGCGCCTGTCGATCTAGCCAGACACATGTGATAGGCACCAGCCTTCGCTGGTGCGACGACGTTTTTTGCTAAGCGGGTTATTGCGGGGATGACGCAATGGTCACGGTAATTGCGTATTTTTGCGGCCCCTAAGTTTACAAACTTATACGCAAAACGCGGTATTTCTGTAAACTTACCGCAACGTTGCGAATTTGGCTTACAGCGTGCGAAAGCGGGGGTTGGGGTCAACATATTCAAAGAGCCGGTCCCGCAAATATTGCGGGCGTGGCGCACAGAATCTCAAACCAAATCCTACATTACAAGCGAAAGCTGTTTCGGGGTTATCGCAATTGTCGGCGTAATTCCTCTGTCACCGTAATTCCTTAGTTCCTCGTCATTCCCGCGTAGGCGGGAACCCAACTCATGACAGCGGCATTCTCAGCAACGGTGATGGTGCATTCTTGCGTGGGAGTTGGGTTCCCGCCTGCGCGGGAATGACTTAGCGTTTTGGGGAAATGGCGCATGGAGCAAACTACCGTCATAGTACAAAGCTATTTCGGGGATGACGCAATTGTCACCGGAATTTAAATCCCGCCAACGGGCCCGTCATCCCCAAAACAGCCCTGCGCCATCACCCCTTGGGCCTGACATGACCCAACATCAATCGCCCGTTAAAATACGGTCCATCAATTGCTGCACCGTTGGGACAAAGCCGTTTGAATAAAACGGATCTTTCCCGAACAGATAGGCGCTGTGTCCGGCGAACATCAGATTTTCATCAATGGGCGCGCCATGGGCGATGTTCTGCAGCGCCTTTTGAATGCAAAAGCTGCGCGGGTCGGCAAGGCGGCCTGTGGAGTTATTGTCATGGTCCTTCCACGACGAAAAACCGCAATGCGACAAACATCCCATGCAGTCCTTTTGGTCTTTCCGGATAACATCACCCGAAGATGGCGTGACGAACACAAGCGAATTGTCCGGCGTTTTCAGCGCCACGGTAAACCCGCGCGCATCCCATTCGCGGGCCTTCATCAGGTCGGCTTGGGTAACCCAGAAATTCTTACCCTTCACGCCCACATCCAATTGTGCCGTGTGTTCCGCGTCGGCGGCCTGCACAAAGGGAATTTGACGTTCCGAACGCGCCTGAAGCTCCAAAAGAAACGGATTGATCACCGCGCTGGAGTAAAAGCCCGTTGGCGAAAATTGATGCAGCAAAACGCCGTCTTCTGGAATTTTCGTAAGCGCGTCTTTCCAACCCGCAGGGATGGGGCTTTCTTGCGTCAACAGCGGGCGTGTACCCAATTGGAACGCAATCTGCCCCAGTTCGGGGTTATCAATCCAGTTGTTCCAGTCGCGCAAGAACCAGACGCCGCCTGCCATGACGATGGGCACATCATCCGCAATGCCTTCAACGCGCATGACATCGCGCAGGGCCTTTACCCGGGGATAGGGGTCTTCGGGGCTTCGCGGGTCTTCGGCATTGGACAGGCCATTATGACCACCGGCGAGCCATGGATCTTCATAGACCACAGCGCCCAACCATTCCGGCACCTTATGATAGGCCCGCTTCCACAAGGCGCGGAACGCGCGGGCGGAGCTGACGATGGGCAGATAATAGACGCCATATTGCGCTGCAATCTCGGACAGCTTGTACGGCATGCCAGCGCCGCAGGTGACGCCCGTGACCATGCCCTTGGTGGCTTCAAGAATGCCGTGCAAGATGCGTTGGGCACCGCCCATTTCCCACAGTATGTTGATGTTAATGGCGCCGCGCCCATGGGACATTTCATGCGCAAGCTTCACCTGCGCGATGCCGCCGCGAATGCCATATTCGACAAGTTCTTCATGCCGTTCGGCACGCGTTTTGCCAAGGAAGACTTGCGGGATCATGTCGCCATTTTCGTCGTAACTGTCGGCATTTACGGCTGATACTGTGCCGATGCCGCCGGCCGCCGCCCACGCGCCAGAACTTGCATGATTGGTCGCCGCAACGCCCTTGCCGCCTTCGACCAGTGGCCATACTTCGCGGCCACCATAGATAATGGGTTTGAGACCCTTGAACACAAAGATTACCTTTAAAATACGCGTTAAAGCGCGGTTTCGTGCGCTTCTCTCCATTGGCGCTATCGCAAATGTTCAGCTTTGTCGCGCAAAATCGGCACGTTTCATGGCAGAGCCATAAAGCTGCCGATAGCGCGCGAACATCGTCTCCTCATCATATTGAGAACAGGCCACTAAGCGGTTTGCAGCGGCCAATGTTTCGCGAAGTGCCGCATCCTTTGCCAGGCTAGCGATAGCCAAAGCCAGCGCGTCCTCATCAGCGCGGGCAACGATGAAGGGGCGGTTCTCGCGCGACACGATAGTTCGGATATCCCCCACATCCGTGGACAATATGGGCAGCGCGCTGGTCATCGCTTCAACCAATGCAACGGGATATTGTTCGCTATCCGACGACAGCGCAAAAATGTCGAAAAGCCGGATATAGCGGGCCGGGTCACGCAAATAGCCGGGCATCATCACGCGGTCGGCGATGCCAAGCCGCGTCGCCTCTGATAGGATGACGTCGCGGTCCGGCCCTTCGCCGACAATGGCCAGCCGGATATGCGGGCCAGCCGCCGCGACCGCACGCAATAATCGGGGTAAATTCTTTACCTTGTGCAGCCCGGCAATCGTGCCAACGACAATTTCTCCATCGCGTTTCTGAAACCCCGGAAAAGAGCCGCGTTGCGGACGGCGGTTATAATGTTTGGTATCAATGCCATTGGGAAAGCGCGCAATTTTCTCCAGCGGTTGATGCCAGACGGTTCGGGCAATGTGCTCAAGCGTTTTGGATGGCACGACAAGCGCGTCAGACCGTTGCAGCGCGATAGTGCGGAACCAATTGCGGTGCCATTTCAGCCGATCCACCTCATCATGCTCAAATCCATCCTCATGATGAATGAGCGGCGGCAATTTCATGCTGCGCGTAAACAAGGTATGCGCCATCACGCCATCCATCGCGCCGAAATTATAGCTGAGCACGAGGTGAAATTTCTTCATATAGCTGGCCAAGCGGCGATAGCGGCCCATGCTAGGCATTCCGGCGAGCGAAGGCGCAGCGTCTTTGGGGAAGCTGACCTTCACGCGCCGATCCAAGTCGTCAGACGCGCCGAAGGCATCAGGAATGGCCGACAAAACCGTATGTTCGGCCTGATCGCCAAAATGATTCATCAGGCGCACCGTGCGCGATTGCGGATCACCTAAATCAAAGCTGCTATGCAAATGCAGGATGCGAACCGCCGCCATACTTGCCTTTCCCTTATGCACCGCCCAGATGCGTTAGATGAATATGAAACTCTTCGCTTCCCCCTACCGCCCTGATCCAATAATCGCCAGTCTTGGTGCAAAAATCGGCGATGCCGTCCGGCCTGCACATTTTCCGGAGACGATTTTGCGCTTTCGTAATGATCGCTGGGCAGCGACGGTCGGCCTAGCAGATTATGACGACGCCGCATGGATCCGCCATTTTGGCCGCTTCGAACCCCTGCCCGACAATATGCCTGAACCACTGGCTTTGCGCTATCATGGCCACCAGTTTCGCGTCTATAATCCTAACATTGGCGATGGTCGCGGTTTCCTGTTTGCGCAAATGCGCGATGGCGACGGCCGCTTGCTTGATCTGGCCACCAAAGGATCGGGCACCACGCCTTATAGCCGCCGTGGCGACGGCCGCCTGACGCTAAAAGGTGGGGTGCGCGAGATATTGGCGACCGAAATGCTAGAGGCTTTGGGCGTCAACACCTCCAAAACATTTTCCATCATTGAAACCGGCGAAGAATTGATGCGCGGTGATGAACCCTCACCCACAAGGTCGGCGGTGATGGTCCGGTTGAGCCATAGCCATATCCGCATTGGCAGTTTTCAACGCGTCGCCGCAGAGGGTGATGCCGAATTCATGCAGCAGCTTATCGCTTACTGCCTGACGCAGCTCTACGTTGTCGCCCCGGCGGAAAATCCTGCGGCGCAATTGCTTGGGCTGGCGGTCGAACGGGTCGCTGATCTTGCCGCATCCTATATGGTCGCGGGCTTTGTCCATGGCGTCCTCAATACCGACAATATCAATATTACCGGCGAAAGCTTCGATTATGGGCCTTGGCGCTTCACCGAATATTGGGACCCGCAATTCACGGCGGCCTATTTCGACGAATCTGGTCTGTACGCCTTTGGCCGACAGGCCGAAGCGCTGCATTGGAATTTGGGGCAATTGGCCGTTGCGCTGCGCTTAGTGTCGGATGCGCCCCCGTTGATTGCGGCGCTGGAGCGTTTTCCCCTTCTGTATCAGCAAGCCATCATCCGGCGTTTTCTCTGGCGCTTGGGCGTTGCGTCACGCGGAGAGGCATTGGACAGGCAATTGGTTGAAGCCGCAGAACGCAGCATGTCGCGGGAGAAAATTGCAATCGATCAATTCTTCTATCGCTATCGCCACGGCAACGCTGATGCGTGCGAAGCCCCCGGCGAATATGAGGCGGCCTTTGCCGCCTTGCTGCGCGATTACGCGCCAGTGGACGGTGATCGCCACGATTATTGGGCGAAGGGCGCAATCTGTTCGATGGTGATCAACGAGGTGGAAGATATCTGGCAGGCCATATCGCAAAAGGATGACTGGCACGTGTTGCAGCGCAAAATTTGTGCTATTCGGGAGATGGGGCAAGCCCATATTTCGCCCAGCTTTTAGCGACAAAAGCATCCGCTAAAGTTCTTCTAAGCCTTGGCCAACTTATCCTGATTTGATGCTGGCGGCGATATTACCCATCATGACAAGATGGAACAAGCACGCGTATATTTGGTGGGCGCTGGCCCTGGCGACCCCGAACTGTTGACGGTGAAGGCCGTGCGGTTGATTTCGACCGCGGACGTTGTGGTGCATGACGGCCTCGTCGATGACGCGGTTATGGCGCTCATCAATCCTGCCGCACGGCTCATTTCCGTCGCCAAAAGGCGCTCCCGCCATTCAGTGCCGCAAGACGGCATCAACGACATCCTCGTGCGTGAGGCGCAGGCTGGCCATATGGTCGTGCGTTTGAAAGGCGGCGATCCGTTCATTTTCGGACGCGGCGGCGAAGAGGCGGAAGCCTGCCGCGACGCTGGCATCGACGTGGAGGTTGTTCCCGGCATCTCTGCCGCGATGGGCGGTGCAGCAGCGACGATGTTGCCGCTGACCCACCGCGATGCCGCAAGCGCCGTGACCTTCGTCGCGGGCCAGTGCAAGGGCCTGACCGACCAGAATTGGGCGGGCCTTGCGGGTAAAGACCGCACATTGGTGATTTACATGGGTATCGCGACGGCGGCGGATATTACCGAAAAGCTCATTTGCGATGGCCTATCACCCGATACACCTGTGGCGGTGTTGGAGCGCGCGACACGGCCCGATTCCCGCGCCATGCGTACCATATTAACCGACCTTGGCGACATGATCGCGCGCGAAGGCGTTATGTCGCCCGCCATCATCATTGTCGGCGATGTCGTCCTGAAATCCGATGCCGAAAACCGGTTGTTCCATTTTGCCAAGCAGGCGGAGAAAATTGCGTGAAATTACTGACGGGAAATGATTTGGTCTCTGGCGCCGTGACCTGGTGGACGGGCAATGGCTGGTCCCTCCATGTCGAAGATGCCGCCGATGTTGGCGAACATGGTGAGGCGATACTCCACGCCGAGGAAGGCGCACGCCGGGTTAACGCGCCTTACATCATCGACGCGCTGCCAACCGGAGACGGTCCGCGCCCGGCACATATTAAGGACCGCATCCGCGCGCTGGGACCAACCGTGCGCACAGACCTCACACTCAAGCCTGCCGATCCTGCGGCTGGTGACTGGATAATCTGATATGTATAAATATGACAATTATGACCAAGCGATGGTGGACGCGCGCGTCGCCGAATTTCGTGACCAAATAACCCGCCGCATTGCCGGGGACATGACGGAAGATCAGTTCAAACCCCTGCGGTTGATGAACGGCCTTTATCTCCAATTACATGCCTATATGCTGCGCGTTGCCATTCCTTATGGCACGCTCGATTCACGGCAAATGCGGATGCTGGCGCATATCGCGCGCAAATATGACCGCGATTATGGCCATTTCACCACGCGCCAGAATATTCAGTATAACTGGATCAAGCTGGAGGATTGTGCCGATATCCTAGAAGAACTGGCCACCGTCGAAATGCATGCCATTCAAACGAGCGGCAATTGCATCCGCAACATTTCGTCTGACCAATATGCAGGCGCTGCGGCTGACGAGGTCACGGACCCGCGCCCTTGGGCCGAATTGTTGCGCCAATGGTCCACCTTCCATCCGGAATTCAGCTACCTACCGCGTAAGTTCAAAATTGCGGTGATTGCGTCGTCCGAGGACCGCGCAGCCATGCGTTTACACGACATCGGGCTTGAGCTGATCCGCCAAGATGGCGAATTGGGCGCGCGGGTCTTTGTCGGCGGCGGCATGGGCCGCACGCCGATGATTGCGCCCGAAATCAACCCCTTTGTGAAAGCGGACGATCTGCTGAGCTATCTTGAGGCGTGCCTGCGCGTGTACAACCGCTACGGACGGCGGGACAATATCTACAAAGCGCGGATCAAGATCCTCATCCATGAAATCGGCGCGGACGCATATCGTCGTCAGGTCGCAGAAGAATTCGCCCATGTAAAAACATTGGGGATCGACCCGCCTTTGGCCGAGCTGGAACGGATCAGCGCCTTTTTTGCGCCGCCGGCTTATGATGCCGCAAATGTAGAACCGGACCGCAATGATCCCGATTTTGCCCTGTGGCTTGACCAAAATGTAAAGCCGCACAAGCAAGCGGGTTACGCCATCGTTAACATCAGCCTGAAGCCTATTGGCGGTATTCCGGGCGACGCGACATCCGCGCAAATTGATGTCATGGCTGACCTCGCGGAAAAATATAGCTTTGACGAATTGCGCGTCACCCATGCACAGAATATCGTCCTGCCTTATGTGGCAAAGCGCGACCTTTATACCGTGTGGCAGGGCTTGCGCGATGCCGAATTGGCCGATGCCAATCTTGACCTGATCAGCGATATCATCGCCTGCCCCGGCCTTGATTATTGCAGCCTTGCCAATGCCCGGTCGATCCCTGTCGCGCAGAAAATTGCGACACGTTTTGCCGACATGGACCGGCAGCGCGATTTGGGTGAGCTGAAGCTTAAAATTTCCGGCTGCATCAATGCCTGCGGACATCATCACGCAGGGCATATCGGCATATTGGGCGTCGATAAAAAAGGCGTGGAAAATTACCAGCTAACCTTTGGCGGCTCTGGCGCGGAAGACGTCAGCATCGGAAAAATCATTGGCCCCGGCTTTGACGAAGACGGCGTTGTCGACGCGGTGGAAAAAGCGACAGAGGTCTACAAAGCATTGCGGGAGGGCGATGAACGTTTCGTCGATACCTATCGCCGTGTCGGCCTCGAACCGTTTAAGGAGGCGATTTATGGTTGAGTTTCGTTATCGCACCGACGAAGTCACCGAACAGCCCTCGGTCACGCTGGATGCGTTTCTGGACCAGTCCAACGCGACCGCTGTTCGGTTGGAACCCGACGATGATGCACGGGCTTTAATCCCTTTCCTTGACCGGCTGACGCTGATCGAAGTGGCCTTCCCCAAATTTCGCGATGGCAGGGGCTATAGCGCCGCACGCATATTGCGGGAGGCTGGATATCAAGGCGAGTTGCGCGCGCAAGGTGACGTTTTGGTTGACCAGATTGCGTATATGCGCCGCTGCGGCTTTGACAGCTTCGCCCCCGAAGCTTCGTTAAATCCGGACGCGGTGGCACGAGCGCTCGCACATTATGACCATGCCTATCAAGGGGCCGCCGATAGCGTCGTGCCTATTTGGAAGCTACGGCATGGGTAGCAAGGTCCGCATCGCCGATCGTATCAACACCGTCCCGCGTTATACAGACGGCGACGCGGTTCGCCTGAATAACATGTTCCGGGGCCGCGATACATTTGAGATGCTGACCATCTTGCTGCGCGAGAATATGTTGGGCGATGCGGCTGTGGTCTCTAGCTTCGGCGCGGAAAGCGCGGTTTTGCTCCACCTCATCGCAAGCATCGATCCAACGATACCCGTCTTGTTTTTGGACACGGGCAAGCATTTTCCGGAGACGATACAGTATCGGGAAGAGCTCCGGTCCAAGCTCGGTTTGTTAGATTTACGTATCCTGACCCCCGACCCAATTTTGCTCCAGCAAAAAGACGAAACGGGCCTGCGTTGGTCCTATGACCCTGATGGTTGCTGCGAAATCCGCAAAGTGCAGCCGCTAAATGCCGCTTTGGCTGGCTTTGATGCACAGTTTACGGGGCGCAAAGCGTTTCAATCGTCCACGCGCCGCGCCTTGCCGCGGTTTGAAATCGAAAATGGCCGTTTGAAGATTAATCCGCTCGCCGATTGGGACCACGCCAAAATCGACGCTTATATGGCCCAGCATGCTTTGCCTGCGCATCCCTTAGTGGAACTAGGCTATCCCTCAATTGGCTGCTCCCCCTGCACCACTAAAGTTGCGCCGGGCGAAGACCCGCGCTCGGGTCGTTGGAAGGGCTGGGACAAGGTGGAATGTGGCATACACAATGCCGTGACGCCAATTGGAGATGGCGCAGACGACCCTATTTTTTGAGGACTTGCAACGCACCCCATGCGTCATCCTGAACGCACCCCATTCGTCATCCTGAAACAAGTGCAGGATGACGGGGCTTTGGCAACACATGTCAGCCAAAACGCCGCGCGGCCAATCCAGAATCAATCCCTGCTGAAAAAATACGCCTGCACATCGGCGGCAATCCGCGCAGGCCGCAGTGTTTTTGCATCAACGCAGCACCAGCTCGACTTCACCTCGGCAAGAACGTCCTCGCCACGCTTAATCACCGTTTCGTAAAATGACCGCGCGCCTTGCACCTTTTCAAGCACCACCGATGCAATCACCTCATCATCAAGAAATGCTGGTTTGCGGTATGTAATCTCATGCTTAAGCGCGACCCAAAGATATTTCGCCGCCGTTTCTGGCGGGGCAAGCTTGTTCCAATGCGCCAGAACCGCCTCTTGCACCCAGGTCAAATAACATGCGTTGTTCACATGCCCCATGAAGTCGATGTCAGCAGGCACAACGCCTATGCGGTGAAGATGAGAGAGAGCGAATGTCATTATATCTTCATTATAAGCGATTATACAGGGAGATACAGCCCTATTGCGGTGAAACGATGCATAAATGCTGGCGGTTACGGACAATGCTACAGATTTTTTATTTCTGCAGAAACTGCTTGGTCGCGACATGAACTTGCAGCACCCGTTTCTGTATCCCACATGACACATATGCACCGCTCGAAACGAAAAAACTGGGGCGACATCCCTGCCTATCGCTGGTCGATGGTCGTTTTGGGTTGGGTGCTGATCGTTGCGGCGCCTTTGGTCAGCTGGCTTCCAGGCCCAGGCGGAATAGCGCAGTTCATCATAGGACTCGGCGTGGTCCTTAAACATTCGCTTTGGGCAAAGAAACGATATTCGCGGCTTTCCAAGCAACATCCCGAATATGCCCGCTGGGCAAATTGGGCACTGCGGCGCAACAAGGTCAAAGGCCGCCCGCCATTTCCCGACATCAAACGCGACATCTTGTACCTGTTCCGGCGCGACGACATCGAAATGAAAATGCCCTGACTTGTATTGACTTTTCGCCATGCCAATCGTAACGGCCACTGCAACAGAAAGGGTCGCTGCGCAGATTCGGCGACCATTTTCATTTTAAGACGCAAAAAATTTAAGGATTACAGTCATGAAGCGCACTTTTCAGCCGAGCAATCTCGTGCGTGCCCGTCGCCACGGTTTTCGTCTCCGCATGTCAACCGCTGCGGGCCGCAACATCCTGAACGCCCGTCGCGCACGCGGCCGCAAGAAGCTGTCGGCTTAATAAGCGAGCAGGCGGACCGCGACATGCGCGGTTATAGCGTCATCACAAAAAGGTCAGACTTTCTGACTGCCAACCGGGGGAAGCGATATGCAACTCCCGGTTTTGTTTTGCTTGTGAAAGACAGGCAGGACGAAACCGCCGAGATTCGGTTGGGCATTACCATCACCAAGAAAGTGGGCAACGCCGTCATCCGCAACCGCATGCGTCGCCGCTTTCGCGCCTTAGCGCAGGAAATGCTGGCGGACAAAGGCAAGGCAGGCGCGGATCATATCCTGATTGGCCGCGACAGCGGCATCGAACGGGACTTTGACGCATTGCGCAGCGACATGGTCAAGGCGTTGGGGAAGTTATGCGGCTGACGAACAATAACCCGAATCCTCCCCATCGACTTGCGATGGGGAGGTGGCACGCCAACGGCGTGACGGAGGGGTCTTCAAGCATAGAGGCCCCTCCACCCTTCGCTGCGCGAACGGTCCCCCTCCCCATCGCAAGTCGATGGTGAGGATAAAAAGATGCTAGCGCGCCTCTTCATCCTAATCGCACGGGCCTGGCAAATCGGCCCATCGCGCATTTTGCCGCCGACGTGCCGTTACAGCCCAAGCTGTTCGGCTTATGCGATTAATGCGCTGCAAAAATATGGCGCAATTAAGGGTGGCTGGCTGGCCATCAAACGGCTATTGCGCTGCCAACCTTGGGGTGGGCACGGACATGATCCCGTGCCATGACGCTCAACTTACGGATTAACGGGGAATTTTAGACGTGGACGATAAACGCAACCTGATATTTGCAGTATTGCTGACGGGCCTCATCCTGTTCGGCTGGCCTTATGTCGCCAGCTATTTCTTCCCCACACCAGCGCCCGTCGCCAGCACAGCATCATCCGCCGCCAACCCCGCAGGCGCGGCAACCTCTGATGTGTCTGTCGAAGCTGCACCTGCCAAGGCGCAGGCCGTTCCACTGGGCAATGCGCTGCAATCTTCGGCGCGAATCATGGTCGAAACACCAAAGCTGAAGGGCTCAATCAATCTTGAGGGCGCGAAAATCGACGACCTCGTGTTGCTGACCCACCGCACAGAGCTGGCCAAGGATTCGGCTCCGGTTCGCCTTTTCGCGCCATCTGGCACCAAAAACGCCTATTTCGCGCGCTTTGGCTGGGCCGGTACGGGCATCATAGCGCCAGACGACAAGACCGTGTGGACACCCAGCGGCAACAAGCTGACGCCGTCTACGCCTGTGACCTTAAGCTGGACCAATGGGCAAAGTCAGAAGTTTGAAATCGCATTGTCGATTGACGACAATTTCATGATCACGGCAAAGCAGCGTTTCACCAATGGAGGCACGGCCCCTGCCGAAATCGCCAATTTCGCGTTGCTCAGCCGCACAGGCAAGCCCGCCGACGCAACGTCAGGCGGCTCCATATTCACGCATATCCATATCGGCCCCATGGGCGTTTTCGATGACAAGCCCAATTATGACTGGGGCTATGTCGATGTTGCCGAAAACAAAGGCGAAGCATCGTTTACCAGCACGGGCGGCTGGCTTGGTTTCACCGACAAATATTGGCTCGGCGCGGTGATTCCGGATCAGAAAACGCCAGTATCGGCCAAGTTCCGCGCAAGCGGCGACGTCTATCAGGCACAGGTCATCCCAACGCGTTATTCAAGTGTTGCCGTCGGGGCCGCATATGACAGCAGCTCACGTCTGTTTGCTGGTGCGAAGGAAATGGCGGTCCTCAACGCCTATTCCCAAGATTTGGGTATTCCCTATTTGGACTATGCCATTGACTGGGGTTGGTTCTGGTTCATCGCCATTCCGTTCTTCTGGATTCTCCATTGGCTGTTTGGCGTATTCGGTAACTTCGGCCTTGCGATCATTGGGCTGACCATCATTGTCCGGTTGTTCATGTATCCGGTCGCGCAAAAACAATTTGCGTCCATGGCGCAGATGCGTGCGGTGCAGCCAAAGCTGAAGGCGCTGCAAGAACGCTGGAAAGACGACAAGCCGCGTCTGCAGCAGGAAATGATGTCTTTGTACAAGGAAGAGAAAGTAAACCCGCTCGCGGGCTGCTTGCCGGTTGTGCTTCAAATTCCAATCTTCTTTGCGCTGTATAAGATACTCTTGCTGTCGATTGAAATGCGTCATCAGCCCTTTGTCTTGTGGCTTCAGGATTTGTCCGCACCCGATCCTTCGGCGCAGTTGCTTTTCAACCTGCTGGGCACTGGCATCACCCTGCCAGCCTTCATCGCTATCGGTGTTCTGCCGATCCTGCTCGGCGTGACGATGTGGCTGATGCAGAAGCTTAATCCGCAGCCGATGGACGAAGTGCAAAAGCAGGTTTTTGCCGTCATGCCATGGTTCTTGATGTTCATCATGGCCCCATTTGCCGCTGGTCTTCAGCTGTATTGGGTGATGTCGAACCTCGTGTCCATTGCTCAGCAAAAGTGGCTATATTCGCGCCACCCAGTGTTGCGCGAACAAATGGCGCGCGACGCCGACGAAAAGGCGCAGGCGAAGGCGAACGCAAAGGCGTGACCGAAACGACGACCAAAATCTTTTCAGGGCCAATCAGCTTCCTGAAATCCGCGCCGAAACTTGAATTTCTGCCCGAACCAACGGTGCCAGAAATCGCGTTTGCGGGCCGGTCGAATGTCGGCAAGTCGAGCCTGATCAACGCGCTCGTCAACCGCAACAATCTGGCGCGCGCGTCAAATACGCCGGGCCGCACACAGGAATTGAACTTCTTTGATGTGGGCGACCCTGCCGTATTTCGGATCGTCGATATGCCGGGCTATGGATATGCCAAAGCACCGATCAAGACCGTGCAGCAATGGCGGTACCTGATTAATGATTATCTGCGGGGCCGCGTGGTGTTGAAACGTGTGTTCGTCCTGATCGACAGTCGCCACGGCATTAAAGAGGTTGATCATGACATCATGTCGATGCTTGATAGCGCAGCCATCAGTTACCGCATCGTGCTGACCAAGACCGACAAGATCAAGGCCAGCGACTTAGCCGCGGTTGAAACCGATACAATGGCAAAGCTGCGCAAGCATGTTGCGGCGTATCCTGACTTGTCAGTGACATCCGCCGAAAAGCGCGGCGGGATTGAGGAACTGCGCACGGCGGTGTTGGAAGCCGTGGCGTCTTAGGCGACATTTGCGCAGGCTTTGCTTTTCTGCCCCTCGACACAATCACAAACAGCCGCCATGAATAAGCGCATGACCTTGAAACTGATCATTGGCAACAAAGCCTATTCCAGCTGGTCGCTGCGCGGCTGGCTCGCGGCGAAACAATCCGGCCTGCATTTTGAAGAGGTCATTGTTCCTTTATTTGACCAGAACTGGGACGAGCGCAAACGCGCGGCAGACCTTGCGCCATCGTCGGGCAAGGTGCCCATTTTGTGGGATGGAGAGGCGGTGGTCTGGGACAGCCTTGCGATCATCGATTATCTCGCCGACAAGGTCGGGCGTGACCGTTATTGGCCCAAGGACGCAGTCGCGCGCGGCATGGCGCGTTCCATGGCTGCGGAAATGCATGCGGGCTATTTGTCCTTACGCCGCGAATGCCCGATGAACACGCGCAGGACGGTTACCGATGTAACACTGTCCGAAGAAACCCGCGCCGATGCTGTCCGCATATTGCAAAACTGGGCAGAGGCACGTTCGCGCTTTGGCAAGGAAGGGCCATATCTGTTCGGCACCTTCAGCGCGGCCGACATCATGCTTGCACCCGTGGTCACGCGCTTTGTGACGTACGGCTTTACGCTTCCCGGCTTTGCCCAAGCTTATGCCGACGCGATCATGGCGCATCCATGGATGGAACAATATTATGCCGCCGCTGCGCAAGAGCCATGGACGATAGAGCGCATTGAGAGTGCTTTTACTTAATCCACCTCTAACCGCATTGCGCGCGGTGCAGCAGCTTCTGATCGGCCAGCACCAGCGCCATCATCGCCGCGACCACGGGCGTGCCCCTGATGCCCACGCAAGGGTCATGGCGGCCCTTGGTAACGATGTCCGTAGCCTTGCCTTCGTTCGTGACCGTCTCAACCGGCGTGAGAATGGACGATGTCGGCTTAAACGCCACGCGCACCAATATCGGTTGCCCCGTTGAAATGCCGCCCGCGATGCCGCCTGCATTATTCGCCAGAAATTCAGGATGGTTTGACCCTGCGCTGGCTGGCCGCATCCGGTCGGCATTTTCCTCACCACGCAACCGCGCTGCGCCAAAGCCTGCGCCAATCTCCACGCCTTTTACCGCGTTGATGCTCATCATCGCTGACGCCAGCTCGCTGTCGAGTTTGGCGTAAAGCGGCGCGCCCCAACCGGGGGGGACGCCCGTAGCAACACATTCGATGACCGCGCCCAAGGAGGAGCCAGCCTTGCGCGCTTCATCCACCAATTTTTCCCAGCGCCCCGCCGCCGCTTCATCGGGGCAAAAGAACGGGTTTTTATCAATTTGTGATGCTTCAAAATTATCGCGATTAATCGCGTCGCCGCCGATTTCGGCGACATAGGCCATGATGCCCACATCCGGAATGACAGCGCGCGCCACTGCACCCGCCGCAACCCGCGCCGCAGTTTCACGGGCGCTCGACCGGCCACCGCCGCGATAGTCGCGAAAGCCATATTTGGCGTCATAGCTGTAATCGGCATGGCCGGGACGATAGGCCTTTGCGACGTCGGAATAATCCTTCGACCGTTGGTCGACATTTTCGATCATCAGCGAAATCGGCGTGCCTGTCGTCCTGCCTTCAAACACGCCGGACAAGATACGCACGGCATCGGGTTCCTGCCGCTGCGTGGTGAAGCGCGACGTGCCGGGACGCCTTTGGTCCAGAAATGGCTGAATATCCGCCTCAGACAAAGCAAGGCCCGGAGGACAGCCATCGACCAACGCGCCCAGCGCCGGACCATGCGATTCGCCCCAAGTCGAAAAACGGAAGACGCGGCCAAAGGTATTAAAGCTCATTTGCTGTTTCCGTTTTCTTCATATGCGCCAAACGCTATGCCCCTCAAACATTAGGAGAGAGCAACATCAGGAGCATCCTCCTGCTTCATGCCGACGGTGTGATAGCCTGCGTCAACATGGTGGATTTCGCCCGTTACCCCTGCGGCAAGGTCGGACAGGAAATACAGCGCCGAGGAACCGACATCATCAATCGTGACATTACGGCGCAGCGGCGTGTTCAGCTCATTCCATTTCAATATATAGCGGAAATCGCCAATGCCCGACGCCGCCAGCGTCTTGATGGGGCCAGCCGAAATGGCGTTGACGCGAATGCCCTGCGGCCCCACGTCATTGGCCAGATATTTGACCGACGTTTCCAGCGCAGCCTTTGCCACGCCCATGACGTTATAATGCGGCATCACCTTTTCCGCGCCATAATAGCTCAATGTCAGCAACGACCCGCCGCCTTCGCCGGTTTCGGGATCGAGCGGCTTCATCAACGCGGCGGCACGCTTGGCAACGGCGGTAAAGCTGTAGACGCTGATGTTCATGGTCATCAGGAAGTCGTCCAACCCGACCTCAAAATATTTGCCGCGCAACGCCTCTTTATTGGTGAAGCCAATGGCGTGCACAACGAAGTCGATAGTTGGCCATTTGTCCGCCAGCGTTTCAAACGCGCGGTCGAGATTGGCCATATCGGCGACATCGCAGTCGATCAGGAAATCGCAACCAAGCTGCGCCGCCAATGGCCGCACCCGCTTTTCCATCACTTCGCCTTGATAGCTGAAGGCCAGTTCGGCGCCTTCGGCATGTAAACGCTTTGCGATACCCCATGCGAGCGACTTATCATTGGCAAGCCCCATAATCAGCCCGCGTTTACCAGCCATCAATCCGGTCATAATATCCTCATTCGTCAGCTATATTGGCGTTGGCTTGCCTTAGTCCATTTTCATGGGCGTTGGCCAGCGCCGCGTTCAACTGCGCCCCTGTTACCAAGCCAAGGCCGATCAGGTAAAAGAAAATCAGCGCCAACATCACCCCTGCTAGGCTGCCATAAGCCAGATCATAATTGCTAACGCTCGATAGGAACATGGGCAGCAACGCGGTTAGCCCCAGCCACCAAATGCTTACAAAGGCGGCCCCAGGCCATTTCGGAAAATCCGCAGAGCGATATTTGGACGGCGTGAGGCCAGCGAAAATGACGTAAATTGCGACGAACAGGGTGACGAAGGGAATGATACGACCCCACGCAAAATAGCTCGCCACCGTCTGCGCCGTGGGGATGTAGCGATAGACAAGATCCTCCGCCGCAGTGACCATCACCTGCGCGGAAAACGCGACCATCGCCAGCACGACCGAAGCGATGATCGCACCCAGCGAGCCCAGCCGGTAATGCCAAAACGCACGGCTGGGTGTTGCACCATAAGCGCGATGCAAAACGTCGCGAAAGGTTTCGATAAGACTGGCCGCCGTCCACAGGCTGACCCCCGCACTCAACCACAATAACGGACCCGAGCGCGCCGTCATCGCGGACTGGACGGGGACTTGAAGGGCGCTCGCGACACTTGGCGGCACAGTTTTAAAAAAGGCTTCGATTAACGCAAGGCCAGACTCGGTTTGGCCAAAGGCACCCGCGATCGCCGCAGCCACCACGCAAAAGGCGAATAAGGACAGCAAGGACAGATAGGCAAAATTGCCGGCATGAATGAAACCGTCACTATACACGCCCATGCCAACGCGCTTGGCCACTTCAACGACCTGACCCGGAAGGCCAAGCCGCGCAAACCATGTGGCTTCGCTTATCTCGGCATGCGTTGTCGCCGGAAGATGCGCCCGCGCCTCCGGTGACAGAGGCGAAATTTCAGACACCCATATTCTCCCTGACAGGGCTGTCCGAAAGAACATCACTTATCCGCGCAAGTTCCGCCGGGTCTGTCGGCAAATATATCATGAGCGCCACAAGCTGATCCCCCCGCGCGCCGGTCTTAAGGGTAAAGCCGCGCCCCTTGATCCGCAGGACAGCACCTGAATTGGTGCGCGGCGGCACGGTCAACATCACGGCGCCATCAACCGTCGGCACTTTGACCTTGCCGCCCGCCACCGCCTCTTTCAGTGAAATCGGCAGGTCGATACGGATATTGTCACCATCCCGCACCAAATGCGGATGCCTGCCGATTTTCAACGTCACCATCGCGTCGCCATGGCCGCCGGGGCCGGGCTGTCCCTTGCCGGGAATACGGATTTGCTGTCCGGCAACTATGCCAGCGGGCAGTTTGAATTCTACTGTCTTGCCCTCACCCAGCGTCATGCGTTGTGGCGCAAGCGTGGCCGCGTCCGTGAATGACACCAGATGTGCATAGGCGATATTCGCGCCCTTGGGCGGCGGTGCGTGCTGCGGACGTGGGCCGGGACCAGCGCCGGGACGTGCACCGGCCCCGCCGCCAAACAGACCATCAAAGATATCGCCCAAGTCAATGCCGCCGCTGCCGAAGTCGAAATTGCCACCTGCTGGGCCACCTTGGCCATGGCCGCCACCGCCGCCAAAAGGATTACCCGCAAAGCGCGGCTGCCCGTTTTCGTCAATCTCCCCGCGATCATATTGACCGCGTTTTTTGGCGTCGGACAATAGATCATAAGCCTGCGTCACTTCGCTGAACCGGTCCGACGCTTTGGGATTGTCCTTGTTCTTGTCGGGGTGCAATTCCTTCGCCAGCTTGCGATAGGCGACCTTAATCGCCTTGTCGTCCGCGCCCTTGGACACACCTAATATGGAATAAGGATCTGCCATTCTTGTCCCTGTTATCTTAATACCCGTTCTAGATTGGCATTAAAGCCCCGGGATTCAACTTGGAAGCACTGCATTATTGGGTTTTTCACCCTTTAATTGGCGTAGCAGAAGATAGAGCAGCAAGCCAATCGGTCCAGACATCAGGGTAAAAAACAAAATCGGGGCCTGCAGCCAGCGAGATATTTTATGCGCGTCGGCGTTGCGCGCAATCCATATGCCGACAAACAGGTCAAAGGCCAAATAATGGATCCAGCCAATCGTTGCACCGCCAGGCGAGTCAAACAGCGCCATTATGCCTGCCAAAGTCGTAAAATCCGCTGACGGACGCCCCACGGGTCCACCATCCGAAATCAGGCCTGCCATCAACGGAATGATCAAGCCAGCGTAGAGACATGCAAGCAACACCGTGCCTGCAAAAAATACCAAAGGAACAATAATCTCGCGTTTCGGCACAAGTGCCAAAATCACCCAACACAGCAACGCCCATAGATTGGCGAGCCCAAATATCATGTCCCAGTTCATTTTATTGCCTAGCCCCTTTTAACCCGCATCAGTCTAGCCTATCGGTGGATTATGGAAAGACCTGATCCCTATAGCCTGTTCGACGACTGGTTTGCCGAAGCGCGGACGAGCGAAATAAATGACTCCAACGCCATGGCATTGGCCACCAGAGGGGCCAATGGCCAGCCGTCGGTGCGGATGGTGCTGTTGAAAGGCCATGGCCGCGATCTTGGCACGCATGGCGGATTTATATTCTACACCAATTTTGAAAGCCGCAAGGCGACGCAATTGTCCGACAATAAAAATGTCGCCTTGCTGTTTCATTGGAAATCCTTGCGACGGCAAATCCGGATTGAGGGTGCGGCTAGTCCAGTCGATGATGCGACCGCTGATGCCTATTTCGCCACCCGATCGCGCAATTCCCAACTTGGCGCATGGGCATCTGACCAGTCGCGCCCGCTTGCCGACCGCGCCACTTTTGAAGCACGCTTTGCCGAAGTAGAGGCCCGTTTTGACGGTCAAGACGTCCCACGCCCGCCGCATTGGTCGGGATGGATGGTCAGCCCGAACCGTATCGAATTTTGGCAAGACCGCGAATTCCGCCTGCACGAACGCTGGCTGTATGAACGGGATGGGGACGGCTGGACCACTGGCATGCTGTACCCATGACATTATCACGATGAGCCTTGCGCATAATCACCATCACCATGCGCATGGTGATTTAACCAAGCGCGCGGCCATAGCCAGCGTATCGGTAGCTTTGTTTCTGTTGGCGCTGAAGATATTTGCGGCAACCGAAACCGGCTCAGTCGCCTTATTGGCCTCATTGGCGGATACTGGCTTTGACGTTTTGGCATCGGTGCTGACATTATTCAGCGTCCGTTATGCCGCCATGCCCGCCGATGATGATCACCGGTTCGGCCATGGCAAGGCAGAGGCGCTGTCTGCGCTGCTTCAGGTCGTGTTGATTACCGTATCGGCCATATTGATCGCATGGCGCGCCATCGTGCGCTTTGGCGCGCAGGAACAGACCGCCCACCCCGAATATGGCATTGGCGTTTCGGTCATTGCCATCGTCGCCACTTTGGGTTTGCTGGCCTATCAACGGCAGGTGGTCCGCCAAACCGGATCGATCGCGATTCAAGCCGACCATGTACATTATCAAAGCGACTTGTTGCTCAACATCGCGGTGATCGTTGCGATACTGCTCGACAATATGCTGAATGTGCGCGGGGCTGATCCTGCATTCGGGATTGCGATTGCCTTATGGTTATCATGGGGTGCCTATCGCGCCGCGGGCTTGGCGCTCGACCAGTTGCTGGACCGCGAATGGCCGGAAGAAAAACGCCAGCGTTTCATTGAAGTCGCACTGCGTCATCCTGAATTGCGCGGCATTCACGATATGCGCACCCGTTCCAGCGGCACGCATGATTTCTGCCAATTCCATGCATGGGTCGATCCGAATATGACGGTTGCGGCGGCACATGATATCATGGACGAGGTGGAGCAAGCGTTGATGGACGCGTTTCCGGGCGTCGAAGTCCTGATTCACCCTGACCCCGAAGGGCATAAGGATGAAATGGGCTATATCCCGGCGGAAACCATAGAACGTGGCGAGAAACATGACGACTGAACTTCCGTATTTCCACGTAGATGCTTTCGCGGACCGTCCCTTCACGGGCAATCAAGCCGCCGTTATGCCGCTGACTAAATGGCTGGATGACGCCGTGCTTCAGGCGATTGCGGAGGAAAATAACTTCGCCGAAACGGCCTTTTATGTGCCCGACGCAACGGGCGCGGCGGATTATGAACTGCGCTGGTTTACCCCAGCCGTGGAAATTCGCCTGTGCGGTCATGCGACATTGGCAAGCGGCTATGTCATTTTGAGCCAAAACCCGGCGTTGGACCGCGTGACATTGCGCACGCGCAAGGCGGGGATATTGGAAGTGCGCCGCGCAGGCGATGCTTATGCTGTCGCCCTGCCCGCCATTCCGACCGAGCAAGTCGACAATGCGGAGATGATGGCGGCGATGGGTGGCACACCTTTGTCGATGCGCAGCAACCCCGACAGCTATAATATGTTCGTCTATGCCACCGCAGCCGAAATATTGGCGCTCAAGCCAGATATGAAGGCGCTGGCGACCTTGGGCGATGACAGCTTCACCGCCACCGCACGCGGCGACGACACCGACATCGTCAGCCGCGTATTCGTGCCCGGTGCAGGCGTCGATGAAGACAGCGTCACGGGCAGCGCCCATGCGGTCATCGCGCCATATTGGGCATCCGTGCTCGGCCGCGACAGCTTCACCGCCTATCAGGCATCGGCGCGCGGCGGATATTTGGGTTGCCAGCTAGAGAATGACAAAGTTTGGTTGTCAGGCCATTGTTTTACGGTAGTAAAGGGCGTGTTCAGCTTGCGCTGACCATCAACGACATTCCATAGTTCAAAGGATCAAACATGCTAAAGTCATTCGCCGTCGTATCGGCACTCCTGCTTTCATCCGCCGCAATGGCGCAAGATGCACCGCCGCCCGCGCCAAGCGGTGGCGGGCCACAGCCAGAACAGATTTTCGCTTTTCTCGATGCCAATAAGGACGGCTTCATTGCCAGAGACGAGGCGCAAGGTCCGTTGGTGCAATATTTTTCGAATATTGATGCCGATAAGGACGACAAGATTTCAATGGACGAATTGAAAGCCGCAATGGCCGCGATGCGTCCGCCTGAGCCCACACAAGGTGGCAGCGACTAATCACTACCCGATTATAAGCAAACAAAACGCGCGGGAAGCCAATAAGCCTCCCGCGCGCTTTTGCTTATAGTCTTGATTATTAAGCTACGGTCGCCTTGCGGATTACGCCAGGGTTCGCAGGTGGCTCACCCTTTGGCAAAGCGTCAACATGCTCCATACCGCTGATCACTTGGCCCCAGACGGTGTATTGACGGTCCAAAAAGCTGGCATCGTCAAAGCAGATGAAAAACTGGCTATTGGCGGTGTTCGGATCATTGGTCCGCGCCATGGAGCAAACGCCGCGCACATGCGGTTCTGCGTTAAATTCCTGCTTCAGATTTGGCTTCGACGAACCGCCCATGCCAGTGCCATTGGGGCAACCGCCCTGCGCCATGAAGCCGGGGATGACGCGGTGGAACTTCACGCCGTCGTAAAAACCTTCGCCGACAAGTTCGGTGATGCGGGCTACGTGGTTGGGGGCAAGATCAGGACGCAGCTTGATAACAACGTCGCCGCTGTCGAGCGAAAGGGTAAGTGTTTCATCGGCCATATTGATATTCCTTCAGGCTTTTAAAATGGATGATGGCCGCCCTAGGGGATGCATCGCATAGGTGCAAAGCCAAAATCATTGCTTTTTGACGCCGCCTGCGTAGGAGGGGCGAATTCTTACTATAACGTCTCAGATTGAAAAACGGGAGGCCCGCAATTGACCAGCGACATCGCCAACCCGGCCATCATTGACCCCGAAATCATGGAAACGCTGGACGAAGACAATCGCCTGACGCGCGATTATGTTGACCGCGTTCTCGACGCTGTTGACGACGGCGATCTCGACGAAGTCTACCGGCTTGTGGAACCCCTGCACGAAGCCGACATTGCCGACCTTCTCGAACTGACGCCATCCGAACGGCGCGGTATACTCGCCATTAGCCTAGGCGACCTGATGAGCGCCGAGGTGTTGGCCGAGGTCAACGATTATGTCCGCGAAGACATCATCGACGCCCTGCCCGCATCGCAAGTTGCCGGACTTGCCGGACAGTTGGATACCGATGACGCGGTCGCGATTATCGAGGATATGGAGGAAGAGGACCAGCAAGCCGTTTTGGCCGAGCTGGACCCCGAAGACCGCGCCGTCATTGAAGATGCGTTGTCATATCCCGACGAATCCGCTGGCCGTATCATGCAGCGTGAATTGGTCGCGGTGCCGGAACATATGACCGTGGGTCAGCTCATCGATTATCTGCGCGATCGCCAAGACCTGACCACCGAATTCTGGGAAATCTTTGTCGTCGATCCGCAGCATAAGCCTGTTGGCACATGCAAATTGAGCTGGATCATGCGCAGCCAGCGCAAGGTGCCGGTCAGCGAAATCATGATGCATGAACAAACGCTCATCCCGGTCGATATGGATCAGGAAGAGGTCGCGTTACG
>Ga0209550_10001265_pt1 | contig 24370 bp, 23 predicted proteins | sample LauGreSuBDMM15SN_2_FD_187567 | JGI IMG/M metagenome (GOLD analysis project Ga0209550, IMG submission 187567) | Freshwater lake microbial communities from Lake Michigan, USA - Su13.BD.MM15.SN (SPAdes) (version 5) | ecosystem: Environmental > Aquatic > Freshwater > Lake | place: Lake Michigan... | reverse complement strand
CTGCTCAGCCGCTTGAATCACCACACTGCCTTCGGTGACTTGCACTGTCTTGCCATCAATTTGGAGTTCAACCATGGTCTGTATCGAGGGTTAGGTGTACGCTGCGACCATGCAGGTCTTGTGCGTGATGTGATGTTCAAATTCGGGACGGAAATGCTTGAGCATGCCGCGCACTGGCATGGCAGACGCATCGCCCAAAGCGCAAATGGTTCTGCCCATGATGTTTTCAGCCACGCTGTCGAGCAAATCCATATCGGTGGCTTTGCCTTGCCCATTTTCCAATCGATCGACGATGCGCCACAACCACCCCGTGCCCTCTCGGCAAGGGGTACATTGCCCGCAAGACTCATGCATATAAAAGGCTGACAAACGCTGCAAACTCTTGACCATGCAACGGCTGTCATCCAACACGATGACAGCACCCGAACCCAGCATAGAGCCCGCTTTGGCAATAGCGTCAAAGTCCATGGTGGTGTCCATCATGACGGACCCGGGCAATACAGGAGCAGAAGACCCCCCCGGAATCACCGCTTTGAGTTTGCCTCCAGCGCGCACACCGCCGGCGAGTTCAAGCAATGTGGCAAAAGAAGTTCCCATGGGAATCTCGTAGTTGCCGGGAAGCTCTACATCACCGCTGACAGAAAAAATCTTGGTGCCGCCGTTGTTAGGCTTGCCGCAAGCCAAATAAGCCGGCCCGCCGTTTCGAATGATCCAAGGCACAGCAGCGAATGTTTCTGTGTTGTTGATGGTGGTGGGTTTGCCGTAAACACCAAAGCTCGCTGGAAAAGGCGGCTTGAAACGCGGTTGGCCTTTTTTGCCTTCTAAAGATTCAATCAAAGCAGTTTCTTCACCGCAAATATAAGCACCAAATCCATGTGCCGCATGCAACTGGAAATTGAATGCGCTGCCCATGATGTTGTCGCCCAAATAGCCAGCCGCACGGGCTTCTTCTAGGGCAGCTTCAAAGCGGTCGTAGGTTTGAAAGATTTCGCCATGGATGTAGTTGTAGCCCACCGAAATGCCCATGGCGTAGGCTGCGATAGCCATGCCTTCAATGACGATATGCGGGTTGAACTCAAGGATGTCGCGGTCTTTGCAGGTACCTGGCTCACCTTCGTCGGAATTACAGACAAGGTATTTTTGACCAGGGAACTGGCGCGGCATAAAGCTCCATTTCAAACCGGTTGGAAAACCGGCCCCTCCTCGGCCACGCAAACCAGACTCCTTTATGGAGGCAATGACTTGGTCTTGGGTCAGGCCTTCAGCGCCATGCATACCCAAAATACTTCTCAACGCTTGGTATCCACCACGCGCTTCATAGTCTTTCAAATGCCAATTTTTTCCATTTAAGTCGGCGAAAATTTGCGGCTGTAGATGGCGATCGTGAAAACTAGTTTGTTTTCCCGATGTTTGAAACTGTGCCAAAACTTGGTTTATATTCATGACGACTCCTTGACTGCAAGGCGCAAACCGTCAATCAGCAGATCGAGTTTGTCATCGCTCATATAGCTGCACATGGAACGGTCGTTGACCAACAACACGGGTGCATCTGCACATGCGCCCATGCACTCTGCCGGTTGCAGGGTGAACATGCCGTCGGCAGTGGTTGCGCCCACTTTAACTTGCAGCTTTTCAGACAAATGATGCAGGGCTTTTTGCCCCCCACGCAGCTGGCAAGGCAAATTGGTGCACACATTGATTTTGTAACGCCCCACAGCTTTTAAATTGAACATGTTGTAGAAGGTGCTGACCTCATGAACAGCCATGACAGGCATGCCCAAATAAAGCGCAACACCTTTTTCGCTCTCAGGACTGACATGGCCTTGGGTTTGCTGCACGATAGCCAAACACGCGATAACAGCAGACTGTTTTTGGTCAGCAGGGTATTTGGCAAGCTCGCGATCAAAGCGGGCCTGAACATCGGCAGAAAAAGTCTGCCCAGCTATGGTTTGCATATGTGCGGTGTTCATCGGTCAATCTCGCCAAAAACAATATCCAAAGTGCCAATGATGGCGACAGTATCGGAAATCATGTGGCCGCGAGTCATTTCATCCATGGCTGACAAATGTGCAAATCCAGGCGCACGAATCTTTAAGCGATAAGGCTTGTTGGCACCATCGCTGACCAAGTAAATACCAAACTCACCCTTGGGATGCTCGACCGCTGCGTAAGCCTCACCCTCAGGCACATGAAAGCCTTCTGTGAAGAGTTTGAAATGGTGAATCAACTCCTCCATGCTGGACTTCATGCCTTCGCGTTGGGGAGGCGCTACCTTGTGGTTATTGGTAATCACGGGACCAGGGTTGGCACGCAACCACTTCACACATTGACTGATGATGTGGTTGGACTGGCGCATTTCTTCCACACGAATCAAATACCGGTCGTAACAGTCACCCGTCTTGCCTACCGGAATATCAAAATCCATTTGGTCGTATACATCGTAAGGCTGGTGTTTGCGCAAATCCCAAGCCACACCCGAACCACGCAACATTGGGCCAGTGAAACCTAAATTTTTAGCCCGCTCAGGTGTGACCACGCCAATGCCGACTGTCCGCTGCTTCCATATGCGGTTGTCAGTCAATAAAGTTTCGTACTCATCGACATACTTGGGAAAGCGCTTGGTGAAGTCGTCGATGAAATCAAGCAAAGAACCGTTGCGGTTTTCATTCAACTGCGAAATGGCCTTGGCATTCTTGAACTTGCTCACCATGTACTGAGGCATGGTGTCGGGCAAGTCTCTGTAGACACCGCCCGGACGGAAATAAGCCGCATGCATGCGCGCACCGGACACGGCCTCGTACATATCAAACAAATCTTCTCTTTCGCGGAAACAATAAATCAGAATATTCATGGCGCCGCAATCGAAGCCATGCGTCCCCAACCACATCAAATGGTTGAGCATTCGGGTTATTTCCGAGAACATGACGCGAATGTATTGAGCGCGCACCGGCACATCCAAACCCATGAGCTTTTCAATCGCTAAACAATAGGCGTGCTCATTGCACATCATCGAGACATAGTCGAGCCTGTCCATATAAGGCAAAGCTTGAATATAAGTTTTGCTTTCCGCCAATTTTTCAGTTGCGCGGTGTAGCAAACCTATGTGAGGGTCAGCGCGTTGCACCACCTCACCATCGAGTTCGAGCACCAAGCGCAACACACCATGCGCGGCAGGATGCTGTGGCCCTAAATTCAAAGTGTAATTTTTAATGTCTGCCATGTGCGCTCAGTGCAAACCGCCGTAGTTGTCTTCTCGAACAATGCGAGGCGTAATTTCACGCGGCTCAATGGTGACCGGTTGGTAAATCACCCGTTTTTGCTCTTCGTCGTAGCGCATTTCTACATGGCCAGAGGTAGGAAAGTCTTTACGGAAGGGGTGGCCTATAAAACCATAATCGGTCAGTATGCGGCGCAGATCTGAATGACCTTCAAACAAAATACCAAACAAGTCGAAGGCTTCGCGTTCATACCAATTGGCGCTGTTCCATATGTCATTGATGGAGGGCAATAGGGGCATATCGTCATCCAGCAAAAATACCCTTAAGCGAAGTCGCCAATTGTGGGCAAGCGACAGCAAATGACTGGTCACCGCATAGCGAGGTAAATCGCTGAATGCTGAGGGTGCGTTATTTTTGTAATCAGAATAATCAACGCCACACAAATCTAGCAACTGCTCAAAAGCCAATTCAGGATGGTCGCGCAGGGTTTGAGCAACAGTTAAATAGTCACTGGCTTGCACAGTCATGGTGATTTCACCCAAGGTGATTTTCAACTCTGGGGACAAGTTGACAAACACTTTTCTTAAAGTGTCTTCAAGCTGAAGAAGAGAAACTGTTGACGCCATTAAGGGTTATCCGCGAGCGATGGTGTTTTCACGGCGAATCTTGTTTTGCAGTTGCAAGATGCCATAAAGCAAAGCTTCAGCCGTGGGGGGGCAACCAGGCACATACACATCTACCGGAACAATGCGATCACAACCTCGGACAACCGAGTAGCTGTAGTGGTAGTAACCTCCGCCATTGGCACAAGAACCCATGGATAAGACCCATCGCGGTTCACTCATTTGGTCGTAGACCTTGCGTAAAGCAGGGGCCATTTTGTTGCACAAAGTGCCCGCGACTATCATCAAATCAGATTGACGGGGGCTGGGTCTGAACAACATGCCAAACCTGTCCATATCGTACCTGGCCGCACCCGCGTGCATCATTTCTACAGCGCAGCAGGCCAAGCCAAAAGTCATAGGCCAAAGAGAACCAGTCTTTGCCCAATTCACCACCGAGTCATACGAGGTGGTGATAAAGCCTTCTTTGAAAACCCCGTCAAGTGACATAAATTACTCCCAGTCAAGGGCCCCTTTTTTCCATTCGTAAATAAAACCTACGACAAGAATACCAAGAAAAATCATCATGGCCATAAACCCTGTGGTTCCAATTTCTTTAAGGGCGGCAGCCCAGGGGAAAAGGAAAGCAATTTCCAAATCAAAAAGAATAAACAAAATAGCTACCAGGTAATAGCGGACATCAAATTTGCTTCGGGCCTCGTCAAAAGCCTCAAAGCCACACTCATAGGGAGAGTTTTTGGCTGGGTCGGGCCGTTGCGGCCCCAGCAAAAACCCAATAAGTTGGGGAACAACGCCGACCAACAGGCCAACGAGGATAAACAACATAACGGGGAGATACTGCTCTAGACTCATTTCAATCTCTGGTTTGCAGATTGGGATGTTGGCCAGACGGGTATGTCTGACGCCAGCATGACAATTCACTGGACATGGTGCCGTCGGCGAGACTCGAACTCGCACAGCTTTCGCCACTACCCCCTCAAGATAGCGTGTCTACCAATTTCACCACGACGGCATGAAAAACCGACCATTTTAACTCGAAATATGCTCTTTCCCCCTATGGAGGGATGATGCCAGAGGCAGAAAAATCTATTTGCCGGGGATTTGCGATGCAGGTGAACTCGGCACAGCGGGTGCAGGGGTGGCGGCGGGGCTGGCAGGCACAGCAGTTGGGTTGACGCCAGGCACAAGGTCGGCAGCTGTGGGTGGCACTGCGGGCTGAGAACGCTCTAAAACGCTGCCCTCAGACGAAGGTGCTGCCCGTAAATTACCAAAATACGCTTGCGCCAAGGTACACACAAAAAAGACAGCAGCTAAAACGGCTGTGGTGCGCGAGAGAAAGTTAGCGCCCCCGCTGGCACCAAACAAACTCCCCGACGTACCGCTTCCAAAAGCAGCACCCATATCGGCACCCTTGCCATGCTGGATCAAAATCAACCCAATCATGCCAAGCGCAGAAAGAATTTGAACAATCATCAATAAATTAAGAAGTGTGCTCATGAAAACTCCAAATCAGTCACTGCGATGCTGCAGCCACAATAGATAAAAAATCGGCCGCCTTGAGTGAGGCGCCACCCACCAAGCCACCATCAATGTCTGGTTGAGATAACAAGCTCTTGGCATTGGAAGCATTCATGCTTCCGCCATACAAAATAGCCATGCCCTCGGCTTGCTTTGAAGCTGCAGCCAGTTGGTGCCTCAGCATGGCATGAACCTCTTGGGCTTGCTCGGGACTGGCTGTTTTACCTGTGCCGATGGCCCAAACAGGTTCATACGCCACCACAATTTCACTGATGCAGTGACCATTGGCATGGATCACGGCTGCCAATTGACGCTTAACCACTTCGGCTGTTTCACCAGCCTCACGCTGTGCAAGTGTTTCACCCAAACAAACAATCGGCGTGATGCCAACCGCCAAAGCACGTTGCGCTTTCAGTGCAACGATCTCATCGGTTTCACCGTGGTATTGGCGACGTTCGGAATGACCGCACAACACATAGCGAACCTCAAAGTCACGCAACATGCTGGCAGAAACTTCACCAGTGAAAGCGCCACTGTCAAAGGCAGACACATCTTGCGCGCCCCAAAGAACAGCAGAATGGCTGCACAAGTTTTGTACCTGCGACAGATACAAAGCTGGCACACACACCGCCACTTTGCAAGCAGGCTGCCCCACATCTTTGCTGATAGCCAGCAACAAGTCTTGATTAGCAGCCAAGCTGCCATTCATCTTCCAGTTACCAACAATCAGTTGAGATCGCATGACAATACCTTTACTCTTGGTGGGGAGGCGTTTGCTCGTCTTCGTGGTGTGACTGGGCGGGTGCCTCGGAGCGGTCGAGCAAGGCTTTCATTGACAACTTGACACGACCTTTTTCGTCGGTTTCCAAGACTTTGACACGCACGACTTGACCTTCAGCCAAGACATCGGTGACCTTGGCAATGCGCTCGTGGCTGATTTGGCTGATGTGCAACAAGCCATCTTTGCCTGGAAGCAAATTGACCAGCGCGCCAAAGTCCAAGATCTTGGTGATAGGGCCTTCATAAATCTTGCCAATCTCGACTTCAGCCGTGATTTCCTGAATACGACGCTTGGCTTCATCCGCTTTGGCGCCATCGGTAGCGGCAATGGTGATGGTGCCGTCTTCTTCGATATTGATTTGGCAACCTGTTTCTTCGGTCAACGCACGAATCACCGCGCCGCCTTTGCCGATCACGTCCCGAATTTTTTCAGGGTTGATCTTCATGGTGTAGAGCTTGGGCGCAAAGTTGCTGACCTCGGTTTTGGCCTCACCCATGGCTTCTTGCATCTTGCCCAAAATATGCATGCGGGCTTCTTTGGCTTGCGCCAAAGCGACTTGCATGATCTCTTGCGTGATACCTTGGATTTTGATGTCCATTTGCAAAGCAGTGATGCCGTTGGTGGTGCCAGCGACTTTGAAATCCATGTCGCCCAAATGATCCTCGTCACCCAAAATGTCGGTCAACACCGCAAAACGATTACCTTCTTTGATCAGGCCCATAGCGATACCCGCCACATGCGCTTTCATAGGCACGCCTGCATCCATCATGGACAAGCAACCACCACACACCGAAGCCATGGAAGAAGAGCCATTGGACTCGGTGATTTCAGACACCACACGCACGGTATAGGGAAACTCTTCTTTGCTTGGCAACACCGCGGCCAAAGCACGCTTGGCCAAACGACCATGGCCGATTTCGCGGCGCTTGGTGCTGCCCATGCGACCCACTTCGCCGGTGGCAAAGGGAGGCATGTTGTAGTGGAACATGAAGCGGTCTTCGAACTCGCCAGCCAGTGCGTCGATGCGTTGGGCATCGCGTTCGGTACCCAAAGTGGTGATGACCAGCGCCTGGGTTTCACCGCGTGTGAACAAGGCAGAACCATGGGTGCGTGGCAGCACACTGTTGCGAATTTCAATGGGGCGAACCGTACGGGTATCGCGGCCATCGATGCGGGGCTCACCTGCCAAAATTTGGCTGCGCACAATGCGTGCTTCGATGTCGAACAACATGCTCTCCACCTTAACGCCGTCGAATTCAACGCCATCGGCTTTCAAGGCCGCCATCACCGCCGCATAGGCTTCACGGCAGGCTTGGGTACGGCTTTGTTTGTTGCGGATTTGATAGGCTGCAGCTAATTTTTCTTCCGCCAAAGCGCCCACTTTGGCAATCAATGGTTCGTCTTTGGCAGCGGCTGTCCAATCCCACACAGGTTTGCCAGCATCACGCACCAATTCGTGAATCGCATTGATGGCAACACGGCTTTGCTCGTGACCAAACACCACCGCACCCAACATGATTTCTTCAGACAACTGAAGCGCCTCTGATTCAACCATCAGCACGGCAGCTTCGGTGCCCGCCACCACCAAATCCATAACGCTGTCTTTGCGCTGGGTTTGTCCTGGGTTCAGCACATATTCACCATTGATATAGCCCACGCGTGCAGCACCAATGGGGCCATTAAAAGGAATACCAGAAATGGACAAAGCGGCAGAGGTGCCAATCATGGCGGCAATGTCAGCATCAACCTCTGGGTTCAAAGACAAGGTGTGTATCACCACATGGACTTCGTTGTAGAAGCCCTCGGGGAACAAGGGACGGATGGGGCGGTCAATCAGGCGACTGGTGAGGGTCTCGAGTTCGCTGGGCTTGGCTTCGCGCTTGAAAAAGCTTCCCGGGATTTTGCCTGCAGCATAAGTTTTTTCTATGTAGTCGACAGTCAAGGGAAAGAAGTCTTGACCTGCTTTGGCACTTTTGGAGGCCACAACCGTGGCAAGCACCACGGTGTCGTCGATATTGACCATGACGGCGCCGCTGGATTGGCGAGCGATTTCACCGGTTTCTATAGTGACCGTGTGTTGGCCCCATTGAAAAGATTTGCTAACTTTATTGAATAAAGACATGAGTGTTTCCTGAATAAGAGCGGGAAGTAAAGGCTACTTCACCAAAGCCCAAAGACGCTTATCAGACTACGATGCCATTCCAGAAAAAAATTCTTTTTTTGGAATGACACAGCTTCGATCTGTCTATCTGTCTTTGTGGAGTCTTTGATCGAACCAAGCCCGCGCCAGATGACAGGGGCTTGGCCGAAAACAAAGATTACTTGCGCAAACCCAGTTTCGCAATCAGCGCTGTGTAGCGACCTGCTTCTTTGGATTTGAGGTAGTCGAGCAATTTGCGTCGACGACTGACCATGCGCAACAAGCCGCGACGACCATGGTGGTCTTTGGCGTGGGTTTTGAAGTGAGGGGTCAGTTCATTGATGCGTGCAGTCAGAATGGCGACTTGCACTTCGGGACTGCCAGTATCGTTGGCGGAACGTGCATTGGCCTTTACGACCTCTGCTTTGTTGAGAGTTGTCATGGTGTTTTCCAAAAAATTTGACGTGCGCCAACAGCCGGAAATGCCAGATGGCGTGAACTTATACCTCTAAAGGTCTAAGCCGCGAAATTATAGCTTGGATAACCAACTCTGAAGCCGCTCGGCTCCCAAGCGCAATCTGTCAAGTTCTTTGGAAGCAAAACACCAACGCAGCCATCCTTGTGACTCATGCGCAAAAGCACTTCCAGGCGCCAGCCCCAAGCCTGCTTCAGCCACCAAACGTTTGGCAGTTTGAAGATCATCATGATCGCCGAGCAGGCGGAAAAACAAATACATGCCCCCATCAGGCACAGCGAACTCTATTTGCGGCAGGCCTTGCAGCGCTTGGGCCAAAGTGTCACGGCAGGTTTTGAGATGCGCCACAACCTGAGGCGTTACCTCTTGCGCCCTTTGCAAAGCCACCATGCCTGCGCGTTGAACGAAAACCGGCGCACAAGAGGTATTGAACTCTATCAATTTACCAATGTGCTCGGTGATATCTGAGGGCGTGACCAACCAACCCAAACGCCATCCCGTCATCAAAAAACTTTTAGAGAAACTGTGCGCCACCATCAGCTTATCGTCGGCATGCGCAATGTCTAGAAAACTCGGTGCGCAATGGTTTTGGCTGCCTAAGAAAAATAAATTTTCATAGACCTCATCGGCCAAAATCCAAGTGCCCGTTGTACGGCACTTATCCAAAATGGCTTGCTGCTCTTGTCGATTCAGGGTCCATCCGGTCGGGTTGTTGGGTGAATTGAGCACCAACAAACGGGTATGGGGCGTGATGCTGTCCAGCAGTTGGTCCAATGGCAACATCCATTTGCCTTTGACAGGCTGCAAACTCACGGTTCGCAATTGAGCACCCAAGATTTGCGGCTGCGCAGTCAAATTCGGCCACACAGGCGTGACCACCACCACCTCGTCGCCCGCATTGACCAAGGCTTGCATGGCCAGCATCAATGCATTGACCCCGCCCGAAGTCACTGCGATACGTTGGCTGCTGATCGCTCCGCCATGTTTTTGAAGCATCTCTTGGCTGATGGCTTCTCGCAAGACTGGTAGCCCTAGGTTATGGGAATAAAAAGTTTCACCAGCCTGCAAAGAATCTATGGCGGCTTGACGGATAAAGTCCGGCGTGACCTCATCGCTTTCACCAAACCAAAAAGCCAGGACATCGCTTCGGCCCATGCCTGCATTAGCCAATTCACGTATCTTGGAGGCCTGAAGTTGTTGAACAGTTTGTCGCATCCATCAACCCATAAATTCAAGTGGGAGAACACATTTGAGCCAGCGGCCAGCGCGGCAACACATCAAAAGCATATGACGCACGGGCTTGTTCGATACCCGACTGCATTCGCATGCCCGCAGCCATGGCGATCATTGCGCCGTTATCAGTACACCACTCGGCTTGGGGAAAATGAACCACAGCCCCCTTGGTGCTGAGTGAGGCAGCCAACTGCTCTCGCAAAGCACGATTGGCACCCACACCGCCTGCCAGCACCAAACGTTTCATGCCGGTTTGTTCTAAGGCACGCAAAGATTTTTTGACCAACACATCCACGATAGCTGCTTGTGTACTGGCCGCGATGTCCGCTTTGTAGCGAGCCAAATCATCACCCGATTTTTTGCATTGGGTCAGCACAGCGGTTTTGAGGCCAGCAAAAGAAAAATCTAAATTGGGCTGATGCAACAAAGGACGGGGAAAAGCATAAGCGTCGGCTCTTCCTTGCGTGGCCAACGCAGCCAAAGCGGGGCCGCCTGGATAACCTAGGCCTAACAATTTGGCTGATTTATCAAAAGCCTCACCCGCAGCATCGTCTATGGTTTCACCCAACAACTCGTAATGGCCGACCGCCTTGACCAGCATGAGTTGTGTATGTCCACCCGACACCAACAAAGCCACAAAAGGAAACTGCGGTGGGTCATCACTTAAAAATGGCGACAGCAAATGCCCCTCCAAATGGTGTATGCCCATCACGGGTTTTCCCAAGCTTGCAGCCAATGCGCAGGCTGTCGCGGCCCCCACCAACAATGCGCCGGCCAGTCCTGGACCTTTGGTGAAAGCAATCACATCGATTGACGATAAATCTTTGTGCGAAGAGGCCATGACCCGCTGGACCAGAGGCAAAACGCGGCGTATATGGTCGCGACTGGCCAACTCTGGCACCACGCCTCCAAAAGCCTCATGCATGGCGGCTTGGGTATGCAAATCGTGGGCAAGCAACTGCGGCCAAGCCTGCCCGTCTTGGGTCTGGACCAAGGCCACCCCAGTTTCATCGCAAGAAGACTCTATCCCTAAGATCAGCATGTGACTGAGTTTAGCCCCGCTTCATTTGCCACATAACCGTAAGTCATTTAGCTTGTCAGACAATAGCAGCCATGGGCATAGCGCATTTCATTCGAGAAATTGGACGGGGCAAGCAAGGGGCCAAAGATTTGAGCCGCGAGCAGGCTTGCGCATTGATGACCGAAGTTTTGGGGGGGTCGGTCGATCCTGTGGCCTTGGGTGCATTCTGTATAGCCATGCGCATCAAGGGGGAGACCGCAGATGAAATGATGGGTTTTTTGGATGCCACCCAAAAACATTTGCAGATGTTTAGCAACCCGCATGATCAACCGATTGTTGTTTTACCCAGCTATAACGGCGCCAGAAGACTCCCCTTGTTGACACCTTTATTAGCTATGTTGTTGGCAAGACAAGGTCATGCGGTGCTGGTTCACGGTTGCAACAGTGAAGACAGTCGCTTGGCAACGGAAGATGTTTTTTACGCCTTAGGTATTGAACCCGCCACACAGGTGGGTGCGATTGCCAAAGGTGAAGTGGTTTTCGCCCCCACGCAACTTTTGTGCCCCGCGGTGTGGGCATTGCTACAAGTCAGGCGGAAAACGGGTTTGCGTAATTCGGCGCACAGTTTGGTCAAACTGATGAATCCCATCAATGGCCCTCGCCTGCAAGTGGCCAGTTACACCCATCCAGAATATGCGGCTTCCATGCAGCAAACCCTTGAGCGCTTAGAAGCCCATGCTTTGTTGTTAAGAGGCACCGAAGGTGAGCCCGTGGCTGACCCACGCAAAATACCCGTCATGAGATGTTTTATAAATGGACATGCAGCCCCGCATTTGGAAATCCAAGCAGAATCAAGCCATCTCACCACCGATATGCCCATCGCAATGAACGCCAAGCAGACAGCTGATTTCATTACGCACATATTGGCTGGCCATATTCCTGTCCCCCACTCCATAAAAGCACAAACCGATTTGATCTCGCGTCTGTCCTTGGCTTGTGTTGAAAATTCACTTTCTGTTAAATCCTCATGACACCTGCGCCACAAGCTGTGTTTGTTACTTTGGTGGGCGCAGGCCCCGGTGACCCCGAACTGTTGACCCTCAAAGCGGTGAAAGCCCTGCAACAAGCCACCGTTATTTTGGTTGACGACTTGGTTCACCCCGATGTCTTAGCGCATGCGAATCCACAAGCGCGTATCGTGCAGGTGGGCAAACGCGGAGGCTGTCAATCAACACCGCAGGCTTTCATCGAAAAACTGATGGCGCAAGAGGCTTTGGCTGGTGAAAATGTGGTGCGACTCAAAGGCGGAGACCCCTTGATTTTTGGAAGGGCGGGGGAAGAAATCGCTTATTTGCAGTCGCAAGGTGTGGGGGTCAACATAGTCAATGGCGTGACCTCGGGGCTGGCTGCTGCCCATACCCTTGGCCTGTCACTTACGCACCGCAATTACTCACATGGCGCAGTCATGGTGACAGGTCATTCGCCATCATCACAAACAAGTATCACTCCCATTGACTGGGAAATGCTGGGACGCACAGCACATGCTTGTCATCTGACCTTGGTGATTTACATGGGAGTGACCACTGCAGAAGAATTGCAAAATGCTTTGTTGAAGTCCATGCCACCCAACACACCTGTGGCTGTTGTACAAAATGCAAGCAAAAGCAATCAACGCAGCGTGATGGGCAGCTTGTCAGCCTTACACACCTTGATACAAGAGGCAGGCGTGGTTAGTCCTGCCATCGTTTTGGTGGGCGATGTTTTACTCACCCTCCAAGATTTCAACCATGTAAATAATCTCAGCCACGAAATTTATTCCTTGGTCCGTGCGGCCAATTGAGTACAGAGGATAATCAGGGTTTTAAGAATGGATATCGTCATGGAAGCAGAACGCATCAACCTTATTGGCAACCTTCTCGGCGACTTGCAAACGCGAACCCTTGATCTTCGGGGGTATCTTTGACTTCGATGCGAAATCCGAGCGACTAAGAACTGTCAATGCATCCCTTGAAGACCCCAACATTTGGAATGACCCCAAGAAAGCCCAGGAACTGGGCAAAGAAAAGAAATCCTTAGATGACATTGTGTTGACCATAGGCCGCATAGGCCAAGAGATTGCCGACAACACCGAACTGTTTGACATGAGCAAAGCCGATAACGATGAATCTGGACTGCTCACCATAGAAGACGATACCCAAGCTATCTTGGTAGAGGTTGAAAAACTTGAATTTCGTCGGATGTTCAACAACCCCGCTGATCCCCTCAATGCTTTTCTTGATATTCAAGCAGGTGCAGGTGGCACAGAAGCCTGTGACTGGGCCAGCATGCTTTTGCGACAGTATCTGAAATATGCCGAACGCAAAGGCTTCAAAGCCACATTGGAAGACGAGTCTGCTGGAGACGTCGCGGGCATCAAAGGGGCTACTTTAAAAATCGAAGGCGAATATGCTTTTGGCTTGTTACGCACAGAAACAGGCGTGCACCGCTTGGTACGCAAATCGCCTTTTGATTCTGCAGGCGGACGACACACCAGTTTTGCCAGCGTGTTTGTATACCCCGAGGTGGATGATTCGATAGAAATTGACATCAACCCCGCAGATGTGCGTACCGACACATTTCGGGCCAGTGGCGCAGGTGGCCAGCACATCAATAAAACCGATTCAGCTGTGCGCTTAACCCATATACCCACAGGCATTGTTGTGCAGTGTCAAGACGGACGAAGTCAGCACAGCAACCGTGATGTGGCTTGGAAGCGTTTACGCTCGCGCCTGTACGATTTTGAAATGCGTAAACGCATGGAAGCACAACAAAAACTAGAAGACACCAAAACCGATGTGGGCTGGGGTCACCAAATTCGCAGTTATGTGCTTGACCAAAGCCGTATCAAAGATTTACGAACCCATGTTGAAATCAGCAACACCCAAAAAGTACTTGATGGTGATTTGGATGCTTTCATAGAAGCATCCCTCAAGCACGGTGTTTAACACTGGGCTCGCACCGCATGGCCTGTTGAAGAAAATGAATCTGGAGAAAAAATGATGCGTGAAGGACAAGCTGTGGTGACACGGCGTGAAGACTACCAAGCCCCTGGTTTTTGGATAGACGATGTTCACTTGGTATTCGATCTTGATCCCATCAAGACCCGCGTTCTCAACACCATGACAATGCGGCGAAACCCGCAAGCCTTGGCGCAAGCACTAAGGCTCGATGGCGAAGGCCTCAATCTCGCGCGTGTGTTGCTCAACGGTCAAGGCACCAGTTTCAAGATAGAGGGCGATCAACTGGTTTTGGAGAGCATCCCGGAGGGAAATGAGCCATTCACCCTTGAGGTTTTCACGACCTGCAACCCCACTAAAAATACCCAACTCTCGGGCTTGTATCTCAGCCAAAACTCTTTGTTCACCCAGTGCGAAGCGCAAGGTTTCAGACGCATCACCTACTTCTTGGATCGCCCCGACGTGATGGCCCACTTTAGCGTCACCCTGAGGGCTGACCCAGCTGTTTTTCCCGTGCTTTTGTCCAACGGCAACTTGGTGGATCAAGGCCGGCTAGAGGATGGAAGACATTTTGCCCATTGGGTCGATCCGCACAAAAAGCCCAGTTACTTGTTTGCGTTGGTGGCCGGTCAATTGGTCTGTCGCGAGCAAAAAATTGTGTCCCGCAGCGGGCATGAGCATTTATTACAAATATTTGTGCGCTCAGGCGATTTAGACAAAACCGAGCACGCCATGAACGCTTTGATGGCAAGCGTTGCCTGGGATGAACACCGCTTTGGCTTGAGCCTTGATTTGGAACGCTTCATGATTGTGGCCACTTCCGACTTCAATATGGGCGCCATGGAAAACAAAGGCTTGAATATTTTCAATACCAAGTATGTACTGGCCAGCCAGGCAAGCGCTACTGACCAAGACTACGCGAATATTGAAAGTGTGATTGGTCATGAATATTTTCACAACTGGAGTGGCAACCGTGTCACTTGTCGTGACTGGTTTCAGTTGTCACTCAAAGAAGGCTTAACCGTTTTTCGCGACCAAGAGTTCAGCCAAGATTTGGCGGGCAGTGAGTCTGCTCGCGCTGTGAAGCGAATAGAAGATGTGCGCTTGCTTCGCACCATACAGTTTGCCGAAGATGCTGGCCCCATGGCGCACCCTGTTCGTCCCGACAGCTATATTGAAATTAACAATTTCTACACCGTGACTGTTTATGAAAAGGGTGCTGAAGTTGTTCGCATGATGCAAACCTTGGTAGGCCGCAAAGGTTTCGAGAAAGGTTTGAGCCTTTATTTCCAACGCCATGATGGTCAGGCCGTGACTTGTGATGATTTTGCGCAAGCCATTGCCGACGCCAACCCAGATTCGGTGCTCGCATCGCATCTACCAAACTTCAAACTTTGGTACAGCCAAGCCGGTACGCCCATACTGGATGTCCACGGGACTTATGAAGAAGGCGCGAAACGTTTCACTCTGCACTTCAAACAAAGTTGCCCCCCCACGCCTGGACAAATCACTAAACATCCCTTTGTGATTCCGGTTGAGATGGGTTTATTGGGTGCAGATGGCAGTGTTCTCATCGCGCATCAGCGCATCGTTCTCACCGAGACTGAGCAAAGCATTGTTTTTGAAGGCATACCGCAACTGCCAGTGCCTTCGCTGCTGCGTGGGTTCAGCGCGCCCGTGCGCTTGCTCTATCCTTATTCGGACGAAGATTTATTGGTATTGCTTGCCCACGATACCGATGCCTTCAACCGCTGGGAAGTGGCTCAGCGCCTCTATCTCAACAGCATCATGCAAGCTTTGTCGTCCCCTACAGACCTTGCAACTACCTTGCCTGATGCACTGTTAGCGGGCCTGCAAGCCCTGCTGAGAGACGAAAAACTTGATGCTGCTTTCAAAGAGTTGGTCTTGACTCTGCCCAGTGAAACTTATATTGCCGAACAATGCGATGTTGTCGACCCTCAACGCATACACGCCGTAAGAGAAAGCCTGCGCAAGCAGTTGGCCATTGATCTGTCACAAGATTGGGCCTGGGCCTATCAAACCCTGACTCCCCATGGGCCCTATCAAACAGATGCCAAGGCCTGTGGCGCTCGGGCCTTGAGAGGTCTGTCTCTGGCCTATTTGTGCTTGCAAGAAAAATTTGTGCATGAAGATACATGGGCCGCCCAAGCCCACCACGACTTCATGCATGCTGACAATATGAGCGACAGAGTCAATGCTTTGGCCGCGTTAGTCCATAACCACTGCCCCCAAGCAACCCCCGCCTTGTCGCATTTTTATCAACTGTTCAAGAACGATGAATTGGTGGTGGATAAATGGTTCGCTCTGCAAGCCTGTGCCCCTGACTCGCAAGGCGAAGTCTTGTCGAAAGTGAAGCAACTGATGTTGCATCCCGACTTCAATATCAAAAACCCCAACCGCGCCAGAAGCCTGTTATCTGCTTATTGCGCCAATGCTTCAGCGTTTCACCGCACAGATGCCGCCGGTTATGTTTTTTGGAGTGAGCGCGTTTTGGAACTCGATGCGTTCAATCCCCAAGTTGCAGCCAGATTGGCGCGGTCTATGGACCGCTGGCGAAAATTGAGTGAGCCTTACCAAGGCGCGGCCAGAGAAGCACTGCGCCGCGTTGCTGCAAAATCCGACCTGAGCGCAGATGTGCGCGAAGTCATTTCAGCCTCATTACAGGAGTAAGCCATGACCGCCTCTTTATCCCGTTACCTTGTCGAGCAACAACGTGCCAAAGGCAATATTCCCCCCGAGTTGCGGTTGTTGCTTGAAGTGGTTGCACGTGCTTGCAAAAGCATCAGTCATGCGGTCACCAAAGGTGCCTTAGGGGGCGTTTTGGGCAGCGCACATTCCGAAAATGTGCAAGGCGAAGTGCAAAAGAAACTCGACATCATTGCCAATGAAGTGTTGATTGAGGCTAATGAATGGGGCGGTCATTTGGCGGCCATGGCCTCAGAGGAAATGGACAGTATTTATGTGGTGCCCAACCGCTACCCCCAAGGTGAATATTTGCTGTTGTTCGACCCCTTAGATGGCTCCAGCAATATCGATGTGAATGTGAGCATTGGCACCATCTTCAGCGTATTGAAAAAGCCCGAAGGAAACAATGTTGTCTGCGAGGAAGATTTTCTTCAGAGCGGTCACGCCCAAGTGGCGGCTGGCTATTGTGTTTACGGCCCGCAAACCACTTTGGTTCTGACGGTTGGGGACGGGGTAGCCATGTTCACCCTCGACCGTGAACAAGGCTCTTTTGTTCTTATACAAGAACATGTGCAAATACCTGCAGACACCAAAGAATTTTCCATCAATATGAGCAATATGCGCCACTGGGATGAGCCAGTGAAACGCTATATCGATGAGTGTTTGTTGGGGCAAACAGGCCCACGTGGCAAAGACTTCAATATGCGCTGGGTTGCCAGCATGGTCGCCGATGTGCATCGCATTCTGACCCGAGGCGGTGTCTTTTTGTACCCATGGGACCAGCGTGAACCCGACAAGCCAGGCAAACTGCGATTGCTGTATGAAGCCAACCCCATGTCTTGGTTGGTTGAGCAGGCTGGTGGTGCAGCCACCAACGGACAGCAACGTATTTTGGATATTCAACCCCAGCAATTGCATCAGCGTGTCAGCGTCTTTTTGGGCTCCAAAAATGAAGTTGAACGCGTGAGCTCGTTTCATATTTAGCACTTGAAAGAAATGCCATGGCCAAGCCACCCAGCGAATTGATTCATGCTTTGGTTTTGCGCGAAATTCAAGATGGTGTGATTCGCGATGGTTTGTGGGCGCAGGCTGTGTCTGAAAGCGGCTCAGACCCACTTAAAGCAAAGTCTCGCTACATCAGCCTACGGGCTGCCAGCATGCAAACAGAAACTCAAAACTTGTTGCTTAAACAAATTCAAACCGGCATCAAGCAAGATGCCTCTTTACCTAAAGATTTTTTATCAGCTTTGGATTTGAAAAAACCAAAGCACTGAAAGTCTGCTTGGCGAATCGCCCATGCCGCTTCCTTAACATGCACTGAACTCAGACTTAGCGGGTGCAATCGTTATGGTTCGCACAGAAACTCTCCTGTTGTCATAAAAAAATCCTTGTTAAAAGCATTTCATTTTTATAAAGCCTCAAGGTGATACCGACTTAAACACAAGGAATACCCTGATTTACTGCTCAAAGAGCCCCTTATTTCTTCGGTATTTACCCTTGAAAGGGTGGTGCACACACCAGTTTGTTGACAGAATGGGTTTAGGGGCGTTTGACACATATTTGTCAGCCCCACTTCTTTCGAAAAAGAGTAGCCATGAACTTGAATGTTGCAAGCCATTTGTTATCAAGACTGAACACTCCGGTGAAGATCTTTTCGGATCTTATGTTGGCTGTTTCGGGCAAGGAGCCAGCGACCCAATCAGTCTTTGCTGCGGCCAACGATGCCAAGGGGTCAGCTGCTCATTGCAAAACATCGCTGCTATCGGTGATTGAGTCACAGATCATTCCGCGCCTGCTCGATGCGCACCAAGGTCCCGCACTGATTGGATTGGCTTCAAAAGAAGCTCCATCGGTTGCGGCCACTCCCCAAGACATGCAAGACTTTGCAACCGCGTGTATAGATGTCGATTCGAATGTGGTTTTCACCCAAGTCGATATCTTGCGTGGCAAAGGCCTTAGCGCTCAAACCATATTTTTAGATGTCATCACGCCTGCTGCCCGCCATTTGGGTGACTTATGGAATGAAGATAAATTAGATTTCACGGTCGTCGCACAAGGCTTGCTGCGCATGCACCATGCGATGCGTCATCTCGGTTATGAAACCAAAGATGGCCCGCAAATTGCAGGCGATGTTCGCCGCATCATGCTGGCCTCAGCGCCTGGGTCTCAACATATTTTGGGCTTGGCCATGGTGGCGGAGTTTTTTCGGGGCGATGGCTGGCAAGTTGTGGTGGAGATTTCAACCACTGAAAATGCACTGCTCAACGCCGTCTCGAATGAATGGTTTGATGTGGTGGGTTTGTCTGTCGGACTGCTAGAACAACTGCCCAACATTCCCGAACTGATTGCTCGTTTGAAGAAGGCTTCGCGCAATCCCCATGCATTTGTGGTTTTGGGCGGACCTGCCCTGCTAGAGTCATCAAATCAAGCCAAAGCTCTCGGGGCAGATGGTATTTCCGTGAATGCCGCAGAAGCTGTAAACTTGGCAGGAGATTTACTCAAAAGCAGGTAGTACCACTCGTCCCTTATGGCCTCTAAAGAACCGCCACTCATTCGCAGTAGCAAAGCATTTTCAGTAGAAATTCCTGAAGGCTCTAGCAGTGCCAAATCCAGAAAAAGTGATGTGGTGGCGGGTCTTGAAGAGGGCTTTTCCCCTTCAGATCCTCATTTTGAAGCGTCTTCCATGCTTTCTGAACAAGATCATGTGTCAGAAAATGATATTTTGCATGACCCTTCTGTCAAAGTAAGCACAGATCAGCCATCAAGGGATTCCAACTCCACCTTCACACAACAGTCTATAACCGACCATCTGGTGGGTGTCGCTGAAGACGGCTTGCAAGACCATGTGGTGGCTGTTTCTAATGACAGTTCGCGAGACCATTACGCCGGTCTTGCACAAGATAATTTAGTTGATAACCATGCCAGCTTGCCTGACGAAGCCATAGAAGACCGCGTTGAGGCGGTTGCTGAACCCGAAGCGCCGATTCCTTTGTTTGTCAGTGCGGATGATGATTTTCCCGACGACCACATGGAGATCGAGTATCCCCCAGACGTGGACCCCAATGTTCAAGCCTTGTCAGACGAAGCATTGGTAGATCATGTAGAACAAGTCAAAGAAGAAAGCGTCGTACGCGCACAAGCAGATCTTCCGAATGTAACTGCCGTCGCACAACAGCCTGTCAATACAAAACCTGCACAACAACCTCAAGCTTTGGTCAAAAAATCGCCGCAGTTGTTAACGCAAGACATGGTCAAACAACACGAAGCCGAACTGCTGGCAAGACAGCAGCGAAAGGAAGAATTTCACGGCAGGGTTGAGGCCATTCGAAATACGGTCAACAACATCAACGCCAAGCTAGACCATATGTCACCCACCGAGAGCAAGCCCACAAGCCATTGAGTTTTCGCAGCCTTTAGGTATTGGGCCCCACATCCAAGCCCTGTGCTTGATAACTCGCCCACACCTTATCGATACGTCGGCCGTCTAAATCGACCACCTCAAAACGCCACCCTGCTGCATAACTGGCTTCGCTTACTTGCGGCAACCGGCCAGAGACAGCCAATATCAAACCCGCCAAGGTGTTGTAGATGGCTTCGTCTTCTTGCGGTAGAGATTTGATATTCAAGCGTGATTTAAGCTCTTGCACAGGCATCATGCCGTCGAGCAACCAACTGCCGTCCTCGCGTTGAACCGCCCAAGCAGCGTCGTCTGCATTGGTTTGCACCAGTTCACCGGTGATAGCTTCCAGCAAGTCTCGGGGTGTCATCAAGCCTTGCACCACGCCGTATTCATCCACCACCAAAACCATGCGCCCGCCGCCACTGGGGTTGGCGGTTTCCTTGCCTTGATGGGGATGGCGAAACTGCGACAACATATCCAGGCCACTGAGTGTTTCGGGGACAAAGACAGCAGGCTCCATCCATTGGCTGATAGGTTCTAGCGACAATCGGTTTTGCAACAAACTCGCCATGCTGACCACGCCCAAAACGTCATCCAAACCTTCGCGACAGACGGGATACCAAGAGTGCGCTTGCAATATCGATAAAGACTCGACGGCCTGCTGGGTAGAAAGTTGGCTGTCAAGCCAAACGATATCGGTGCGCGGCACCATGATGGAGGGCAAGGCACGCTCATCCAAGTGAAAAACATTTTTCACCATTTGATGCTCATGGTGTTCAATCAAACCGGCGTCCACACCTTCGACCAAACTGGCGCGAATTTCCTCTTCGGTCACTGTCCGCTGCTGATGCGCATCTATACGCAATAAATGCAAAATAACGGAAGTGGTCTTTGACAAAAAGTGCACCAATGGACTGGCCATCATGGCGAGGGCAAGCATCAGCGGCGCAGTCCATCTGGCGACGGTTTCAGGGAACAACTGGCCAATGCGTTTGGGCACCAATTCACCCAACAATATCGTGTTGACGGTGATCAGGGTCACCACCAAGGTGGTGGCCAAAATGCCAGCCGCCGGTGCCAAGACAGGCCATGTCGAAAACCAAGCTGCCAAACTGTTGCTAAAGGCTGCTTCACCCACAATGCCATTGATCACGCCCAAAGTCGTGATGCCAATTTGAATGGTGGATAAAAACTCTGTCGGCTTATTTTGCAGCGCCAAAGCGGCTTTGGCACCGTAAGCGCCGGAGGACTCAAGCTCGCTGAGCAAAGTCTTGCGGCTGGATGCCAGTGCCATCTCTGACATCGCAAACACGGCGTTCAGAAGGGTTAGGAAAAAAATCAACAATATATCCATGGCGTCAGACAGCAAAAAATCTGCAGGGTTGAGGGTCAGTTGAATCTAGGACAATCATGCCATGGCACTTTACTTGATTGGCGACGTACAAGGCTGCGACAGCGCTTTGGGGCAATGGCTCGCCCAGGTGAGTTTTTCTCCCAGCCAAGACACGGTATTTCTTTTGGGGGACTTGGTCAACAGAGGGCCAGACAACCTCGGGGTGTTGCGGCGCCTGAAAAGCTTGGGGCAAAGTGCGCGTTGCCTGCTTGGCAACCACGACTTGCATTTGATGGCTATACATCTGGGTATTCAGCCCCTCAAGAAGGGGGACACTGTTGAGGATATTTTGCAAGCGCCAGATCGGCACGATTTGATTGACTGGTTGCGCCATCAGCACTTGGCCATGCATGAAGAGAATGTGCTCATGGTTCACGCTGGCGTCTTGCCGCAATGGGATGTTGCACAAACCCTCGAACTGGCTGAAGAAGTGGAAACGGTTTTGCGCGGCCCTGACTGGCAAAACTTCATCACGCAGATGTATGGCAACTCGCCTACGGCTTGGAACCCAGCGCTTGGCGGTGTAGAACGGTTGCGGGTGATTGTGAATGCATTGACCCGACTGCGCTTTTGTACCGCTGAGGGTGAAATGGAATTCAAGCACCACTCGGATGCAACGCAAGCGCCCACTGGATTTATGCCTTGGTTTGATGTGCCGCATCGCCGAACACAACAAGCCTGTATCGCTTTTGGTCATTGGTCTAGCTTGAAGCCCATGCACAGAAGTGATGTCATCGAACTCGACACGGGCTGTGTCTGGGGCAAATGCTTGAGCGGATTGCAACTGAATGCCCATGGCAAAGGCGCTCATCAACGGCACCACATCGACTGCCAAGCTTTTGCAAAGTCCGGCCACTGATTGCCGGCTCAACTTCATCAAGAGGTGGTTTTGAACAAAGCGGCAACTGTGCGCTTAGGTTTAATGTTGGGTGAAATTCCCCCCCTAGCGGGCGCGGGTATGTCCCTTGCCGCGGCCACGGAACTTCCCTCTGCAGCAGCAGGCGGTGTGCTGGCCTCGTAGGGTTTATCAAAAAAGGGATCTACAGGAGCCGCCACGGGTGAGAAACGGGTACGCCGCGGGCGGTCTTCTTCAACTTCGCGTGGGCGCCTGGCAGGCACGCGCTCTGGGTCTAAATCCAAAGCAGTAAAGTCGATTTTTTGTTTGGTCAGTTTTTCAATATCAGAGACCAAACGTAAATCTGAAGCAGAGGCAAAACTAACCGCCAAACCTTCTGCGCCGGCGCGTCCGGTGCGACCAATGCGGTGAATATAGTCTTCGGCATTGAACGGCACATCAAAATTGAAAACTGCGGGTACATCTTTGATGTCCAAACCGCGTGCTGCCACATCGGTACACACCAGCAAATCGACCTCGCCTTTTTTAAAGGCTTCCAAGGCTTTGAGGCGCTCATCTTGGCTTTTGTCACCATGCAATGCCGCGGTTCGCAAACCGTCATTTTCAAGTGAGCGAGCCAAGCGGGCACAACCCAGTTTACTGTTGACAAAAACAAAGGCTTGGGAAATTTCTTTTTGCTTCAAAATTTGTTTCAAAGCACGCCGTTTATCGTCTTCGTTGATGTTGAAAAACAATTGCGTGACGGTAGACGCGGTTTGGTTGGGCCGCGCCACTTCAATGGTCACCGGGTTTTGCAAATAACTCGAAGCCAAGCGTCTGATTTCGGGTGAAAAAGTGGCCGAAAACAAAAGCGTTGTGCGCTGCTTGGGCAAGTAACTCAAGATACGCTGTAAGTCGGGCAAGAAGCCGATATCCAACATGCGGTCAGCTTCATCCAGCACCACGTATTCCACTTGGTTTAGAACAGCAGTTTTGGCTTCTATGTGGTCTAGCAACCTGCCAGGTGTGGCTACCAACACCTCAACACCTCTTTTCAATTCAGCGGTTTGCGGTTTCATGTCCATGCCACCAAACACAACAGCACAACGCAGTTGGGTGTATTTGGCATAAAGCTTGACTTGCTGGGCTACTTGGTCGGCCAATTCCCGCGTGGGAAGCAGCACCAAAGCTCGCACAGGGTGGCGTGCAGGAGAAGTGGATGTGTTTTCATGCGCGAGCATGCGTTGCAACAGTGGCAGCGAAAAAGCTGCGGTTTTACCTGTGCCGGTTTGCGCGGCGCCCATGACATCTTGGCCGGACAAGACCACCGGGATGGCTTGCGCCTGAATAGGCGTCATGGTTTCGTAGCCCATTTCGGCGACCGCTTTGGCCAAATGGGGTGCTAACTGCAATTGCGAGAATGAATTCATATAGAGGGGGATTGTCGCACTCTAGGCGCGCGGCAAAGTCACCCCCACTTGGCCTTGGTATTTACCGCCTCTGTCTTTGTAGCTGGTCTCACAAACCTCATCGCTCTCAAAGAACAGCACTTGAGCGCATCCCTCACCCGCGTAAATTTTGGCGGGCAGCGGCGTGGTGTTGCTGAACTCCAAGGTGACAAAGCCTTCCCATTCGGGCTCGAAGGGTGTGACGTTGACGATGATGCCGCAACGGGCATAGGTACTTTTACCCAAGCAGATGGTGAGCACATTGCGAGGAATCCGAAAGTATTCAAGTGTGCGTGCCAAAGCAAAGCTGTTGGGAGGAATGATGCACACATTGGCCTCAATATCAACAAAGCTTTTCGGGTCGAAATTTTTCGGGTCGACCACCGTGCTGTAAATATTGGTGAATACTTTAAATTCAGGTGCGCAACGGATGTCGTAGCCGTAGCTGCTGGTGCCATAGCTGACAATTTTTTGACCCGCTGCATCTTGGCGAATTTGACCTGGCTCGAAGGGCTCGATCATGCCGTGCTGCTCTGCCATGCGGCGAATCCATTTGTCGCTTTTGATACTCATGCATTTGCCT
>Ga0209550_10001263_pt1 | contig 24390 bp, 23 predicted proteins | sample LauGreSuBDMM15SN_2_FD_187567 | JGI IMG/M metagenome (GOLD analysis project Ga0209550, IMG submission 187567) | Freshwater lake microbial communities from Lake Michigan, USA - Su13.BD.MM15.SN (SPAdes) (version 5) | ecosystem: Environmental > Aquatic > Freshwater > Lake | place: Lake Michigan... | reverse complement strand
TATGGGTTGGTAGTCTTAGGTTTAATTCATCCTGACCGCGTCAAGCGCAATGATGGTGCGCGTGTTGGTGACGTGATGGTGCTTGGCAAGCCTATTGGCGTTGGAATATTATCCGCCGCACTTAAAAAAGAAGCACTTGACGCAGCAGGCTATGCGTCGATGCTGTCGAACGCAACCAAGCTCAATACGCCCGGCCCCGAGTTGGCCGAATTATCAGGCGTGCATGCGTTGACTGACGTGACAGGTTTTGGCTTGGCCGGCCATGCACTAGAGATCGCCCGGGGTGCAAAGTTGACAGCGCACATTAAGTGGGCAGACGTTCCTCTGTTACCCGAGGTGTCTAAGTTGATCAAAAATGGCATGGTGACGGGCGCTTCAGACCGTAACTGGGACGGCTACGGTAAAGAGATCACAATGGGGTCGGGCTTGCCAGCAGAGTGTCAAACCTTGCTGTCTGATCCGCAAACAAGCGGTGGCTTATTGGTGTGTTGTTTACCCGAATCGGTACCCGAGGTACTTGCTGTATTTAAGCGCCATGGTTTTAATGACGCAGCTGTGGTGGGTCATGTCGGGCAGGCCCAGGCTACACGTTTGATGGTCAGCTAGTGATGAGTCGGTCTCGTTGGTTTCTCAGGCTGGCATGCTGCGCGCTGCTAGCGTTCTCGTGGCCAGCGCTGTCTCAGACTTTGGTGGTGGGCTCTAAGCGTTTCACGGAATCCTACATCTTAGGCGAGATTGTTAGCCAGGCAGTGGCCGTGGCGGGTCAAGATCGGGTGCGGTTGAAGTCCGGTTTAGGCAATACAGGGATTCTATTAGCTGCTTTGCTAAGCGGCGAAATAGATCTTTATCCTGAGTACACCGGAACGGTGACGCGCGAGATCTTAAAAACAGAACAAGCACTTTCGCTAGAACAGATTAATGAACGATTGGCACCGCTTGGGCTTCAAGCCGGCGTGCTGCTTGGTTTTGATAATTCGTATGTGCTGGCCATGCGACGTGAGTTGGCGCAAGAGCTTCAAATAAAAACGATTTCGGACTTGGCTAAGCACCCACGCCTTGTGCCCGGCTTATCGCACGAGTTTATTGGGCGTAATGATGGGTGGAAAGGTCTTTCACAGGTCTATCAGCTTGACAAGCTCTCGCCGCGAGGCCTTGATCATGGGCTTGCCTACGAGGCGATCGTTGCAAAACAGATTGACGTGGTCGATGCCTATGGCACAGATTCAAAGCTCAAACGTTACGGTTTGACGGTGCTGCAAGATGATCGGCGGTTCTTCCCGACGTATGAAGCATTGCTGTTGTATCGCGCGGATGTGCCGACTAAGTTCCCCGAATCCTGGAAAATCATCCAAACTTTACAAAACAAAATTTCACAGCAAACCATGCTTGATCTCAACACCCGTGTCGAGATTGAGGGGCAAACCTTCGCCGCAGTCGCGCAGCAATTTTTATTGCAACTAAAAAGTGACCAAGCTCAGGGCGCGTCGGGTGGCATGAGCTCGAGCGACGGTCAGCGGGCGGGTTCCCTGCAGTCATTTTTTCGGGCACTGTTTGCCCCTGATTTTTGGCGCTTGGGCGCACAACAAATTTTCTTAGTGCTGCTTTCCTTGGTTCTGGCTCTTATTGTTGGTCTCCCTTTGGGAATCGTCTGTTTTTATTGGCCACGCACCGGGCAAGTTGTCTTGTCTGTGATCGGCGTCATTCAAACAATCCCGTCACTGGCACTGCTAGCATTTTTAATTTCATTATTCGGCCTCATTGGGACTGTGCCTGCGATCGTAGCGTTGTTCTTGTACGCGTTGTTACCCATCGTACAAACTACCCATGCAGGATTCAGTGAAATCTCTTCTTCAATGCGACAGGCGGCTACGGCGCTTGGCCTGGGCTTTCGACTTCGTTTGTTGTTGATAGAGCTTCCCCTCGCGCAGACGATGATTCTGAGTGGGGTTAAAGTCGCGGCCGTCACAAGCGTTGGTACAGCGACGATCGCAGCCTTTGTGGGGGCAGGTGGCTTTGGCGAGCGCATCGCACAGGGCTTAGCGCTCAATAACACGTCGATGCTGCTTGCTGGTGCGATTCCGTCAGCGGTCCTCGCGCTACTCATACAGGGTGGTTTTTTTATCTTTGAACGCAGGCTGGCAAATCGTCGACGTTAAATTTTCTGCGTAGACTTATCGACAACTTACTGATGGCCGCGGGGCTCCTATGTCGCCCCCCGTGCATGATAAAGCGGAGTATGTTTCCCTTTGAATGGTAGTCGTCAACTTTAGCTCTATGAGTACACGCAAGTGAAAAGCGTCTGGGTTGAGACCGCCACGCAACCGAATCAGCCGTTTGGCTATGCGCCTTCAATCGATTAAGACTGGTTTTTGCATCCACACAGGAGTATTGTTTAAGCGTTGCAATGAGCAGTGTTATTTTCTAAACATGTAGATTCTGAAACTAAGACAACTTTTATATACATCGGAGTTTGGCCATGATTCGTCGTCTGTTATCCATATGCTGTATCGCGGTGGTGGCATTAGTGAGTACGCCCGTAACGTCTTTTGCGAATCCGGCATGGCCCACGGCACCGATCCATATCGTTGTTCCGTTTCCACCTGGCGGTAGTAATGATGTCATCGCTAGGCGCTTAGCAGATCGTCTGAGTAAAGCGTTTGGTCAGACGGTTGTGATTGAAAACAAAGGTGGCGGAGCAGGAACAATCGGTTCGCAAGCCGTAGCGATCTCAAAGCCCGATGGCTATACCTTCCTATTTATTTCAAGCTCAATCTCGACTTCGGCTGCGGTACAAAAAACGCCCTATGATCCGCCCAAAGCATTTATGGGTGTCGCGCAAGTGGCACGTTCGCCCTTCGTCGTCCTGACGAGTAAGGATTTTCCTGCCAAAGACATCAAAGGGTTGATCGCTTATGCCAAGGCCAATCCCAGCAAAATTAACTTTGGTAGTGCAGGCTTAGGTGACAGCACGCAAATGGCGACTGAGCTCTTTAATGAAACCTTTGGTATCAAAATGACTGCCGTCCCTTACAAAGGGATATCACCGGCTCAGCTGGATTTGGTGGCGGGACGTCTTGACATGATTATCACCACAATCGCATCCATCAAGGGTAACGCTGCAGATAGTCTGCCCAAGCTTGCGTTTACAGGAGCAAAACGTGAACCGGACTATCCAAGCATTCCAACGGTGATGGAGGCGACGGGTACTCAGTTTGAAGTGGACGTTTGGTGGGGGCTGTTTGCGCCTGCTGGTATTCCACCTGCGATCTTACAAAAGATGAATGCCGAAGTAAATAAGATCGTCAAGGCTCCAGATTTTGCAGAATTTCTAAAGACGGTTGGTGCCTCTCCGGCGACGGGTACGCCAGAGTCCTTTCAGCAACTGATGGTGAAAGACTTGGCGCGTTGGCGTGCGATTGCGAAACGTGCGGGTGTGCAATAGTTAGGCTGTGTGGCTGAACGATCATCGATTGAATAATGATAGGAGACACTAAATGAGTGATCGTGCGCGTCAGGCCGACATTGATGCCATACAAGCAGCGTTGCAGCAAACCAGTGAACTCTTGCATGGAATTGTTTCTCGCTCTGACATCAAGCAGATTTCTGCGGAAGTCTTGCGGCTCAATGAGACAGTGCGGCGCGGTGCCGCAGGCCGCATTCAAAGCGGAGATCATCCGCAAGACTTTGCCATGATGCTCTTGGCTGAGGCAGATGCTACGAATCGGATGAGTTGAATATGACGCAATTAACGTTAAATCAGCCGTCGGACATTCTAGAGGCTTCAATCACTGATGTTGGCGCGCGCTTAAGACGCAAGGAGTTCAGTTCCGAAGAGCTCACGCGACGCGCACTGGACCGTGCTGTACAGACGCAACCAACGCTTAACGCATTCATCGATATTTGGGCAGACAGCGCGATTGCGCAGGCAAAACAGCTCGACCTTGAGGCGGGCTCAGGGAAATGGCGCGGGCCGCTACATGGCATTCCTCTTGCACATAAAGACTGCTTTGAGCGCCAGGGTCTGCCAATGACCGTAGGTTCTAAGGTCACGGGCACAGATCTTGGTCGAACGACTGCCTCTGCCTTGCAAAGGCTCAACCAAGCCGGCGCAGTGGATTTGGGTCCGCTGAATATGAATGAAATGGTTGCGGGACCGACCGGGCAGAATCCGCATTTCGGCAATTGTTGTAATAGTTGGGATCCAGCACGTATTTCTGGCGGATCGTCGAGTGGTTCTGGTGCGGCAGTGGGTGCTGGGATTATTTATGGTGCACTGGCCTCTGATACAGGTGGGTCTACACGATTACCTGCATCGATGAATGGCTTGTTTGGAATGAAGGGAACGTATGGGCGTGTTTCTCGTGCGGGTTGCTTCCCCAGAGCGTTCTCGCTCGACTGCGTAGGGCCCATCGCGCGCTCCGCTGAGGACTGCGCGATCTTGCTACAGGTTTTAGCAGGTTGGGATGCTCGGGATGCTTCTAGTATCGATTCGCCCGTGCCTAACTATATGTCTCTCATCGAAAGCGCAGGGCAGGCAAGTCGCTGGGGAGTGTTGGAGGGTGTTGCTCCCTACCATCCAGACATTGCGCGGGTATTTGAATCCTTTGTTGAGGTGGCTCAACAAAGATTCGGACATGTGGCGCGTGTTCAGTCCAAAGAGATTGCGACGTGTTATGCCATGGCGGATATTTTCTCTAAGGTTGAGGCTGCGACCTTGCATGGAAACTGGATGAGAGAGCGACGTGATCTCTATTCGCAAGCCGTGTTTTCCAGGACAGAGCCTGGTCTGCACGTACCCGCTGTACGTTATCTAGAAGCGCTTCAGATGCGTGCAAAGATTCTTCATGAGTTTCTGCATGGCACAATGCGCGATTTAGATATTCTGGTGTGCCCAACTATGCCCATACCGGTTCCCACACAAGAGGATGCTGATGTTGAGACGCCTGGCCGGGTGTTCGGCGTGGTGACTGCGCTGACGCCACTCGTTCGTCCATTCAATTACCTAGGACTGCCCTCGCTGACTATGCCCATCGGCGTCGATAGCGCTGGCATGCCGATTGGTGCGCAATTAGTCGGTCGACCTTTTGCAGAGGCGCGATTGCTGTCGGTCGCCCATCAGTTAACTGCAGATATTGGGTGGAATCGTCTGGCAAATATGCAAAAAGCGCAGGCATTAAAGGTAAAAAAATAATGAGTATGCTTTGGGAAAAGTTTTTAACAGAAGAGGACAGAGCGGTACTGGCCCGCGGTAAATTTGGTCGCCGAATGGGGTTCGGACAACAACCCGCTGTCTTGGTGATCGATGCGCAGCGCTATATGGTTGGTGCCGTCGAAGATGAGAAAAGCTGGCCATCAAGCTGTGGTGAGGTGGGGCGCGAATCGATGCGTCATATCGCGCAGATTGTTCAGACTGCCCAGCAAGTAGAGGTGCCGTGTATTTTTACGCGCTTTGAAATCGAGCCCTCGGGCACTGATATGGGAGTGTATCGGCGTAAGAGAGATTTATTGCAATCAGATAAATGGTGTTTGGCAGGCACGTTGGGTGCGGAGCTTTCACCGATGCTCGCTCCCAATGAGCGAGACCTTGTCTTTATAAAAAAGAAGCCGAGCGGTTTTCATGGAACACCACTTTTAGGTTATCTCATTGATCGTGGCATTGATACGGTCATCGTGGTAGGTGGCGCAACCAGTAATTGTGTCCGAGCAACCGTATTTGATTGTGCGTCGTTTAACTATCGCGCCATCGTGCCGCAAGAGGCTGTGTTCGACCGCATTCCAATTTCACATGCGATTTCCCTCTTTGATATGGATCGTCAGTTTGCTGATGTGTTGCCGACTAAGGAGGTCATTGACTATTTGTCAGTGTGCCGTGGTGGGCGATTCGACGCAAGTGTTGCGCTGAAATGATACGAAGTAAACTTTTTGTGCCCGCATCGCGGCCAGAGCTTTTTACAAAAGCGCTGTCCTCGGCGGCGGATGCGATCTCCTTTGATTTAGAAGATGCGGTCGAGGAAGGACAAAAAGGTTTTGCGCGACAAGCGCTGCTTGATTTCTTTGAAACGAATCAGACGCAACACACGAAAGCGATTATCGTAAGAATTAATGCAATAGATACGACGCATTACGCTGCGGATCTCGAGGTAGTCGTTTCGTCGGCGGTCGATATCATTAACTTACCAATGGTTGAGTCGGCGGCCGCTGTGCGCGACCTAAGCGTCCGCATAGGCAAACTTGAAGCGGATCGGAAGATTGCGCGTCCCATTGGAATACTGGTCAATATCGAGTCACCTAAGGGGCTGCGTCATGCGGCAGAATTAGCCTTGGCGGATCCGCGTGTCGTCGGGCTACAAATCGGATTTGGAGATTTGTTTGGACCCTATGGGATTGAGTCAGGCGAGTCTTCTGCAACGCAAGTTGTGAGAGTTTTAGTCAAAATGGCTGCCGCTGAAGCGGGCATAGATGCCTATGATGGCGCCTATGTGGATATCGCGAACCCCGATGGGTTCACGCTTAATGCTCAAGCAGCCTATCGTTTGGGATTTGCAGGCAAGAGTTGCATTCATCCTTCTCAAGTGGGATTGGCGAATGCGGTGTTTCGACCCTCGGCGCATCAAATTCAACAGGCGCTGAGAGTGATTCAGGCGGCTAAAGAAAATCTTGCGAAAGGCGTTGGTGCTTTCGTCGTGGACGGACAGCTCGTTGACGGCCCGCTTATTACACGGGCCGAACGAACGGTTGCTTTAGCGCGTCTTGCCGGATTGATTTGACTGTAGCGAACGGTGCCTATCCTGCGGTCGCACCGGTTGAGCGCACGACATCACCCCACATCTTGATCTCGGCGGCAACAAAAGCTTTGAATTGTTCAGGAGTACTTGCTTGAACAATCGCTGCCTGTGCTGCAAAAGTCTCCTGCACGTCTTTCATTGCTGCGATCGTTGCGCAGGCTGCCGAAAGCCTGTCCACAATCGCGCGTGGCGTTTTAGCCGGAGCAAACAAACCATTCCAGGAAGTAATATTAAAATTTGGAACGCCCGCTTCGGCCATCGTCGGTACATCTGGCATCAGTGCTAAGCGCTTAGGCGCAGCGACGGCCAATGCTCTGAGTTGTCCTGACTGAACACTCGGAATAGCTGATAGAGCCGTTTTGAAACCAAAGTCCGTCACCCCGCCTATTGTGTCCGTCAGCGCAGGCGCTGCGCCCTTGTAAGCGATATGTGCGATATCAAGGCCAAACCGTTTCTTGAACATTTCACCTGCGAGATGGGGTGTCGTGCCGACGCCCGACGAGGCGTAGTTCATTTTTCCGGGGCGCTCTTTTGCGTATTGGATAAGTTCCTGCACAGTTTTGACGGGTAGCTTAGAAGACGAGACGAGAAGAGCCGGTGCGCTGGAAATATTGGATATGGCTTCGAAGTCTTTGAGTAGGTCGTAGCCAGGATTTTTAAAGAGTGACATATTGATGGCGTTCGCGACCGTACCCAAAAAGAGCGTGTAGCCGTCTGCGGGAGACCTGGCCGCAAGTTCTGTCCCAATATTTGATCCGCCACCTGGTTTGTTTTCAATCACGATCCGTTGGCCGATAATTTCCATTAGCTTCGCTGTTACGATTCGCGCCGTAACATCTGTCGATCCGCCTGGACCAAAAGCGACGATCAATTTAATTGTTTGTGATGGCCATTTAGCGGTAGAGCTCTGCGCCAAAGCCGGTACGCTAACGACTGCACCGAGCGCTAATCCACCTTCGATAAATTTTCTGCGATCCATAATATCTCCTGAGGTAGTTGGACTTAGATCAGTACTGATCGAACATTCGTTGTATCTCTGTCGAGTCCGTTGTTTTAGTCAATGCTAACGCTAACAGAATTCTAGCCTTTTGAGGGTTTAAATTATCGGCCCTCAGGAATCCAGCTTGAATTATTTTGCTTGGGCCGAACGTTCGACCAGAGCCGGCGCGTGAAGACATGACAACCTTCACGCCTGCTGCGACGGCCTCTTTCATTGCAATATTTTCTTCCGGTGACATCAGACCGGGAGCAAAGGCGGCGCCAATAATGCCCTTGGCGCCGCCTTGAATAAAGGCGCGCGTGGCCATGCCGTCGCTACCGGCGTAGTGGTAGGCGATCTCTACGCGTGGAAGTGCATCGAGGGTTCTGATGTCAAATTCGGTATCGGGGTTATGGCGTCTGAGGGACTTTCGGTAGAACACAACACGATCTCCATCGGCATGCCCCAATACGCCAAAGTCTGGGGATCTAAATGTTTGCAGGCGTGCTGTCGAGGTTTTGCTCACTTCCCGCGCTGCATGTATTTCGTCGTTCAAGCAAACTAAGACGCCTAAGCCGCGCGCCTCGGGTGTTGCAGCAATACGAACGGCGTTAAATATGTTTAAGCCGGCATCGGACGAAAGTGCGCTCGCTGGACGTTGCGCGCCAGTAATAACGACTGGCAGGTCAGTCTTCAGGGTCAAGCTCAACGCATAGGCCGTCTCTTCTATTGTTGCGGTGCCATGCAGGATCACAATACCTTGCAGGTTTGGTGTGCTTTGCAGCAACTGATCAATCATTAATACTAATTTTTTCCAGTGCGGAAAAGACACTGCAGTGGAGGGAAGCGTATCAAACTGGATTGGTATGACGTTAGCAATTGTCTTGGCTTGCGGAAACTTTTCAAGCATTTCCGTTGCGTTTAGACGCGTCCCGGTTGCGGTGTACTCGTAGAGGTCTAGTTCGCCGTTTGCGCTGATTGTGGTCAGAGTTCCACCGGTACTGATCATTGCGATGGTTGGTTTGGTACCCATTATGTTTTATCTCCGGGAAATGATTTTTTTGTATTCGTCGTGGCACACAAGTAAAGAGTTCTAGCCGGTTGTATTTACTTGTCAGTAGGTAAGACTCAAGATACTATTTAATCATCATACAAACAAGTATCTAGGAGACGCACGATGGATAAGCTAGAAAAATGGCGTGGATACGTTCCCGATGAGGAACTCGAGACGTACCGAAAAGGAGGGTTTGCACAACGAGTCGGAATGGGAGAGCGCGTTGCCTTATTAAACATCGACACCACGCATATGTTTGTTGATCCATCGTATTCGATGTGTGGTCGGGATATGACAACAGTCAAAAATTCTTTGATTCAATTGACTCAAGCGTTTCGCCGCTTGGATCTGCCCATCTACTACAGCCGTCGTGATGATCGTAGTCATCCAACCTATCGCGGCGCTTGGAACTATAAGTTGGCTGAACCGGACGCTTTTCAGTACACGAGCGATCCTCGCGCTGACATCTGGCCACCAGAGTATGCACCACGGCCGATCGATCGTGTCGTTCTTAAAAATAAACCCTCTTGCTTTTTTAGTACACCGCTTGAGGGCTTCTTGCGTTACGACAAGATTGATACGCTAGTGATCTGTGGAATCTCCACCTCTGGCTGTGTCCGCGCTGGTGCGTCGGATGCTTTTTCTCATAATTTCCGAGTCATTCTTGTCGATGAGGCGTGTGGTGATCGCAGTCCCCAGGCACATAAAGCGAACATGTTTGATTTGGATATGAAATTTGCCGATGTCGAGTCGATGGATTACGTGCTCGCAGAGTTGAACAACAAGTTTGGAAAATAGAGCAATGCTGTATGCGCATTGACCTAAAAAAATCGGATGTGTAAGCTAGGGCAACTCATTTGGAGTTGCTCTTTTTTTTGTAGCAGTGCGATCAGCTTTCTGGATGTTTTTGGTTGGTCTTTTACTTGTTGAGGTCGACCAGACATTGCCTTTTGCTGATTGTGTCCGTTCAAGATCGACACCGTACTGATAGATGTCCGGACGATATTGAACGGAGATCCATTCGACGGGTCGGTCAGACAGATCGTAAACAATTCTGTCTGAGATAAGAAGCGCCTCTCCCGGTTCGATATGCAAGGCACGCGCGACTGCAGGTGTTGCGTTTTTGGCGCTAATGACTTGTTCTGCTCGTCCAATAATGATTCCGGCTGTCTCTAATAACTCTAACAGGGGTTTGGTGGACATTTGCTCGGACTTAATTTGACGCGTAACGACTTGTGGCAGATACGTGACAGCGTAAGAGAAAGGGATGCCGTCTAAACTTCTGACGCGCACGGACCACAAAACAGGTTCTCCGCGTTTGACTTTTAACGTGCGGGCAACATCGTCTGTCGCAGCGACGGTCTCGTGAGAGAGCAGCTCGACTGTTGTTGAATCACCCATCCTGCGGTTGTTCTCAATCATGCCCTCGACGCCGGCCAACAAGTGGGTGCTTGGTCGATAGGCAGCAACGCGCGAGGCCTTGCCTTGTTGGCGACTAATTAAGCCTCGAGCAGATAGTTCATCCATTGCGCGACGCGCTGTAATGCGCGAGACATGCAGCTCTTTTTCAATCTGACTCTCACTCGGGAATAAGCTGCCTGGCGCAAATATACCGTTTTGAATGCAGTCCCGTAGGTGAGAGTAAATTTGGTGATAGAGCGGCGTCGGTAGAGACTTGCTTACATTAAAGTTAGACCATTTCATATGTATTAATTATGTAAGCCCGGGGAGCCAAAGAACAAGCTGAGGGAAGAAGTAGATGAGCACCATCAGAAATAGATAAAGTCCCCAGAAGGGCATGGTTCCGCGGATGACACTGCTGAGCGATTCGCCTGAAATATTTTTTATCACGAATAAATTCATACCCATCGGCGGAGTCACTTGTCCTAGTTCAACCAATAGAACAATGAGGATGCCAAACCATATGGGATCAATGTTGTAAACATGGAGTGAGGGCAAAAGAATGGGTACGGTAATGACCATCATGCCCATGCTATCTACAAAACATCCAAGAATCGTCAGCGCTAACACGACAAACAGCAGAAACATTTCTTTTGAAATGCCCGCTTGTGTGACGCCCTCTGATATTTCCTTTGCGATTCCTGCCAAGCCAATTGCGTAGGAGAATAAAAAGGCTGCATACACAACGAACAGGATAGACCCTGTCGCAATAACGGATTTCCGTATGGCACGGCGAAGTGTTGAAAACGACATCTCGCCCCAGATCTTGGATACTAACCAAGCGATACAACAACCAAGTGCGGCGGCTTCTGTCGGAGTCACAATTCCGCTGTACAGACTTCCCATCAGTAGGAGGATCATCACACCAAAGGGCATGACATCATTCGCCACACCGAGCCATGCCGTGGTCGAGCCGGAGACGTCTTTCGGTGCAAGACTAGGGTTAAGGACAGCGCGTATGCCTATGTAGAGCATAAAGAGCCCGGTCAGTACTAAGCCCGGGACAATGCCAGCCAAAAACAATTTGGCGATCGATGTTTCGGCGAACGTGCCGTAAACAATCATGGCGATCGAGGGGGGAATTAGAATGCCGAGCGTACCGCCCGCCGCCAACGTGCCGGATGCGAGAGACATATCGTAGCCCCTCTGGCGAAGCTGAGGGACGGATACTGTGCCGATTGATGCTGCACACGCGACGCTTGAGCCACTGACTGCCGCAAAGACGGCACAGCCAGCGATGTTCGTTTGTAGCAGCCCACCAGGTAAAAAGCGTACAACCTGAGAGAGTCCTCGAAAGATTCGCTGGCTTAAGCCGCTTTCAAGAAGAATCTCGGCCATCAGTATAAATAAGGGGATCGCCGTCAAGGTGAAGCTGTTCATGCTTCCCCAGCTCACCAAGCCTAGGGATGTGAGGCTTGGTATCCCACCGGCGTGTAGCAGATATGCGAGAGCGGCAATTCCGACAGCGAACGGGATCCACATCCCAGAAACAAGAAGTCCAACAAAAAGTAGTAAGAGGGGGATGGTCGCACTATCCATTGAGCGCCTCTTTTCTGTTGCTCTTAAAAAGCATCTTGCAGTCGTTGATCATGTGTACGACAAGAACAAGGGAGGTCGAGAATGCGCCGACTACCATTAGAAGTTGAGGTATCCAGATTGGGGTCCGCAAGATTGTCAGGGCAGAGATCTCTTTTGCGTGGGATCGCGTGACGAGACCCCAAAAGTGCCATAGCAGTAACAGCATGAATGCGAGTGCGAGTGTATCGAAGACCAACTGATACCTTGCTCGGTTGATCGGAGACAACCAATCGTAAAAAGCGTCTACACGAAAAAGGGCTTTTTCGTGTAGCGCTACCGAGAAACCAAAAAAAGCTAGGCAAACTAAGGCATAGCCGCCAAGCTCGTCTACAACCAGGATTGACCAATTAACCGACCAACGTAGCAGCGCATCTAATGAAATACAGACCGCTAACGTACCCAGTACCAGCTCGCAAATAATGAGCTGTAGGTTCGTGAGCTTTCTTGCGAGACTTGCAAATTTGCTTTCATCGAGGCTGGCATTCACAGTCATTCCTTCCGAACTGGATTATTTATTTAACGCTGCGCGAACTTTTTTAAGTGCCTCGGATGCTTCGGGGCCACGCTGCTTTGCCCATTCCTCCCAATAAGGTGCCATTTTCTTTGTGGCAGCCGCTATTTGCTCGGGAGTCGCTTCGTTAATGACCATTCCTTTGCTTTTCAACATTTGCGTCACTTCAGTTTCTTCTTTGCCAAGCTGATCCGTCGTGGCCGGAGCTAATCGCTGTACAGCTTGTCGAATTTTTTGTTGATTGGTCTGGGACAACTTGTCAAAAGCTTTTTTGTTGACGATATACACGCCATCGAAGTAGTTGACCCCTAGGCGGTAGTTGTATTTAAGCAAGTCACCCCAAATTTTTCCACCACCTGCGCTCGCTGTGAATACGCCGTCGATTGTTCCGCGCTGAAGCGAAGGAGGTACCTCTGGTGCACCTAAAGTGATCGGCACGCCGCCAAAACGCTTCACAAACTCGGCTTGCTCGGGCGAAGTAACTCTGAATTTTTGTCCAGAGAATTCTTCAAGATTACCCAATTTCTTTGTTGTGAAAGCCACTTGAAAAGGGAATACGAAGCGGCCTAGGACGACAACATCTTGTTTTGCGAATGCTCTGTCGATGTAGGGCCGCATGATCTCTTCGGCTTTATCGAACTCCGCTCGGCTGCTGATCAACATGGGGAGTCGTAGAACGCCTGCTATGGGTACTGCACCCAGGAAAAATCCGTCATCACCAAATTGAACGGTACCTTCACCTGTTGCCTGCGTAATGTCGGAGGACTGAATCGGCAGCGAACCTGCCAAATTCAGCTTTATTTTTACTTCGCCATTCGTATCTTGTTCGATGGCAGTGATGATGCGTTTCAACCCCTGAACGTTTGCCAGTGCTTCAGAAGGTCCAAAGGTGTAGGCATTCCAAGTGGTAGCTTGTGCGTGGCTGCTTGTGTGGCCGGCCAAGCTAAGCGTCAAGGCCATAAAAATAGTACTGAGTTTCGTTTTCATTTCTTGTCATCCTTAGAGGTGTAGTTGTTTTCTAGTTCAATGAAAGCAGGGTATTCAAAAAGATTCCATAACCCACGGTGGTCCAGCATTTGATTCGACATGGATTTTGTGGATCCTGTCTTGAGCAACTCCGTATATAAGGTATTTCCAATTGATGCAAAAACACGAGTAATTGAATTTGGATAGATCGCGAGTCCGTATCCCAGATCTTCAAGCTCTTTGGCGGGCAGCATCGGTGTTCTGCCGCCTTCCACTTGATTCGCAAGGGTAGGTGTTTGAATCGCCTGATTAAGTAGACGCATTTCATCCACACTTTCCGGCGATTCGACGAAGGCGACATCGGCTCCGGCTTCGGCGTACAGGTTCGCGCGTTCGATCGCAGCTTGGATGCCCTCGCTTGAGCGTGCATCGGTACGGGCAACAATGACCGTTTGTGCATCTTGACGCGTATCGACCGCTGCACGAATGCGACCGACCATTTCCTGAATAGAGACGATTCGCCGACCTGGTTCATGTCCGCAACGTTTGGGCCAGTCCTGGTCTTCGATTTGGATGCCACTGACGCCTGCGCGCTCCATTTCTCGAACAGTACGCATAATGTTCAGTGGACCACCATAGCCCGTGTCTGCATCAGCAATCAGTGGCAGTGCCGTGACATCACAAATGCGCTTGGCTTGATCGAGGATTTCAGCAAACGAGAGCACGGCAATGTCTGGAGCACCGAGTCGTGTGATGGAGACTCCAGAGCCCGTCATGTATATGGCTTTTGCACCAGCTTTTTCAGCGAGTCTTGCTGTGAGGCAGTCGAAAACGCCCGGGGCGATTAATAGTTTCTTCGATGCCAACAGGGCACGAAGCGTTGCATTTTTTCCGCTGTGAATGCCCAGCGATAGTGGCATATCTTTCATGCTGTACCTTTTTTGTTGGCTAAAGAGTTTCTATCGTGACGGGAAATAGTTCGCGATGATCTGCTGCGGGCATGACGTGATACGCAGAGAATCGATAGGCTTTTCCTGCGGCTAATTCTGGTGGCGTGAAGGGAAATGCCAGATTACCGCCTGTGCATTGCCGTCCACTAAAGCCCTGGTGAAGTAAGAACTGTTTGAAGGTCTTTGCAGCCGCAAGCGCAAGCTCTGGAGTTTGCGCGATGACCTCGATGAGAATAAATGACTCACGTATGGATCCTGAAACATTTCGCTCTTGCTGTGGATATACGCCGTCTATGCCATAGAGTCGTGGGTAGATTTGATAATCACCTGGTACCAGTGCTCGCGTCGTTGATTCCACAGTGGCGATTAACTCGGGAAGGCGTTGAATGACTTTGGGGTCTGCCGTTCCGGCGAGCAATACCGCACGATGTCCGAGGAGCATGCTGGCTTCGACTTTGATGGTCGTGTGCGTTGCATCTTGCCAGGTGGCGCCCGATACGTAGGTGCGTCGATCATCGAGCGCTCGGTATGTGGCCGTGTCAACCTTGAGTGTGCCGTCTGGCTCAGTGAAGCTGACAGGATCTGCTTGTTCATACAAGCTATGTGCCGCGACCGAGAGAGGGGTCGCACGACGATCCGGGTTCATACTTTCTAATTCAAAGCCGTCGGCATTTAGGGTCGCGAGCATCGCGTCACGACCGCCCGGCTCGCAGCAAATTGAGGTGCACTCAATAATTTTCGACATGTGCATGACGTTAGCCATATCGAAACCCAACATCTTCGGTATCGAGGCAAAGACGGCCGTGTCACAGGCGCGTCCCGCAATAATGACGTCTGGATCAAGCGCGAGCGCCTGCTCAAATGGGGCGCAGCCCATTTGTCCGACGATATGCGTGCTTGCTTTTAGATCTTCCGCTGTGACGGAAAGATCGCCTCCGAGTGGGATGAGCGTGTTGGTGTCAAGTGCCTGGATGACGCGCTCTGCTTTGAGGTCTGCTCGAATGGAGGCGAGACGGAAATGCAGTTTATGTTCCGCCGCAATTGAACGAATCATCGCGAGGGTCGCATCGAGGTGCGGCGCGGCGCCTGAGGTCCCTGCCGTGCCTATGATGAGCGGAATATTGAGGCTTCTTGCTGCGAGGAGCACGGCTGCGAGATCGCCTCGGGTGACGGCGGGGCTCGTCGCCATGTCGCCTGAACCTAGGTAAGCGGGGCCCGGGTCGACTGATCCCATGTCACAGCCGATGAAGTCGGGCTTTCGCGCGAGTCCTGCAGCAAAGGCTTGGTGCGGGATGCCATAGCCGAGCTGACCCGAGGCGGACAGCACACGTAGGGTAGTGGGACGACGTTTAAGTAGCTCTTGAACTGCGCTCATAGCTCTAATCCTAGCAAGGGTACGTGTTGTTGGGCGCCGTACACATCGCGGTCTCCTGGGCTGCCCGACACAATTTTCCGCGGCATCGCAATTTTGATTGCGCGCGCGGCGTCATAGGATGTGATGGATATTTTTTCTGTCGCGGTGTTGTAGAGGCGTCCAATCGCCTCAGCAGTGAGTGCGCTTGAGCGCAGTGCCATTTGATAGCTCTCCTCACTCGGGAACATCAAATCAAGTGAGAGGGTGAGAGGGCCGGCATTCTTACTGCGAATGACGGTAGCTAGATCTTGAAGTTTGGTCATGTTGTCATTGATCTGAGAACGTTCGTTGGGGGAGTGTGCTTAGAACGGCAAAGCGGTTTTGCATCAATTGGTCTTGATGTTAGCTTGTTATAACAAGCTGTCAAGCGGAATTTCTGAAGTGCTTAGCTAGCTGGCTAGGAGGTGGATTTGTTCTTGATGAGTGTGCGTAAGCCAAATAGGGTCAATAAACTGAGCAAAACGAGCCCGACCCCGAGTAATGGTCGGACGTAGACCCAAGCCAGTGCAATCGTGATCAGCGTGATGGGTATCGCCAGCAAGAAGGCAATGATTCCTGCGCTAAAGCCGACGATGCTTTGCAAAAACGGCACCACTGCGGCTAGCATTTCAAGGGGTCCAAATAGCAGTCTGAGACCCAAAAATACGAAAAGCAGTCCTCCTAGGCGGAGCATCCACGTAAGAAGGTCCTCCGTGTCACTTTGTTCGGCAAACATTTTCTGCAAAGAAAGCTGCCCTACTTCAAGCAGAGCGATGACATAGCCGCTCTCGTTATCCTTGTAAGGGACGAGTACGTTTTTTGACTGCTTGGCGACGATGGAGTAGTCCCTTGTGACTGCGGCCCGGTACGTGATGCGAAGGTCTCCGATTTCAGGTTGCGCAGGATCCTTACCTCGGTAGAAGGTATTGGCGGAAATTTGATAGCCCGAGGGTGGTGACTCAAGATCCACGACTGCTTCAAGCTGATCTATTTTTTCGACTAAGGTCGGATCTAGCGTAAAGGCACCTATCTTTATTGGGCTTGCGTTAAAGACTTCGGATTGCAGCGGCATCGGAGGATTCTGATGGCCGACCGGCACCTTGAATCGTTGAGACTGTTGCGGTGCAGAGGTCCAGGCTTGGGTGTAGTCGTATACCTTTTCCGTGACTTGCGCGCCACCAACCTGGTTGGTGATTCTTTCAGAAATCTGCTCGACCCACTGGTACATCATCACTTCTCGCTGTAAGCGAAGAGCGTTTTTGACAGAAAACTTTGTAGCGGGATCGACTGCTGATTTTGCGGAAGTCAATGATCCTGTCAGGTATACCAATCGCTGATCATTTTTTTCTTCGATGGTTGATGACGAGATCGTGACCGTAGCGCCTAACCCGCGCTCCAGGGCATTGAGTGCTTGTACTGCGCGGTGCTCATTCCAGACCAAGGAGGCGATCGAGACAGGAATAAGAACCAGCCCAAGTAAGAACCCAACAAGGCTGCCCCCAATTCGGCTTAACCAGCCGGTCTTTGTTACCTCTGAGAACTGATCGGGATTAGGATTTGCCATGAGGTCGCTCGTGTTTGGGACGGGTATTTACAATTGGTGCAAGGAGTCTAGTCCAAGATTCTGCAGAAGAGGCTAGTAAACTGAGCAGGGTCGCTGTATCGTTTGGGACAATGTTTAATATTTCAAGGAAATCTTTATGATCCGCTCTCTTCGTCATTTGGCAAAAGTAAGCAAACTTTCCGTGTTGACGGGGTTGTTTGCCGGTCTATCGCTGGTTGGTTCAACGGCATTTGCCCAAGCGAACTACCCGAACAAACCGATCAGGCTGATCGTAGGTTTTGCGCCTGGCGGAGGATCAGATCTCATTGCTCGTTTGGTAGCGATAAAGCTCGCGCCTGTACTGGGTCAACCTGTCATCGTCGAGAATAAGCCCGGTGCGGGCAGTAACTTGGCGGCTGAACTCGCACTTAAATCCCCACCAGACGGGTACACGCTGTATTTATCCGCGGCGAGCTACACCGTTAACCCAAGTTTTTATAAGCTGCCGTTTGACTCTGGCGTGGACATGACGCCGATTGCGCTACTCGCGCGCGGGCCTTTTATTGTCGCGACCAACAAAGATTTTCCAGCAAAGACATTGCAGGAGTTGGTAACGCTTGCGAAGGCAAGCCCGGGTAAATATAGCTTCGCCACCTCTGGGACGGGCAGCATTACCCAGATGGCAACTGAGTACTTCAATGAGATTGCGGGGATTAAGCTCTTGCATGTGCCGTACAAAGGGACGTCGCCCGCGTTGACCGATACGGTGGCTGGTCACACGAATATTGTGTTCGGTACGGTCGCCTCGACACTGCCTTTGGTTAAATCCGGTCAGCTCAAAGCGCTCGCCGTCACCACCCCAGCACGTCTAGCCGCCTTGCCTGATGTTCCCACAGTGAAAGAAGCCGGTTACCCGAAGTACGAAGTCACAAATTGGCACGGCATTATTGCTCCCAAGGGCGTACCTGTTGAGATTCAAATGAAACTGAACAAGGCGATTAACCAAGTCTTGCAAGATCCAGAAATGGAAAAAACCTTGACCAGTGATGGATTGACTGCTGCAGCGCTGACACCCGCTGAGTTCGGTGTGGTGATTAAGAGCGAAATCGCACGCTGGGGCGCTGTGGCCAAGAGCCGCGGCCTGTCGATCAAGTAACCCGTAGCGAAAGTTTGCACAGGAAGATCATGCTGCCTTGACAAGAGGCAGCATGACTAACGCTTCCAAGCCACCCGCTTGGGTCGGATAGGCGGAAAAAGCACCACCGTGCTCCTCAACGATGCTTTTACATAAGGCAAGATCCTCTTCAGGGCAGATGTAATGCCCATGGTGGAAATGTACTGAAACGGCGACCGAAGTGCGTTGGCAATTGATTTGCATGTCACTTTGCGTATGAGCACTTTCCAGTGCTGCCTGCATCAATATATTGATGACGCGTTGCATCGCTTTTGGGTCTGCGTGAACGATCGACGACCCGCATCGTTTCACAGAGATTTGCACACCTTTAGTATTAAATTGTTGATAAAAACCTAGCAGACTCTCGGCCAATAGCTCAGGCAAATCAACGCTGATGGCACTTTTTCCGATGCTGCCCTGTTTGTGTTGAGCGATTTCGCGTAGTTCGGTGGCCAATCGTTCGACAGTCAGAATCTCAGCGCGAAGGTTATCTAATAGGGTCTGGTTTGAAGGTGTTCGTTGAGCATTGTTGTCTTCAGCAAGACTCTCAAGATCAGTTCGAAGCGTTGTTGCAGCGCGTTCTAGCTGTGCGGCTGAGTAGTTCATCCATACTTGATTCGAGTTGAGTGCTTTATCCTGTGAGGATTGCTCTCTTGTTGTAGTCAAGAGCGGCTCGAGAGACGTTGTAACGATTCTATTGATGACTACCCCGGCAATCGCAATCGTTAAGAGAGTGAATGCAGCGGCGAGTCGAACCGCTCTTTGATTTTCAGGGGCAACCAACCATTCAAAGGAAAGTGAGCCGACTAGTTGAATCTGCACTAGTAAACCGAGCGTGCCCAACAGAATCACGGCAGCGAGGAGTGTGGAGATTAGGATTTTTTGATTAATAGAAATTTTCAAAGTAAGACGAGAGCACTAAAGTGTGAGATCACGAAACAAAATGTAGCGTTAGCGTCTTGTCGCGTCAATCAGAAAAAACGTAGTGATTCAGCCCTTCGACGACCATTATCAAGGTGCTCAAGACGGAAGTTTGCCTTGGACGGGCTCTGACAGGGGGGTAGAACCTGCTGTAAGCTAAGCGTGTACTGATGGGGTGATCCCGTCTCTCCCATTTGTGATGTAACGCTTATATGTCGATGACCTCTGAAATCCCAACCGGTTTAGCTGCGCTTGAGGCCCGTTTGCGACAAGATTTAGCTTGGCTTGAATTGCCGGCTAAGCGTTGGGTCATTGAGCGCGCGCAGGATGGGCATCCAGTTTTAGAAGTTGCCATCATCGGTGGCGGTATGGCGGGCATGGCTGCGTCAGCCGCGCTCAAGATGGTTGGCATACAAGCGGTGATTTTTGATCGTTCACCGGCTGGCTTTGAAGGACCTTGGGTCACCACCGCTCGCATGGAGACCCTGCGCTCTCCCAAACAGTTGACAGGTCCTGCGCTCGGGCTGCCTGCGCTGACGTTTCGTGCGTGGTTCGAAGCTCAGTTTGGGTCGGTCCAGTGGGAGTCGCTAGACAAGATCCCGCGTCCTCAATGGATGGACTACTTGCGTTGGTATCGCCGCGTGCTGTCGCTTGACATTCGTAATGGGCACGACGTCCAACGTGTGACGCCACGTGCTGATCAGCTCGTCGAGCTTGAAATCCATTCGTCACTAGGACGCCAGATCGTGTTGGCCAGACGCTTGGTCATGGCAACCGGTAGAGATGGGTTGGGTGGCGCGTACGTGCCTGAGATCGCGAAGACGCTTGCTCGACAGGTGTGGGCGCATTCGTCTGATCCCCTGGACTACGCGGCTCTGCGCGGCAAGCGTGTGGGAGTGGTCGGTGCAGGCGCCTCTGCAATGGATAGTGCCGCCACCGCACTTGAGGCGGGTGCGCTGAGTGTGGACATGTTGATACGTCGTGATGATTTACCTCGTATTAATAAAGGTAAAGGCGCAGGTAGCGCAGGAATGATTCACGGCTTCATGAGCCTGCCTGAGCAGTGGAAATGGCGTATTCGTCACTATTTGGGTACGCAACAAGTTCCACCACCGCGTGGCAGCACGCAACGGGTATCTAAGTTTGAGAACGCACGGTTTAACTTTGGATGCGCGCTAAATAGCGTCGAGGCAGGCGACCAGAGTGTCGTAGTCCATACAACAAAGGGTGTCTTCGAGCTCGATTTTTTGATCTTTTCAACGGGATTCATGATCGATTGGTGGAAGCGCCCTGAATACGCCGCGATTGCACCCAATGTATTGGCCTGGGGAGATCGCTTGCGTACGAACGCTGAGCTGGGTGGCCAAGAAATGATTGATTCACCTAATTTGGGACCCGCGTTCGAGTTTAAAGAGAAGAGCCCTGGCCAGTGCCCTGGTCTGGATAGGATTCATTGTTTTTGTTACCCCGCAGCCCTGACGCATGGGACGGTTTCTGGCGATATCCCTGCAATTAGTGAGGGCGCGAAACGCCTCGCCCAAGGAATAGCGGCCCACTTCTATCGTGAAGATATTGACGAACACTACGCGCGTATGCAACGCTACGATGAACCCGAATTACTAGGTGACGAGTGGACGCCTGCTGTGCGAAATAAAAATTAACTTAATTGAACGAATGAATGAACTGAAGGGAATAGATATGCGCGATGCTAAGCAAACGGATACCGTCGATCGTCTGGTTGGCCTGACTGCCAGCGATCAGACCTATCAAGTGCGCCACCAGCGAGATAAGGTGGTGGCAGCGACGCAGGGCAGTGAGAACGGTCTGTTTGATCCAGCGCTTGAAGGGTTGACTGTGACAGAACGGCTCTATGTGGCGCTCTTCGCTTGTGTGTTGACGCCTGCACCTGAGCTCGTCCGGGAATATACCGAGCGCTTGATTGCTCAGGGTGCCGATGCTGAAATGATGGATTTTGTGGCGGCGGGTGCGCTTGAGAATATTCAAAGCCCGCGCTTGCATGCCATCCTCAAGTTCACACGCACGCTCATTACTGATCCCGTGAAAGCGGATCGGCACGCCTTATTGGCATTGCCGCAGGCTGGCCTCTCAACCGCAGAGCTGGTGACCCTCGCGCAGTTAATCGCGTTCGTGTCTTATCAGGTGCGCCTCGTTGCCGGACTTAAAGCGATGAAGTCTTTGGAGAAATCAGCATGAGCGCGCCGATCGACATCAAAGGCTTTACCAACGACACGCTTGGCTGGAAGGCCTGGCTTGATGTGGTCTCGTTAGATTCGGCAACGCCTGAGCAAATGGCGGTGCTCGAAGAAAGTCACCCAAAAGCAAAGGTGTCGGATTACTATTTATTTTTAGTCCATCAGCCAGAAATTTTGAAGCAACGCTCTGTTGCCTTCAATGCGATTATGTACGCGCCGGGTGGAATGCCGCGCGCGGAGCGCGAACTCGGCGCGACAGTGGTTTCGCGCATTAACGGCTGCGTCTATTGTGCCTCTGTGCATGCGCAACGTTTTGAGCAGTTGGCAAAAACGCAAGAGGCAATTATTGAGGTCTTCACCGAGCCGCATGGTGCAGGTACGACGCCGCGCGAGCGTGCCATTGTTGAGTTTTCGATTGAGTTGACGGCACAGCCTGGTGAGGTGAGTGTAAAAAGTATTCAAAAGCTAAAAGATGTTGGGTTGACAGAGCCAGAGATCCTGGATCTGATTCATTCCGTCGCAATTTTCGCGTGGGCGAATCGTTTGATGCTGAATCTTGGTGAGCCTGTATTTCCTGCAAAAGAATCTTCTACATAAGAGAGTGAGTCATGTCTAAAGCCCTGCGTGTCCTTCAATCGATTGCAATCACCTTATGTGCCGCGTCGGCGTTTGCTCAGACAGCCGATTGGCCTGCGGCTGGAAAACCGATCCAATTGACCGTTCCTTCGCCTGGAGGCGGTGGAACGGGCGACACTATTGCCCGTATGTTGGCCGAGCAACTTGCAATTAACTTGAAAACTAACATCGTGATTGATAATCGCCCAGGTGCCAATGGCAACATCGGTGCAGCGGCCGCCGCTAAATTTGCGCCAGACGGCTATCGATTTTTGTTCTCATGGGCCGGTACGTTAGCAGTCAATGCGAATTTGTATGCAAAGATTGCCTATGATCCGCAGAAAGATTTTGATCCCATTGCGCTGATCTGCGACGTGCCAAATATTCTTGTGCTCAACACAACCCTACCACCCAAGGGCGTCAAAGAGTTCATCGCCTATGCACAGGCGAATCCCGGTAAATTAAATTTTGGCTCGACCGGTATCGGCAGCTCAATGCATTTGGCGGGCGAGTTATTTATGCGTGAGACGGGGACCAAGATGGTGCATGTTCCTTACAACGCTCCCGGTACTGCAACGACCAATCTCATTGCAAACGAGATTCAATTAATGTTCCAGTTGATCCCTGGAATTGCTGGTCAAGTCAAAGCGGGTAAGGTGAATGCGCTCGCGGTGATGTCGCCCACGCGTTCTCCTGCGTTGCCAGAGGTCCCGACGACTGCTGAGCTAGGCTTTCCGAAACTCATGTCGTCGACTTGGTTCGCGTTGTTGGCACCGCATGGCACACCGCCTGCGATCATTGCGCGGATTAACACGGAGGTTAATAAGATTTTGAAAGATCCTGCGTTCCAAAAGAAACTGGCGGATATCGGAGCGACCCCGCTTGGTGGAACGCCCAAAGATCTATCGACGCATCTCGCGTCAGAGCTTGATAAATGGGGCGTCGTGATTAAGGCGGCCGGCATTAAGCCGCAATAAATATATTAAGAATAATAAATATAAAGGAGATAGTTGGATATGACGAATGCAGCCGCAAGTGCATCGCGTTACGAGGTGATCGTGATTGGCGCCGGCTTCGCTGGCATGTACACCTTGCACCGTTTGCGAAATCTGGGTTTGCGTGTGCGCGTACTCGAAGCAGGGGATGGGGTCGGGGGTACGTGGTACTGGAATCGGTATCCGGGCGCACGCTGTGATGTTGAAAGCCTTGAGTATTCCTATTCTTTTTCGGAAGATCTTCAGCAAGAGTGGGAGTGGCCAGAGCGTTACGCGACCCAGCCAGAGATCTTAAAGTACGCGAATCATGTTGCAGATCGCTTTGACTTACGACGCGATATTCAATTCAACACGCGCGTGACCTCGGCTGTTTTTCATCGCGCGTCAAACGCATGGACCATTACAACCAGCACGAATGAAACAATCGAAGCTCAATTTTGTATTATGGCCTCCGGAAATCTTTCTTTGCCGCGCGTACCAGACTTTAAAGGATTGGATTCGTATAAAGGGCAGTGGTATCACACAGGCCAGTGGCCGCACGAGAAGGTTGATTTCTCTGGAAAGCGGGTGGGATTAATTGGCACCGGCGCCTCGGGTATCCAGTCGATCCCGATTATTGCCAAAGAGGCCAAGCACCTGCATGTATTTCAGCGTTCTGCGAACTACTCGGTTCCGGCGATTAACCGCGTCTTGACTCCAGCAGAAGTGAAAGCGCATAAAGAAAAATATGCGGCCTGGCGGAAAGAGGCGTTAAAAACACCTTTCGGAATCGCAGGATTTCCGCCACCGACAAAGGGCGCGCTTGAGGATACGCCTGAGGTACGGCTCGCAAGTTTTGAAAAAAAATGGGGCACAGGCGGCAATATTAGCTTTCTGTATGCATACAAGGATTTGCTCACCAACAAAGAAGCCAACGAAACGGTTTGTGAATTTGTACGCGATAAGATTCGATTGATTGTGAAGGATCCTGCCGTCGCCGCTGATTTAATCCCGAATGATCATTACATCGGGACAAAGCGTTTGCCACTTGATACGGACTATTACGAGACGTATAACCGCGACAATGTGACCTTGGTCAATATAAAAAATAATCCGATTATTCAGATTACGGCCAACGGTATTCAGACGGCCCAGCAAGAGTACGCACTCGATACGATTGTCTTTGCGACCGGGTTCGACGCGATGACTGGCGCCATATTAGATATCGATATACGCGTTGAGGGCGAGTCCGATCTTCGCAGCAAGTGGGTCG
>Ga0209550_10001262_pt1 | contig 24399 bp, 20 predicted proteins | sample LauGreSuBDMM15SN_2_FD_187567 | JGI IMG/M metagenome (GOLD analysis project Ga0209550, IMG submission 187567) | Freshwater lake microbial communities from Lake Michigan, USA - Su13.BD.MM15.SN (SPAdes) (version 5) | ecosystem: Environmental > Aquatic > Freshwater > Lake | place: Lake Michigan... | reverse complement strand
GCCGACTCCTCCCGTGCTCGTCGGCACCTTGACATAGGGAATCACCGCCGCCGCGGCCCCGAGCTGCGCGTTGCGCCAATACGTCCACTTCGTCCGCAGGGTCACATCGCCCAAGCCCGACCGCCGCTCACTCGCGCCGCGAAACTCATACGTTTGCCGCAGGAAGAACTGCATTCCGATCTGCGCATCCACATCCTTCGTGATACCCGTGGACAAAATCGTCGTCGCCAGCCCCAACGCACTGAACTTGTTCGGTCCCGAATCATCTCGGTTAAACGCAAGTGAGATCGCGTCCATCCGTACGAGAAATTCCCCGGGCGCGATGGTCTCCGGCGTCTCAGTGACCTGGGCCGCGAGACGGGCAGCGAGGGTGGCTGACAGCAAAACGAGTGAGGCGGTCTTCATCAGATAGGCGGGCAGTGTTCGCCATCGCCGCGCCGCGCAGCCAGCCAAAACTTACGTCGCGCCGCGCCTTTCCCACTTGCCCGCCCGATCACGCGCCACGCACACTGCACCCCCATGTCTCCGTCGTTTGCGCGGCTCGTGTTCGCTCTCACCGCCGTATTTTTCGGCGCGTTTTTCCTCTGGCCGATTTTCCAAATCCTCAAAGGCGGCTTCGTCGACGCCGACGGCCACCTCACCTTCGCCTACCTGACCGCAGTTCTCTCTGACCCCACGTATCTCGGAGGCCTGCGCAATTCCTTTTTCCTCGCCTGCGCCGCCACCACCCTCGCCCTCCTCATCGCCCTCCCTCTCGCGTTCATCAGCGACCGCTTCCGCTTCCCGTTAAAAGGTCTCCTCAGCTCCCTCGTCCTCATCCCGATGATCCTGCCGCCCTTCGTCGGCGCCATCGGCATTAAACAAATGTTCGGACAATACGGCGCCCTCAATGCCCTGCTCAGCCAGCTCGGCCTGCTCGCTCCCGGTGCCACGATCGACTGGTTTGCGACGAACCAATTCTGGGGCGTCGCCATCGTCGAGGCCCTCTCGCTCTACCCCATCATTTACCTCAACGCCGTCGCCGCCCTCGCCAACATTGACCCCGCGATGGAGGAAGCCGCGCAAAATCTCGGCTGCACCGGCTTCCGCCGTTTTCGGAAAATCACGCTGCCACTCATTATGCCCGGCCTCTTCGCCGGCGGCACCATCGTCTTCATCTGGGCCTTCACGGAACTCGGCACGCCCCTCGTCTTCGACTACGCGCAAGTCACCAGCGTCCAAATTTTTTACGGCCTCAAAGACATTGGCGGCAACCCGTTCCCCTTCGCCCTCGTCGCCGTGCTGCTCGCCGCCTCCGTCACACTCTACGCCATCGGCAAAGGCCTCTTCGGCCGCGCCGGCCACGCCATGATGGCCAAGGCCACCAGCTCGGGCGGACCGCGCGCCCTGCCCCGCCCCGCCGCTTGGGCCTGCACCACCTTTTTCGCCGGCGTGACCTTTGTCGCCGTGCTCCCGCACCTCGGCGTGATCCTCGTCGCCTTCTCGCGCGACTGGTATGGCACCCTCCTCCCGCAAGCCTACACCCTCGACAACTTCGCCCTCGCCCTCGGCCACGACCTCACCGTACCCGCCATCGCCAACAGCCTGAAGTTCGCGAGCATCGCCACGCTCATCGACCTCGTCCTCGGCATCGCCATCGCCTACGTCATCGTCCGCTCAAAACTCGCCGGCCGCCAAATCCTCGACTTCCTCGCGATGCTCCCGCTCGCCGTCCCTGGCCTCGTCCTCGCGTTCGGTTACCTCGCCATGTCACAGGAAGGAAAATTCTTCTCGTTCCTCAACCCCGTCCGCGATCCCACGATTCTCCTCATTATCGCCTACTCCGTCCGCCGCCTCCCCTACGTCGTGCGCTCCGCCGTTGCTGGCTTCCAACAGACGAGCGAAACCCTCGAAGAAGCCGCCCAAAACCTCGGCTGCCCGCCCCTCAAATCGCTGGTCAAAATTACGCTCCCGCTCATTGCCGCTAACCTCATCGCCGGCGGCCTCCTCGCCTTCGCCTTCGCGATGTTGGAGGTGAGTGACTCCCTCATCCTCGCCCAAAAACAAATTTATTACCCCATCACGAAAGCGATCATGGAACTCTTCCCCTTGCTCGGCGACGGCAAATTCCTCGCCAGCTCCCTCGGCGTGTGGGCGATGGCATTCCTCGGCATCACTATCGTCGGCATGAGCCTGCTGCTGGGTAAAAAGCTCGGGGCCATTTTTCGAGTATGACGACGTTCGCGCGTTTTCGCTCTGTCGTCGCGCGACGGAGGCGCCCGCCTCAGATCGTCTTGTTCGATTTCCTCCCTTCCTTTTCTCGGCCTGTACGGACGACCGTCCACAACGTCAGCGACCTCATAAAAGAGCCACGGGCTGACGTCAGCGGCGATGCGACCACGCTTCTCGGCGATCCCGAACGCACCCTTCGCCTCGTACGAATATCTAAAAGTTAGGGCAGCGCTATTCCGGCAATTCCACGCCATGCCCCTCCTCCTGCTCGTCTCTCTCCTCTGGGCCTGCTCCTTCGGCCTCATCAAGCACCTCTCCGGCAGCGGCCTCGACGGCACCTTCCTCTCCGCCACGCGCCTCGGCCTAGCGCTGCTCGTCTTCCTCCCGTTTCTCCGCCTTCGCGGACTCGCCCCGCGCACCGCCCTCGCGCTCACCGGCATCGGCGCGGTGCAGTTCGGCCTCATGTATCTCGCCTACAACGAGAGCTTCCGCTTCCTGAAAAGCCACGAAGTCGCGCTGCTCACGCTCACGACCCCCCTTTTCGTCACGCTCCTCGCCGACGCCTTCGACCGCACGCTCCGGGTCCGCGCGCTCTTCGCCGCGCTCCTCGCCGTCCTCGGCGGTGCCGCCATCGTCGTCAAGACCGTACCCACCACGGGCACGTTCACCGGCGTCGCGCTCATCCAACTCTCCAACCTCGCCTTCGCCCTCGGCCAAATCCTCTACCGCCGTCTCCGCGCCCAACAGCCCGCCCTCCGCGACCGCGACGTCTTCGGCCTCCTCTACGTCGGTGCCTTCGCCGTCGCGCTCGCCGCGACGTTCACGCGCGACATCTCCGTCGATCTCAAGACACCCCAGCTCCTCGTCCTCCTCTACCTCGGCCTCATCGCCTCCGGGCTCGGTTTCTTCCTCTGGAATCTCGGCGCGACGCGCGTCACCGCCGGCACCCTCGCCGCGATGAACAATGCCAAAATCCCGCTCGCCGTCGCCGTCTCCGTTGTCGTCTTCGGAGAATCCGCCGACTGGGTCCGCCTCGCCATCAGCGCCACCCTCTTCGGCCTCGCCGTCTGGCTCGCCGAGCGTTCTCCCCGAGCAATTCCAAAAAAATAGCGACGGATTCAACGACCGACCACGACTTCGATGCCCCCTCTCCACCGCTTCAATCTCTCCGGTCGTTACCCGTATTAATCCGCGCTCTCCGTGGTCAAAAAATCCGTCCCCGCGCGCCGACCTCAATCCCTCGTCACATCCCTTTCGTCCGATACGATCGGGAATGCCCCGTACTCGGCACCGAGACCGTGTAACTCTTTCCATCCGGTGCCACCGACAGCTTGATCACATTCGCCTCGCACTTCGCCGCCTCGGCACCGACCCGATTTCCCCGGTTCGCAATGAACTCCGCGGCGACGTTGTCCGCCGGCGACTTGAAACTCTCGTGCAGCTGATAGGTCGCCTGCACCGACTTCGCCGACTTGATGGCCGCGAAGCTCGCCGCCTCGCCGCCCTTTTGCGGGCCGTTATTCATCACCACTACCGTCGGCGCCAGGCTCTGCACAAGGATCGGATTATTGCTCACCCCGAGCCCGTGATGATTCGTTTGATACACATCCACCACCCCCGGGAGATTCACCGGCGACACCAATTTCTCCTCGAGATTCCACGTCAGATCGCCGCCGTCAAAAAAACGAAACGCACCAAACGACAGCAGGAAAACCGCACTGTTCGCATTGTCACTCGTATCGACCGGTTTCGCCGCACCACTGCCCGCCAGCGGATTTTTCACCTTCGCCTGAGCCGCGGTTGGTTCGATAAATTTTTGATCCGCCGCCAGACAACGCAGTTCGATCTTCGGCGCACCGGCTCCACCCGACTTCAGCGGGATACTCACCCCTGGCGCCAGCGACTCACGTTTCGCCGCGATTTCTTTCCAGCCCTTGATCTGCACCTGAAACGACGACTGCGCGCGGCCATCGGGATCGCCCGCCGGAATCGCCCGCTGGAAAATGGTGCCGAACGGCAACACCTGCGCCACCTCCGCCCCGCCGCCAAAATGATCCCCGTGAAAATGCGTGAGCAGCACGTAATCGATTTTCGCAAGCCCCGCCGCCTTCGCCGCCTCGATGATCCGACCGGGATCGCGCCCGCCCGGATTTCCCGTGTCGATCAACACGCCTTCACCGGCCGGCGTCACCATCAACGTCGAGCCTCCCCCTTCGGAATCAACCCAGTAAATATCCAGCGTCTTCGTTTTTTGATCGGCGCGCGCCGGCGCGAGAGCAGCCAGCGCACAAGCGCCAGCCACGAGGAGGGGTCGTTTTGTTTTCATAGGATAGTAAGCAGGGTGGTCTCCGCTCGAACCGTTCGGCACTCGGGTGTGCGCGTCTCAAGATGGGCCAGCCACGACCGGCCCCAGTTCACTTCGAGTAAAACGCGTTGATCTTGTCCGCCACGTCGCGGAACCCAATGTCCTCACTGTAGATTTCCTTAAACTCCCCGATCGCTGCGTCCGCCTTGCCCATCAGTTCGAAGCACAGGCCGAGTTCGTAAATCACGTCCTTCTTGGTGTCGTCCATTTGCGCCAGCTCTTTCTTCGCCGTGGTGAGCTGGGCGATCGCGAGATCGAAAAGCTTCTTCGCCTTAAAGCACCGCCCGAGACCAACCAACGATGCGACGCGCACCTGCGGCCCTTTCTGTGCCTGCTGAAACTGGCCGATCGCGCTGTCCGTCTGTCCTAGTTCCAACAGCAACCCGCCGAGCTTGTAACGCGCCTCGTGGTCATTCGGGTAACGCTCCACGTAACGCTTCGACTCGGTGAGCTTGAAGTCCGCGAGTTCCGCGCGCGCCGCGTCCATCTTGGCTTTCGCCGCCGGATCATGCGGTGCCGCCGCCAACGCGGCCTCCGCCGCTTTCAGGTGTTTCTCGATGACCGTCGTCGCGAGGTCAGTCTCCTGCTTCTCCAAAGCAGAGTCCGCGCCACCGCCCGGCACTTGGCGCGCCTTGCGTACCCACGCCAGCGTCTCCTCCAAATTGCCGAGCTTTTGGTAGGCCTGCGCAATCGTTCGGTAGTGGTTGAGATTGGTCGGCTCCTTCGCGACGAGCCCGAGCGCCTCGTCCAGCAAACGCTGCGTCATGTCACCGGATGCAACGACCTTCGCCGCTTGTTCGAGCATCACGGCCTGAGCCTCGTCCTTGAGTTTGTCGCGGAAAGAACCCTGCCCCTCCCAATTTCCCTTCGTCATCGTTTGCGCGATCGACGCCTTGCGCATGAGCGTTTGCGCATCGGCGTCCATGGGCTTCGTCACCAAAATTTCATCCGCGACCTTGAGCGCCTCCGCGGGTTTTCCCGCCGCCAGCCACGCTTCGCCGAGCGCGATGAGATTGGCGCGATTGCCCGGCTCCAACTCGCGCACCGCGTCGAGCGCAAAGGCCACCGTTTCAAGCAAACCCAACCCGCCCGCCGCCTCCGCCATCATTCTGAGCGCCGCGACATTGTGCGGATCCTTGGCCAGCAACCCTTCAGCCGTTTCCAGCTGTTTCGCGGGATCCTTCTTCCCGCCACCGAACATGAACGGCGCACTGGAAATTCCGCTCAGGGTTTTCGATAGGAAACCACCCTTGCCCTTGACCTGTTTGAGCTGCGCGACGCGCTGGAGTCTGCGCACCGGCAGGCAGCCCGGAGCTACCTTCAACACCTGCGCGGTGACTTCGAGCGTGTAGTCGAGATTACCGCGATCAATCGCCACGCGGGCATTTTCGATCAGCTTTTGGTGGCGGGGGTCGAGCGAGGTGACGGGAACTTCGGGCATAAAGACCCAAAGCGAACGCTCCGCATCCTTCGCGGTCAACGCCAGACTCCGTCGTCGCCGCGGACGCCACCAACGCAGAATCGTTACAGCACCGTCAGCTCACTCCGCACCGCCGCCTCGATCCGCGCCAAACCACCGCGCACCACCGCATCGGTCGGCCCTTCGACGAGCAATCGCAGTTTCGACTCGGTCCCGGAGTAACGCACCAGCACCCGACCTTGCGCGCCAAGTTCGGCCTCAAGTGTAGCCATCGCCGTCATCACCGCCGGCAGCGACTCCAGCGGCGGCTTCTCCTTCACCGTGAGCGCCGCCGTCAGCTGCGGAAATTTATTCATCACCCGTCGCAAGGCCGACAGCGGCTGGCCAGTCGCCAACATCACTTCGATGACCATCAAGGCGGCCACCAACCCATCCCCCGTCGGCGAAACGTTTGCGCAGATAATATGTCCGCTGGACTCGCCCCCGAGCGTCGCCCCTTCGGCCACCATCCGCGCAATCACGTAGCGATCGCCCACCGACGTGCGCACCACCCGACCACCCGCCGCCTTCAGCGCCGCATCGACCCCGAGATTACTCTGCACCGTCACGACGAGCGTGTTCTTCGCCAACCGCCCCAACGACAGCGCATGCGTTGCGAGGATCGTCAAAATCTCGTCGCCATCCAGCACGTCTCCGCGCTCATCGCACAACACGCACCGATCCCCGTCGCCATCATGCGCAATGCCCAACCGGGCACCCGTCACGCGCACTTTCTCCGCGAGCGGTTCCGGATGTTCGCTGCCCACACCGGCATTGATGTTCGTCCCATCCGGCGCGTCGCCGATGCCGATCACCTCCGCACCTAATCCCCGCAACACCACCGGACTCGTCCCGCACGTCGCACCATTCGCCGTATCCAGAACCACCCGCCATCCCGCGAGCGCACCCACCGGCAGTAATGCCTGCGCCGCTACAATGTAGCCCGCCACCGCCCGGTTTTCTGCCACCGCTTCACCTGCCCACTCGGGGATGGGCGCGCCGAGATAGCTCTCGATGAGCGCCTCTTCCTCGTCGGTCAATTTCACACCGCTCGCGCCGAAAAACTTAATGCCATTGTCCGCCGCCGGATTGTGCGAGGCCGTGATCACCACCCCCAGCCGCGCCGCGGACTCGCGCACCGCCCGCGCCACCGCCGGCGTCGGCAAGACCCCGAGCGAAATCGGCTCCGCCCCACCCGCCCGCAACCCGCGCACCACTGCCGCCTCCAACGCCACGCCGGACCCGCGCGTATCGCGCCCGATCAACACCGTCACCACGCCACCACCGCACACTCCGCGGGCCCAAGTAGCCGCCGCGTGCGCGAGGCGCGCCGCAAACGCCTCGTTGATCACGGGGCCACCATACGGTCCGCGCACCCCGTCGGTACCAAAATATTTCCGGTTCATGAAAGATAAAATTCCCGCGTCGCCGTAATTTTCTTCCGCACCGCGCCCCCGAGCAGAAGGTCGCGCGCCGGTTCAATACCCTCACGGACGGTCGCGACCTTGCCGACAATCCACAGCGCCACCGCGACGTTAAGCGCGATCGTATCCACTAATCCCCTCGCCCCGCGCCCCGCGAGCAATGCCTCAACGATCGCCACGTTCTCCACCAAACCGCCGCCTTGGAGTTCCGCAAACGGCGACGCCACGAGCCCGTACTCCTCAGCCCGCCAGACCCCGCTCACTTCACGCAAACGTCCGCACCCCTGCACGTAGTTCGCCGTCGCCGTCGTCAGTTCGTCGATACCGTGGCCCGGCCCGATCACGCCGTGCGCCACCAGCCCCGCCTGCGCCCCGAGCGAGTCGAGGGCCGCTGCCAGCTTCGCCACCCAGGGTTCCGCATACACTCCGAGCAACACGTGCGCCGGCCGCCCGGGATTAATCAGTGGTCCAAGAATATTGAATACCGTCCGCTGCCCGCGCGCCGCCAGCATCTTGCGCACGGGCCCAATATTCTTGAACGTTGGGTGATACGCCGGCGCGAAGAAAAAAACGAACCCCAGCTCGTCCAGCGCCCGCCGCAGTTGCTCGGGTGGCGCTTCGAGATTTACGCCCAACGCCGCCAGCAGGTCCGCACTGCCACACTTCGAGGTGATCCCGCGATTGCCGTGCTTCATCACCGTCACACCCGCGCTCGCCAGCGTCAGCACGACCAGGCTGGAAATATTAAAACCGCCGGCGTGATCCCCACCCGTGCCCACGATGTCGATCGCCCGGTCCGCCCAAGCCTCGACGCCCGGATTGATCGCCCGCGCGCGAAACGCCGTCGCAAATGCCGCGACTTCCTCCGCCGTCTCACCCTTGGCCGCCAACGCCACTAGAAAAGCGCCCTTCTCCTCATCGGGGGCCTCCGTCGAAGCGAGGGCGGCCGCCGCCGCTTCCACGTCCGTCAATCCCAAGTGAGCACCGGCGGCGAGTTGGGTTGTGAGGTCGGCAAGTGTGGGCATGCGCGCTGAGTGAGGCCGCGCGACGGCACTCCGCAAATAAATTTGCAGCACTTCTCCGAAACTGAAACCAACGCCCCGTGCGAAAAGTCATTTTCCTCCTCGTCCTCACCCTTGTGCCGTTCGCCTCGGGCCAATCAAAATCGTCCGCTCTCGCTCCGGTCTCCGCCCCCGCCCCCATCGCCGAGTTGAACGTCGTCGATGCCATCATTTTGGGTGTGGTCGAGGGCGTCACCGAATTCTTGCCCATCTCCTCCACGGGCCACCTCATCATCGCGACGCGCCTGCTCCACCTCGAATCCGCCCAGCCCCTCACCTCCCGCGACGGTCAGCCGCTCTGGCATAAAAAACCCTCACCCCAGCACCCCGAGGGCGTGCCGCTCACACTCAAACTCGCCGCCGACACCTACACCGTCGTCATCCAGTTCGGAGCGATCGCCGCCGTCGCATTGCTCTACTGGACCCCGCTCTTGTCGATGCTGCTGGGACTGCTCGGCCGCGACCCCGCCGGACTTCGCCTCCTCTTTAATATCCTCATCGCCTTCATCCCCACCGTCGTGCTCGGCCTGCTCGCACACGATTGGATCAACCGGAACGTCTTCTCCGTCGGCGCAGTCATTATCGCGCAAATCGCCGGCGCCTTCCTCATGCTCTACGCTGAATTCTGGCGCCGTCGTCGTGCCGTACTCACGCCCGCTCGCGCCGACTTCGTGGATCTCACGCCACGCGGAGCCGCCGCCATCGGTGCCCTCCAATGTGTAGCGATGTGGCCCGGCACCAGTCGTTCGATGACCACGATCGTCGGCGGATATTTTGCCGGCCTCGATCCGCGCCGCGCCGCGGAATTCAGCTTCTTGCTCGGCTTCGTCACCTTGAGCGCCGCCGCGATTTTCAAGAGCTACAAGAGCGGGGCCGCCATGATCCAAGTGTTCGGCTGGTCCCACACTTTGCTGGGCGCCGCCATCGCCGCCATTACGGCCGCCATTTGCGTGCGCTTTCTCGTCCAGTGGCTCACTCGCCATGGTCTCGCGGCCTTCGCCTATTATCGTCTCGCCCTCGCCGCCGTGCTCGCCGTCGTGTTTTACCTCTGAGCCGAGGCGATGATCGCGCTTGACGCGCGATTCGCCCGCTCTTTACTCCGACCTTTTCGCAAATCCTGCGGGTGCTGTTTAGGCAGCCCACGCACTCAAATCAACTCCCTCCCATGGCCAATCCGAAACGCAAACAATCCAAACGCCGCAGCGCTAACCGTCGCGCAGCCAACGCTTTCATCGCTCCCGAGTTTGCAAAGGACCCGACTGATGGCACCCTCTTCCGCTCCCATCGGGTGAACCCCAAGAACGGGATGTATCGCGGACGCCAGGTCCTCAACGTCGAGGTCTGACCTCGTCCGTTTAGATTTCATCCGCCATCCCCGCGATGGTTAATACGTCCGGCGCCAGCGGGCGCATAGCAGTTGACGCCATGGGCGGCGACCTCGGTCCGGCCGAAGTGGTTGCTGCCGTCAAGCTGGCTTTGCATCAGTATCCAGCGCTCAACCCGATCACGCTCGTCGGCCACGAGGCCGAGCTCAATCCCCTCATCGCGCTCGCCGGTCTCGCCCAAGAGCAGAGGCTTTCCGTTTTTCACGCGTCCGAAGTCGTGACGATGGACGACAAGCCCCTGAACGCGCTGAAGAAAAAGAAAGACTCCTCGATGGTACGCGCCATCGAGCTCGTGAAAAACCGCGAAGCCGGTGTCGTCGTCAGCTGTGGCAACACCGGAGCTCTCATGGCCGGCGGCACGCTGCGACTTCGCACCATGGAGGGCGTCGCCCGTCCCGCTTTGGCCGCGATCTGCCCGCGTCAGGGCGGGCACTTCGTCCTGATCGACGCCGGCGCCAATCCCGAAGCCAAGGCGGAACACCTCGTCCACAACGCGATTATGGGCAGCCATTATTGCCGCGTCATGCTGGGCATCAAATCGCCCCGGGTCGGCCTGATGACCATCGGCACCGAAGAGGGTAAGGGCAATGCCCTCATCACCGAAACCCACGACCTCCTCCGCCGCGTCGGTGACGTCGTCAATTACGCCGGCCCCATCGAGGGCTTCCACGTTTTCGCCGAACATGTCGACGTCGTCGTGTGCGATGGCTTCGTCGGCAACATCATGCTCAAGAGCTGGGAGTCGCTCGTGAAGTTTTTCTCCAGTATGCTCAAGGAAGAGCTTCAGGCCAACCCCCTGCGCGCGGCCGGCGCCCTGCTCTCCAAAGGCGCGTTCAACGCCCTCAAAGAACGCATCAATCCCGAGCGTTACGGCGGAGCTCCGCTGCTGGGCCTCAACGGCCATATCCTCAAAGCCCACGGCTCCTCCACCCGCTACGCGATCAAGAACGCCATCCGGGCCGCCAACGAAATCATCAAAGCCGACCTCAATCAGCAGATTGAAGCGGACGTCGCCCGCGCCAATCTGCTTTTGATCGCGCCCCTCCCTTCGCCCTGACGCGCACCCCGGCATGTCTCCCCTTTCCACTGTTATCCTGGGCACCGGTTCTTACGCCCCAGAGCGAATCCTCAGCAATGTTGAGCTCGCGAAGTCCGTGGACACCTCCGACGAGTGGATTCACACCCGCAGCGGGATTCGCGAGCGCCGGATCGCCGCACCCGGTGAAGCCACGTCCGACATGGGCGTCCAGGCTGCCCGCCGCGCGCTCGACGACGCCGGCCTGAAACCCGCCGACATCGACCTCCTGATCGTCGCCACGATCACACCGGACATGCCGATGCCCGCCACTGCGTGCATCATTCAACAGAAACTCGGAGTACCGACCACCGCCGCGTGCTTCGATCTCAACGCCGCGTGCACCGGTTTCCTCTACGCCCTCGACACCGCCTGCGCCATGCTCAGTTCCGGTCGCTACCGGCACGCGTTGGTCATCGGCGTCGAAAAGCTCTCCACCATCGTCGACTGGAAGGACCGCACCACCTGCGTCCTTTTTGGCGACGGGGCCGGGGCCGTGGTCGTCGGAAAATCACCCGTCTCCGGCCAAGGCCTCATCGGCACCAAGCTCGGCGCGCTGGGCGACAGTGTGGATCTCCTCTGCATCCCCGGCGGCGGCAGCAACGCCCCGGCCACCGCGGCCTCCATCGCGGCCGGCGACCACTTCCTCAAGATGAAGGGCAAGGAAGTGTTCAAGCTCGCCGTTCGCGTCATGGATGAAGCGGCGCGGGATATCTTGGAACAACATCACCTGCGCGCTGATCAGATTTCGCTCGTGATTCCCCATCAGGCCAACCTCCGCATCATCGAAGCCATCTCCGAATACCTCGAACTCCCCATGGAGCGTTTCTTCGTAAACGTGGACCGCTACGGCAACACCTCCGCCGCCTCGATCCCGCTGGCCCTCGACGAAGCCCGTCGCACCGGCCGCATCAAATCCGGCGACCTCACGCTCCTCGTTGCATTTGGGGCGGGCTTGACCTACGGAAGCGCCCTGATTCGCTGGTAACCAATTTTCTCGATGCGTCTCCCTTCCGTCCGCGCCCTGCGCTTCCTCTGCCTCGTCTCCTCTGTTTTTTGCCTTCTGTCCTCCGTCGGCCGGGCCGATCTTGTCTGGACGTCGGCGTCCGGTTGGCGGGTCGAAGGCGGCGCCCTCTCGGGTCTCGCCGGCGCTGAAGGGAGCAAGGCTCTCGACGTCATGAACAGCGCCCGGACTAAAGAGGAGCAAGGCTCTACGCGCTCCGCTCTGCGCGCCTACGCCACCGTCGCGAAGAAATACCCCAATTCCATTTACGCTCCGGAAGCACTCTATCGCTCCGCCCAGCTTCGGCTCGCCGGAAAAGACTACCAAAAAGCCTTCGAGGATTTTCAGGGCGTCGTCGGACGCTATCCCAACACTAAACGCTTCAACGAAATCATCGGAGAACAATATCGCATTGCCAGCGCCGTGCTCGACGGCGCCCGCGGTCGCATGCTTTGGGGTCTCCTCCCCGGCTTCAAGTCCCGCGAAAAGGGCATCGAGTTTTTCGAAACCATCTTGGCAAACGCACCCTACAGCGACTACGCGCCACTCTCCCTGATGAACATCGCGCGGGGCCACCAAAAATTGGACCAGATCGAAAACGCCATCGATGCACTCGACCGGATGATCAACAATTACCCGCAGAATCTCCTCGCGCCGGACGCCTACCTCAAACTCGGCCAAACCCACGCCACCCTCGTCGACGGCCCCTACTACGACCAAGCCGCCACGAAGGAAGCCATCACCTACTTCACCGATTTCATGCTGCTCTTCCCCTCAGACACCGGCGTCGCCGCTGCCGAGAAGGGCCTCGACGGCATGAAAAACATGCTCGCCGAGAGCAAAATGAAGATCGGCGACTTTTATTTCTACAAACGTAGTAATTACACCGCCGCGAAAGTCTTCTACAACGAAGCGGTCACCTCTTATCCCGAGTCTCCCATCGCGGCCCGCGCGAAGCTCCGCCTCGTCGACGTCGAGTCCAAAGCGTCCGGCAAGAAAGTCGCCCCCGAGGGCAAGGCCGAAGGCGACGCGCCCAAGAAAAAGCGCTTCTGGCAGTTTTGAGGCGAAGCGCGACCGCCCCGGTCGCTTCACTCGGGAGCCCAAGCGGCCCGTCCGCTTTTGTTATTCTGAGCGCAGCCGAAGATTTCAGCCCATGCCCGCCCTCCGTCCTTTGCCCTTGGTCCTCTGTCTCCTGCTCGCCCTCCTCTCCGGCCCTGGTTGCTCGCACTACCAACTCGGCGACGGCACACCCGGCAAGCTCACGTTCAGCACGCTCTACATCGAGCCCGTCGAAAATAAAACGCTTCTCCCGCAAGCCCGCACCTTACTCTCGACTCAGCTCCGCGCAGCCTTCGCACGTGACGCCCGCATTACCCTCGTCAATTCCCCCGAGGCCGCCGACGCCACCTTGGCCATTACCATCACCGCTTACCGCCGCGATATCTTGACCGTCCGCGAAGGCGACACCGGTCTCGCTCGAAAATTTAACGTCACGCTCACCACCGCGGCAACCCTCCGCGACCGACGCGGCAATAAAATCCTCTTCGAGAACCGCCCCATCGAAGTCCACCGCGAGGTCTTCACCGACAGTGGCCAGCTGCAAAGTGAATATCAAACGCTGCCGCTGCTCGCCGAGTCCCTCGCCACCAAAGTTACCCACGCCGCCCTCGACGTGTGGTGAGTAGGAGCAGTCTCCTCTGGGCTTCCGCGTAGCGGGATGATCCGCTTCCGCGTAGCCCGCTTCGTGAGAAGCGGCATGATTCGCCTCCCCGTAGCCCGCTTCGTGAGAAGCGGGATGATCCGCCTCCGCGTAGCCCTCCTCGTGAGAAGCGGCATGATCCGCCTCCGCGTGGCCCGCTTCGTGAGAAGCGGGATGATCCGCCTCCCCGTAGCCCGCTTCGTGAGAAGCGGGATGATCCGCCTCTCCGTAGCCCGCTTCGTGAGAAGCGGGATGATCCGCAGCCACCATCACTCAGTCCAAGGTTGAGATTTTTCGCGCCCTGCCCCCACTCTCTGCATCGCCATGTCCCCGACGCACGCCCCGATCCTCGCACCATCCCTCCTCGCCGGCGACCACGCCAATCTCGCCGCCAGCGCCCGTCTCGTGGCCGACCTCGGCCTCACCTGGCTGCACTGCGATATCATGGACGGACACTTCGTCCCCAACCTCACCTTCGGCCCCGAGACCCTTGCCGCACTCCGCCGCGCGGGCTCGAAACTTTTCTTCGACACCCATCTCATGCTGTCCGCTCCACAGCACTACATCGAGGCCTTTGCGCAGGCCGGAGCCAATCTCATCAGCATTCATATCGAACCCGCTTACGATCACGCCGCCACTCTCGCCCGCATCCGTTCCCTCGGTTGCCAAAACGGCCTCGTGCTCAACCCAGACACGCCAGTCAGCGCCGTCGAACCGTTCCTCGCCCAAGTCGATCTGATCCTCGTAATGACCGTCCAGCCCGGCTTCGGTGGCCAGCCCTTCCGCCGCGACCTGCTGTCAAAGCTCACTCAACTCGCCACGTGGCGCCGCGAACGCTCGCTCGCCTTTCGCCTCGAAGTGGACGGCGGCGTCGACCTCGCCACCGGTGCCGAATGCCACGCCGCCGGTGCCGACACCTTCGTGGCCGGCACTGCATTCTTCAAAACCCACGACCAGCCCGCCTTCGCCGCCGCCTTCGCCCGCCTCTGACCGCCCGCCTCTTGATGGGCCCGCCGCTCACCGGCTCGACGCCCCGCCCTCGCGTTTCCCGTGTCGCACGAATCCCACTACGCAGGCCGCTTCACTTTCCGACCACTCCGCGCTCCGCGACGTCACGGCGATCCACGCCGACTTCCGAGCCCTGCGACTGCCGCTGCGTCTTCTCCGTGCACACACCGCACCGCGACCGTAGCCTGTCCACCATCGCCCGACCGCCCCAAGGAGAAATACGCCCCCATGTTTACTCACGCGCGCCCGCCTCACTCTGATTATTTTTCGCCGCGCGCGATCGCGTCAGCTTCGCGATACTGCCGCCGAAACCGCTCGCCTAGCTCGGTCGCGAGACGCACTTCATCAACCTTGTTCTTCGCGTTGAGCGTCTGGCGAATCCGCCCGTTGACGTAGTCGTAGTCGACCGCGCCTACGTCCAAAAGCTTCGCCATCGCCGCATCGCCCCGTAGCCGATCCTGCGGCCCCAGTTCGTTGATCGTCCGCATCGCCGCCTTCAGTTCCGCATGGCTATCGAGGCACATCACCCGCACCACAAACGCCAATTCGCGAATCAAGTGCGCCGTCCACTCCGGCCGATACACGAGCGGAGTGGGATCGGAATACGGGGCCGCTTCCGGATCGCTGCGTAGCGGTTTCCACTCTGCGTGTTCGTAGAAATCTCGCCGCACGGGCAATCGCCGCAGCGCAAACTGCGTCGGCCCACCCGGCGTGCCCGGCTTAAAATTCCAGAGTTTTTGCGCACCGGGCGTCAGCGTGTATTCGATGAACAACTCCGCTGCCTCGCGGTGCGGCGCGCCGCGCAAGAGCCCGATGGGATCGACCGAATTCACCGTGCCGCCTCGCGGCGTCACGAAACCAAGCCGCGCCACGCCCCGGACCGCGACCGCTTCCGCCTGAGCGCGACCGTAGAAATCAATGCAGATGCCCGCCGCACAGTCGCCCTGCGCCACATCGATCGGCGGCTTCTGCGACGAGTCCGTGAAATAACGCGCATTCGCCGCGAGCCGCTGCAGCGTATTCAAACCCGCCGCCCAACCACTCCGAATCGCGTGCCGCTTTTCCTCCTCACTCGCTCCACCGGTGGTCCGCCAAATCTCCTGCTGCACGATGTTCTCAAACGCCTTCGCCATCGAACTGCTCTTCGTCGGATCACACAGCGCCAACTCACCCCTGTAACGTCGATCGCCGAGTTCTTGCCACGTCTCCGGTGGCTTCAGGCCCAACCTCCCCAACGCATCGACGTTATAGAGAATCCCGTAACTGCTCAGCGCGGTTCCGACCCAACACCCTTCGTCATCCCAATACTGCTCTCCAGCAAAGGTCCGCGGTATCACCGCATCGGAAAACCACTCGGGATGCGTCGTCCTCACGCGGGCGGGCACAATCCTTCCCGCCTGCGCCTGCCGCATAAAATCGTAGCTGCCTCCTCCGAAAAAAACATCGATGCCACCACTCACCGCAGAAGCCAGAAATTCCGCCCGTGCTGCTCGCACCACCTCCGGCGCGTCGACCGGAAGCTTCGGATTCACAAAGCCAGCCTGAATCTCCGCACTCCACGTCCTCCCCGCCTTGGCAGTCCAGTGCCGCTGAAACGCAGCATTATAAACCCCTTCGATGACTCGCGTGATCTCGCTCGTCCCGCCCACCACTCTCCAATCCACCGTGATACTTCGATCCGTCCTCGCCCGATACCATGCCTGAAACCCCCGACCAAACTCCTGACGAGTGGCCTCGTTGTGGGGAGTGATGATGACCACCGTATCGTCCGCTCCACCGAGCACCCGTCGCTCCGGCCGCAATGCGAACGGCAAAGCGACCGTCGCCACCAACGCCGCGAGGATGCAGACCTGCTTTAACATCGCACCCCTCTCATTCCGTCAAAACAACGACGTCTTCCGGCGCCGCACTCGCAAAGAGTTCACCGCGCCCGGATTGGTCGAGGAAGCGTGGATTCAGCTCGATAATTTTCAACGTCTGCTCACCCGCACGAAAATCATACTGCGCCGTTTCACCAAGATAAACGCACGCACCGATCCGACCTTTCACCCCGTTGCGCTCCGGAGTCTCGCGACTCAGCGTCCAACACTCCGGTCGCACCGACAGCGTGACGCTCGCACCCGCCGGCGGAACCCGCGTCACGTCCCCCAGCACGCCGTAAAATCGCCCGAACGCCGTCTCCACCACGACACCGCCGCGGTCGGCGCTCACGACGTTCCCCTCGATAAAATCGGTCTCCCCGATAAAGTTCGCAACCAGCTTGCACGCCGGCCGGCGGTAAACCTCCCGCGCCGTACCCACTTGTCGGATGCGTCCCCCGTCGAGAATCGCCATGCGATCCGAGACCGACAGCGCCTCCTTCTGATCATGGGTCACATAGACCGTGGTCAACGCGAACTCCTTGCACACCCGCCTGATTTCCGCGCGCATTTCCAACCGGAGCTTCGCGTCCAAATTCGACAGCGGCTCATCGAGGAGCAGACACCGCGGCCGGACCACCAGCGCCCGCGCCAACGCCACCCGCTGCTGCTGACCGCCGGAAAGCTGGTTGGGTTTACGCTCCGCATACGACCCCATCCGCACCGCCTCCAACGCCTCTCCCACGCGCCGTTTGATCTCGTCCCGCGCGACCTTCCTCTCCTCGAGGCCGAACGCCACATTCTCCGCCACCGTCATGTGCGGCCAGAGGGCGTAGCTCTGAAACATCATCCCCGTATTCCGTTTGTGCGGCGCCAATCGCGTCACATCGTCTGCGCCAAAAAAAATCGTCCCCTCCTCCGGGATATAAAACCCCGCCAAGCTCCGCAGCAGGGTGGTTTTCCCGCAACCACTCGGACCCAGCAGGAAAAAAAGCTCACCCGGCTCAATCGCCAGATCAAGATCGTCCAAGGCTGTGACCAGACCAAAACGCTTCGTCAGCTTCTGAATACGAATTGAAATCATGCCTGCGGAATCCGCCCGACGAAGCAAGGTCCAGCCTCCGGCCCTGTCAAAAGAATTACCCCAGGCCGCCCCGCAACTTTGCCTCGCCCCACTCCACCCAGCCTCTCCACGCTGCCCGTCCTCCCTCTCCTCTCTCAGCGCTCACCGCTCAACGTCCGCCTCCATGCCCGCGAAAAAAAAGCCGTCCATTCACCCCGATCTCGAGAGCGTTCTTGTGACCAAGGCGCAAATCAGCCGCCGCGTAAAATCCCTCGGTCGCGAGCTCAAGCGCATCTACGGCGACGAAGAGATCACCGTCGTCGCGATCATGAACGGTGCCATCCTCTTCACCGCCGACCTGCTCCGCGAAGTCGATAATGCCATCCGCCTCGATTGCATCCGCACCACGAGTTACGGCAGCGCCACCGAGTCCCACAGCGCGCCGAAACTAGTCCACGGCCTCACTCTCGATGTGACCGACCGCCACGTCCTGATTGTCGACGATATTCTGGATACCGGAAAAACCCTTTCACTCATCGCTGGCATGGTGCGCGGCATGAGTCCCGCCAGTCTCCGGGTGTGTGTATTGCTCGACAAAAAAGGCCGCCGTCAGGTCCCCTTCGAGGCCGATCTTGTCGGTTTCGAAATTCCCGACAAATTCGTCGTCGGCTACGGACTCGATTTCGCCGAGCGTTACCGCAACCTCACTCACATCGGGGTCCTCAAAGCCTCCCGGCAAAAAATCTACGGGTAACCCGAGCCTAGCTTCGTCGCGTCGATCTCTTCACGACATGCGCCTTCCCGAACGCTCCGTTTCCGCCACCACGCGTCGATAGGAAAGACGGATGCACCCGCGCCCGCTCCGGCCAACTCCCGAGGGAAAACTCGTTTGCGGCAACGTCCCGCACTCATTCAGCAGCCTCTTCCGCCAGGATTTTCGGGACGAGGCCCGGCGCTACGCGGAGAACTGCATCCGTTTGAGGGGAGCTCGCAGGTCATACCCCCGTCTTTTGATTTCTTAACTCCTGGTAGCTGCGCGCGTGAGCGAGTGGAGTTTCGACGAGCGTCCAAATATCACGAGACGTTGCGCAATCGTGGGACGTACAGGGCGCTCTCGGTCAACAGACGGTTCCGGAACCCCTGCTTCAATGTCGCTCGTGGCCAGCTTGCTCTGCCCCGCCGCTCTGCCGTGCCGCAGCCCGCAGCCTCACCGACGCGACTTCCGCCCCTTCGCCCCGCTCCCCGCCGCCCTCGACTTCGGATATTCTTTGGACGATGCCTGCGCCACCTTCCGATAATCCCCGCTCTTCAGCGCATTCACCTGATCCCGCAACAGGGCCGCGCGTTCAAACTCCAACCGCCCCGCGGCCTCCTGCATGTCCAGTTCCAACTCCGCGATGACCGCCGCGACATCGTCGGCACTTTCCGCCACCATCGGCTCATTTTCCGGTCGCACGCCGGAACCATCGTAAACGCGCAGGCTCGTCTGCGCCGTGCGCATCACGCTCCGCGGCGTGATGCCGTGCTCCGTGTTGTAGGCGATCTGTTTCTCCCGGCGATACTTCACGGTCGCCATCGTGCGCTTGATCGAATCGGTCTCTTTGTCTGCGTAGAAAATCACCCGCCCTTCGATGTGCCGCGCCGCCCGGCCCGCCGTCTGGATGAGGCTCGTTTCACTGCGGAGAAAACCCTCTTTGTCCGCATCGAGGATCGCCACCAGTGCCACCTCGGGCAGATCGAGCCCTTCGCGCAGAAGATTGATTCCGACGAGCACATCAAAATTCCCCAATCGCAGATTGCGCAGAATCTCGACCCGTTCGATCGCATCGATATCCGAGTGCAAATACTCCACCCGGATCTTCGCCTCTCGGAAATAACTCGTCAGGTCCTCCGACAGGCGTTTCGTCAACGTCGTCACGAGCACGCGCTGCCCCAACGCCGTGGCCGCGTTGATCTCACCGATGAGATGCTCCACTTGGTTCTTCGTCGGCCGCAGCACAATCTCCGGATCAATCAATCCCGTGGGCCGGATGAGTTGTTCGGCGATGACCGTCGATTTCTTAAGCTCAAACTCCGCCGGGGTCGCCGAGACGTAGAGCGTCTGCCCGGTCACCTGCTCAAACTCCGCGAAACTCTGCGGCCGGTTGTCCAACGCCGAGGGCAGCCGGAAACCAAAATTCACCAACGTCGTCTTACGCGCTTTGTCCCCGTTGAACATCCCGCCGATCTGCGGGACGGTCACGTGGCTTTCGTCCACCATCAGGAGAAAATCCTTCGGAAAAAAATCGAGCAGACAGAATGGCCGCTCTCCCGGCTTTCGCGCCGTCAGATGTCGCGAGTAATTTTCAATGCCATTGCAGAAGCCCATTTCCTGCAGCATCTCCAAATCGTAATTGGTCCTCATGCGCACCCGCTGCGCTTCCAAGTATTGGCCGTTTTTCTCGAAGAACGCCACGCGCTCATCAAGCTCCGCACGGATGGCTTGGATCGCCGGCTCCAGTTTCCCACGGCTCGTCACATACTGGTTGGCCGGGTAGAGATCGAACTGGTCGAGCGTGCGGAGCACTTCGCCGGTCAAGGGATCGAACTCGCTCAACCCTTCGACGTCGTCACCAAAGAATTCCACCCGGAGCCCGTGCTCCAGATACGCCGGCATCACGTCCACGGTGTCTCCCCGCACCCGAAACCGACCGGGCTTCAACTCGTAGTCGTTTCGCTCGTAGATATTATCGACGAGCTTCTCCAAGAAGTTCTGTCGCCCCAACGACGCACCGCGCCGCAACGGAATGCGCATCTCGGAAAATTCCTCCGGCGACCCCAGCCCGTAGATACACGACACGCTGGCGACCACGATCACGTCCCTCCGCGACACCAACGAACTCGAAGCCGCGATCCGCATCCGCTCAATCTCCTCGTTGATCGACGAATCCTTTTCGATGAACGTATCGCTCGAAGGAATGTAGGCCTCCGGTTGGTAGAAATCGTAGAAGCTGACAAAGTATTCGACCGCGTTCTCGGGAAAGAAATTTTTAAACTCCGAGTAGAGCTGCGCCGCGAGCGTCTTGTTGTGCGAAAGAATCAGCGTCGGCCGCTGCGTCTGCGCGATCACGTTCGCCATCGTGAACGTCTTCCCCGACCCCGTGACTCCCAAGAGGGTCTGGTGCTTGTTCCCCGCATTCACCGAGGCCACGAGCTGTGCAATCGCCAAGGGTTGATCTCCCTTCGGCTGGTAATCGGAGACGAGCTTGAAACGCATCGCTCAACCGAAAACCAGCGCCCGCAAATCCGCAACCGTCAGCTCGTCCAGTCGGTGCACCACCCGGTGCACTTTACCGGTAAGTTCCGTCTCCGGGTGCGTCGTCGCCACCCCGACCACTTTCATCCCGCCCGCATGCCCCGCTTCAATCCCCGCAAACGCATCCTCGAACACGACGCATCGCTCGGGCGCGACGCCCGTCTTCGCCGCCGCCTTGAGAAATACATCCGGATGCGGTTTGCCGTGCGCCACATCTTCGGACGTCACCATGCCACCGAACAATCCCTCGAACCCGAGCACACCCAAGAGCGTCGTGATATTCTCGCGATGCGTCGAAGACCCGATGCAGCTCGGCACGCCAGCATCCCGCAAACGCTCCAAGAATACCCGCACCCCGGGCAACGCGTTCAATCCGCTCTCCACCACGATCTCGCGATACGCCGCCTCCTTGCGCAGCGAGAGCCGCCGCACCTCCGCCGGCTCACTCGACCAATTCAAGAGCTGCGGAATAATCCATTCGTTCTTCTTGCCGAAACCGGTCTTGAAATACCCCTCCGGCAGCACGCGTCCTTCCTCGCGGGCCAGCCGCTCCCAACTCGCCTCATGCTGGCGCGACGAGTCGATGATCACCCCATCCCAGTCGAAAAGAATTCCGATATTTTCCATGGTCACAGTCCAAACACTTTCAGCACCCCACCCCACACACCCGCCCAAAATTTCCGCGCCTGCTGCGCCTCACCGGAACTGGCGACTTGCTGGCAAATAAAAATCCCTTGGCCCGCAAACAGATCGTCAAAGAGCGGATTCATCCCTCGGTAGTAGCTCCAAAACGTCTCCGCGCGCACCGGCCGATAATCGAGCTGAGGCGTAAAGCCCATGGTCGCGTCCTGATTCGTCCGCCGCGCCGCCACCGCCCCTCCGTCGCGCGCCAATAATTGCTCCACCCTCACGCCACGGCTACCCGCCACCACGAGCTGGCAGGGTCCCACAAACTCAAAGAATCGAAACTGCAGCGTCACCCAGGCCTGCCACCGGAAGAGCTGCCAGCGGCGGCGGATTTTCAGCCGCTGGCCCTCGTTCGTCACGACCCCCGCGAGGAAACTCGGCCGCAGCACGAGCGAGGATCCTTCGGCCAACGTGATCACCGCGAGCTCGCTGAGGGCATTGCCTTGGTGGGATAGCGTGAGCTGCGCCTCCCCGCTCTCCCCGCGATGGCTCAGCTCAATCAGCTCCACCAGCCCCGTCGCGATGCAGGTGAATGGGATCGTCCAATCCAGCATGGTCCGACCTCGCCGTTTCAGCCCCTCATCCGAAGACTGGAGGAACCGCTCCTTCACCCACAGCCGTTCGCCGGTCCGCAGCATCACCGTCGCCGCGACCTGACTAGCGCTCACCTCCGGCAGCACCGCGAGTCGCTTCTCCAGCCGCACCGGACGCCCGCGCGCAATCCACGGGGCGAGAAAATAATACAGCCAGATTCTCCACGCCGTTGGGCCGAAGAAGTAGAGCCCCAACGCCACTACGACCCACCCCTTGATCGCCATGCGGATCGGCGCCGGCCCGACTTCATGGTTCCACGCGCGTTCGGCGTAATGCAGCACCTTCGATTGCTGCTCCTGTGCCGCAGTCAGTTTCAGATCAATCTTACCCAGAGCGATCTCCAGTCCATCCCGCTCCCACGTAGTCCGCGTAAAATCCCGCTGGAGCGCCGCGACCTTGGCCGTAGCGGTTTGTCGCAGTGTCGCGAGATTCACGATACGCTCCGCATTGGCTTTCTGTTGCTCCGTGTTGCCCGTCAGTTTGTCCCAGGTGCTCTCCAAGTCCCTCAGGGTGGCGATAATCTTGTCCGCCTGCTTCCCGCGCTCCTGCTCGGCGGTGATTTCAACGGAAATGCGATCCATCCGTTTGTGCACATCGTCCAACGCGCTCTTCACCTTCGACCGCTCACCCGTAATCGCACGGACCGTGTCCTGGCGCCACTGTTCGAAGTCCACGTTATCCTTCAAGAAGAGCCACAGCCCACAGGACGCAAAGCCCAAGCCCACGATCAGCACGCCCACGGCGAACTTCTCGAAGACCCAACGGATAAACTGAAAGATGACAGTGAGCATGAGTGAACACGGAATTTCTCCGCGGAAATAAGGGCAACCATTGAAAATTCCGGATTCCCGAAAGCCAATGGCTAAACACCCACCCACCCGACCCAAGATCTTCGGACCAAGAACTGACGCTCGGTGCGCCTGGTTCGCAGCGCTGTCACGGCCCGCCCGGAACCCCAGACCCGAAAGGAAAGCTGTCCAGAGCGGTTGTCTCGTCGCTCTGCGATTCCTCCCCCTTTCAAGATAGCGTGCCGGCAGTGCGACCCAGCCACCGACGCGATGAGCCTCCCCCGCAGCGATTCGCGACCGCACCCACTCTCCGCGCCGTTGGCTCGCTGGATAGCGCCCCGACACACGCGAGGCCGGCGGCGTGACCTTCCCCCAGGTGACCACGTGCATACCACGTGCAACCCAATCTCTCCACCGGCCCCGCCAAGGGTGGCATCCGTTTTCACGAGCACGTTCCCCTCGGTAAACGCGTGCATCTCGCCCCCCGCCACCTGCAGAAAATCGCCTGCTGCCGCCCCCTCCGAGTCGGTTGATCCGGGCGAAGACTCCCCGTCGATGACGAGCAAACCATTCCCAAACGCCGGGCTGGCCGCGGGCGCTTCTCGCCTCGCTACTAAATCACCCCACCACGAAGAAAAAACTGGACGGAGTATCGCACCTTCGGACAGGGAAGGAGCGTCCTGTCAGCGTTCCTCGGTCTCCCCCGAGGGCCCCAGCTACACACCTTTAACCCATAATGAAAGTTACCACGCAGAAAATTCGTCCGGTTTGCGCCCTCGCGCTCATCACGGCCGCCACTGAAATTGCCGGAATCCGCCTCGTCGCGGCCGAAGCCAAGACCACCCAAATGGCGCCCTTCAACGTCGCCGCCGAATTCGGCGTCGATGGCCTGCGGATTCAGAATTCCCAATCGGTCCTTAACCAATACCTCCTCGAACAGCACGGAGTGGCGCAACTCCAGGACATGGCCGGCCTCGCCCCGAATCTCGGCACGAGCAACAGCGACACCCGCGGCTTCGGCGACGTCATCTCCCTACGCGGCGTGACCAATTCCATTTTCTTCTCCTCCCCAGCCATCGGCCTCGTGATCGACGATGTGCCCAGCGGCTCCGTCTCCTCCTATCCCAGTTCACTGCTCAACATCGAGAGCTTCACCGTCAAGGCCGGCGCCCAGGGCACCGACTACGGTCGCAACGCCCCCGGCGGCGTCATCGATATCAAGACCCGCACCCCTGGCGCGACTCACCAGGGCAACGTCCTCCTCGACTACGGCTCCTACAAATACTCTGCCCTCCAAGCTTCCTTCGACGGTCCGCTCAACGACAAAGTCGGCTACAGCGCCAGCGTCGGCCTCTCGGAACACGAGGGCTACATCACCAACACCTTTAAGAACCGTAGCGCGGATGATCGCCGCTCCGTCGCC
>Ga0209550_10001259_pt1 | contig 24430 bp, 24 predicted proteins | sample LauGreSuBDMM15SN_2_FD_187567 | JGI IMG/M metagenome (GOLD analysis project Ga0209550, IMG submission 187567) | Freshwater lake microbial communities from Lake Michigan, USA - Su13.BD.MM15.SN (SPAdes) (version 5) | ecosystem: Environmental > Aquatic > Freshwater > Lake | place: Lake Michigan... | reverse complement strand
ACTTGCATTTGGTGCATGCCCGCTTGCAATTGAATTCGGGGCAATTGAAGCTGAGGTTGACCCTCTGCCCAGGCCAGCGAACACAACCAACCCCATATCCAAGCCCATTTGCGATGATTCATAAGACCTCTTTTGTCATTCGAGAATGATAAGTCACTGTTGCTAGAATCGCCCGCGAAATAGACATTTCATTTCCCATTCGATCGGCTTCCTAACGGAGATATTCCACATGTACAAGCACATCAAAGTGCCTTCCCAGGGTGAAAAAATCGTTGTCAACAAGGACATGTCCCTGAACGTGCCCGACCAACCCATCATCCCTTACATCGAAGGCGATGGCACCGGTTTTGACATCACCCCGGTCATGCTCAAAGTGGTGGATGCAGCGGTGCAAAAAGCTTACAGCGGCAAGCGCAAGATCCATTGGATGGAAGTCTACGCCGGTGAAAAATCCACCAAGGTTTACGGTCCCGACGTGTGGTTGCCCGAAGAAACCCTGTCCGTTTTAAGAGAGTATGTGGTCTCGATCAAAGGCCCATTGACCACCCCTGTGGGAGGCGGCATTCGGTCCCTGAACGTGGCACTGCGCCAAGAACTCGACCTGTATGTCTGTCTGCGCCCGGTTCAGTATTTCAAAGGTGTTCCTTCACCCTTGAAAGAGCCTGAGAAGACCCATATGGTGATCTTCCGCGAAAACTCAGAAGACATTTACGCTGGCATCGAATACGAGGCCGAAAGCGACAAAGCCAAAAAACTCATCAAGTTTCTGATTGACGAGATGGGCGTGACCAAAATCCGCTTCCCCAACACTTCTGGCATTGGCATCAAACCGGTTTCGCGCGAAGGCACGGAGCGCTTGGTGCGCAAAGCCATTCAGTACGCCATTGACAATGACAAGCCCAGCGTGACCATCGTGCACAAGGGCAACATCATGAAGTTCACCGAAGGCGGCTTCCGTGATTGGGCCTATGGCCTGGCACAAAAAGAGTTTGGTGCGCAACTGATCGATGGCGGACCGTGGTGCAAATTCAAGAACCCCAAAACCGGCAAAGACATCATTGTGAATGACGTCATCGCCGACGCCTTTTTGCAGCAAATTTTGTTGCGCCCTGCCGAGTACAGCGTGATTGCCACCCTCAACTTGAATGGCGATTACGTGTCTGACGCTTTGGCTGCTCAGGTGGGCGGTATTGGCATCGCCCCCGGTGCCAATATGTCTGACTCTGTGGCCTGTTTTGAAGCCACCCATGGCACAGCGCCCAAGTACGCCGGCAAAGACTATGTCAACCCAGGCTCCGAGATTTTGTCGGCAGAGATGATGCTGCGCCACATGGGCTGGACCGAGGCGGCAGATCTGATCATCAGCTCCATGGAGAAATCCATTCTCAGCAAGAAAGTCACCTATGACTTCGCACGTTTGATGGATGGGGCCACCCAGGTCAGTTGCTCAGGCTTTGGTCAGGTCATGATTGACCACATGTGATGTTCAATCTTGCAGCGTGCCCCCTCAAAACTGGGGGGCACGTTCCTGAGAGGCCATCAAATTGGCTCTGAATTGAGGGGTGCGCAAGCGCCCCTCTTTGCTTTTGTGGCCTTCGGTGGCGGAGTTCAATCCGCCCTCAGCCAAGGCGGTGATCGTCAATGCGTGTGCTTGTTGCCCTTTGGGGCCTTGAACCAATTCAAACTCGACTTGCGCGCCGGGTTCTAGCGTTTTAAAGCCTTCCATTTGGATCGCACTGAAATGAATAAAGATATCAGGTCCACCCCCGATGGGTTCAATAAACCCGAAACCTTTGCTGTTGCTGAACCATTTGACCGTTCCTTTGTCCATTTTTAACTCTCTTTTGGGTTAAATTTAGTTCTAAAGAATTAAATATTAACATTTTTTTAGCAACCTATTCCGTGAAGTGCGTTCTTTTAGATGAAAAAAAGAAGATCTCCGCCCCCTATAAAATGAAGCCATGGCAAGTCAACAACCCCAATCCCCACCACAACCCCAGCGCACAGATGACGGCAACTCAGTGGTGTTGGAGCGCAGAGCACAAAAGACCAAACCCCCGCAGATGTACCAGGTGGTCATGCTCAATGATGACTTCACCCCCATGGAATTCGTGGTGATGGTTTTGCAACAGTTTTTCAGCAAAGACCGAGAGACAGCGACCCAAATCATGCTGAAAATCCATTTGGACGGAAAGGGCGTGTGCGGCGTCTTTAGCAAAGATGTCGCTGCCTCCAAAGTCGATCAGGTCATGGATGCCGCTAACCAGGCGGGACACCCCTTGCAATGTTTGAGCGAACCCATTGATTAATTCAAGTCCATTTCCATATACAGTAACCCCATCAATCGGCGCGAAGGAACCCACATGATTGCCCAGGAACTCGAAGTCAGCTTGCACATGGCCTTCGTTGAAGCCCGTCAGCAGCGGCATGAATTCATCACCGTAGAGCACCTGCTTTTGGCATTGCTGGACAACCCCAGCGCTGCTGAAGTTTTGCGGGCTTGCTCGGCCAACACCGATGAATTGCGCAAGTCCTTGGCCAATTTCATCAAGGACAACACCCCTCAGGTGGCTGGCACCGAGGATGTCGACACCCAACCCACGCTGGGTTTTCAGCGCGTCATACAACGCGCCATCATGCATGTGCAATCCACGGGCAATGGCAAAAAAGAGGTCACGGGTGCCAATGTGTTGGTGGCCATTTTTGGTGAAAAAGATTCGCACGCCGTTTACTACTTGCACCAGCAAGGTGTGACCCGATTGGATGTGGTCAATTTCATTGCGCACGGCATCAAAAAGAGCGACCCCCCAGACAGCCCCAAGCAACAAGAGCCGGCCGCACAGGAAAACGAAGAGCCTGTGGAGAAAAATGAAAAAGCTTCGCCATTGGAGCAATTCACCCAAAACCTCAATCAAATGGCCAAAGACGGCAAGATCGATCCCTTGATTGGCCGCGAATACGAGGTCGAGCGCGTGGTTCAAATCCTGTGCCGGCGCCGTAAAAACAACCCCTTGCTGGTGGGCGAGGCTGGCGTGGGCAAAACTGCGATTGCCGAGGGCTTGGCTTGGCGCATCACCCAAAAGGAAGTGCCCGACATATTGGCCGATTCACAGGTGTACTCCTTGGACATGGGCGCCCTGTTGGCAGGCACCAAATACCGGGGGGACTTTGAGCAACGCCTCAAGGGCGTGCTCAAAAACCTCAAAGACAAACCTCAGGCCATCTTGTTCATCGATGAGATTCACACCCTGATTGGTGCGGGCGCAGCGTCTGGCGGCACCTTGGATGCCTCTAACCTGCTCAAGCCCGCGTTGAGTTCTGGCCAGCTCAAATGCATTGGCGCGACGACCTTCACCGAATACCGCGGCATTTTTGAAAAAGACGCGGCTCTGTCCAGGCGCTTCCAAAAAGTGGACGTCAATGAGCCCTCGGTGGAGCAAACGGTCGACATTCTCAAAGGCTTGAAGTCCCGGTTTGAGGAGCACCACAACGTCAAGTACGCCGTGGCCGCATTGCAAGCCGCTGCCGAGCTCAGCGCCAAATACATCAATGACCGGCATTTGCCTGACAAAGCCATTGATGTCATAGACGAAGCAGGTGCCGCCCAGCGCATATTGCCACCGTCCAAGCGCAAAAAAACCATCAGCAAAACCGAAATCGAAGACATCGTGGCCAAAATTGCGCGCATCCCGCCAGCCAACGTGTCCAATGATGACCGCGGCAAACTCCACACCTTGGAGCGTGACCTCAAAAGCGTGGTGTTTGGTCAAGACAAAGCCCTAGAAGTGCTGGCCTCAGCAGTCAAGATGGCGCGTTCTGGTTTGGGCAAATCGGACAAACCCATCGGCTCATTCCTCTTTAGTGGCCCCACGGGTGTGGGCAAAACCGAAGCGGCCAAGCAACTCGCCTTCATCATGGGCATCGAGTTGATCCGCTTTGATATGTCGGAGTACATGGAGCGCCATGCGGTCAGCCGTTTGATCGGTGCGCCCCCGGGATATGTGGGCTTTGACCAAGGTGGATTGCTCACGGAAGCGGTCACCAAAAAGCCTCACTCTGTTTTGCTCTTGGATGAGATTGAAAAAGCCCATCCAGATGTTTTCAATGTTTTGCTGCAAGTCATGGACCATGGCACCTTGACCGATAACAACGGGCGCAAGGCCGACTTCCGCAACGTGATCATCATCATGACCACCAATGCGGGTGCCGAGACGATGAACAAAGCCACCATTGGCTTCACCAATCCCCGTCAAGCCGGGGACGAAATGGCCGATATCAAGCGCCTTTTCACCCCCGAATTCCGCAACCGTTTGGATGCCATCGTCGGCTTCAAAGCCTTGGACGAACAAATCATCATGCGCGTGGTGGACAAATTTCTGCTGCAACTGGAGACGCAGCTGGCAGAAAAGAAAGTCGATGTCACTTTCACCGACGACTTGCGCAAACATTTGGCCAAAAAAGGCTTTGACCCTCTCATGGGCGCGCGTCCCATGCAACGCCTCATCCAAGACACCATTCGGCGCGCATTGGCCGACGAGTTGTTGTTTGGGCGTTTAACCGATGGCGGGCGCTTGACGGTGAACATTGACGACAAAGAGGAGGTCTTGCTCGACATCCAGCCCCTGCCCAAAAAAGAGTCCAAGGCCTCCAAGTCTGAACCCACCGAGCCAGAAGAAGCCACGGCTGACTGATCGCGCCTTCATTGCCGATCTATGGCGGGGCAGGGCGGTCGCATCAACGGCCGCCCTTTTCGTTTGTCAAACACTGAATCGTTAAAATTCAAATATCAAAAAAAGGATTTCAAGTGGCAGGACACAGCAAATGGGCCAATATCCAGCACCGCAAAGGCCGACAAGACGAAAAGCGGGGCAAAGTTTGGACCCGCGTCATCCGTGAAATCATGGTCGCTGCCCGCGGTGGTGGGGCTGACATGAATGTCAACCCCCGCCTGCGTTTGGCTGTGGAGAAGGCCAAAGCGGCGAATATGCCCGCCGACACCATCAAGCGCAACATCGACAAAGCCACAGGCAATTTGGAGGGTGTCCATTACGAAGAAATTCGCTATGAGGGATATGGCGTCGGTGGTGTGGCCTTGATGGTCGACACCATGACGGATAACAAGGTTCGCACCGTGGCAGAAGTGCGGCACGCCTTGAGCAAACATGGTGGCAACTTGGGCAGTGATGGGTCTGTGGCCTATCAATTCAAACATTGTGGGCAATTTATCTTTGCCCCGGGTGCCGACGAAGACCGTTTGATGGAGGTGGCGCTGGAAGCCGGTGCCGATGATGTCATCAACTCAGAAGATGGTGCGATGGAGGTTTTGTGCCCGCCCAGCATGTTTGAGCCCGTCAAGATCGCCTTGGAGGGCGCTCAGCTCCTGGCAGTGTTGGCCGAAATCACCTATCGGCCTGAAATTTCTGTGGCTTTGGCGGCCGCAGACGCTGAAAAAATGCAAAAAATCCTTGACGTTTTGGATGAGCTCGACGACGTCCAAGACGTCTATCACAACGCCGAACTATGAAGGCCCTGGTTTTGGGCGGCGGTGGCCGTGAACATGCGCTGGCTTGGAAGTTGGCGCATTCGCCTTTGGTTCAGACTGTTTATGTGGCCCCCGGCAACGGGGGCACGGCCACCGACAAACGCTTGGAAAACATCCCCATCACCGATGTGGTGGCCTTGCGGGAATGGGCCCAAAATGCCCAAATCGACATCACCGTGGTCGGCCCCGAGGCCTTGTTGGCCGCAGGCGTGGTGGACGAATTTCGTGCCCATGGCTTGCGCATTTTTGGGCCGACCCAAGCGGCCGCACAACTGGAGAGCTCTAAAGCCTTCTCCAAAGACTTCATGCGTCGCCACGGCATTCCCACCGCTCGGCACGAAACCTTCACCGACGCCACGCTGGCCCATCGCTATGTTGAGAGCCTGGGGGTACCCATTGTGGTCAAAGCCGATGGCCTGGCCGCAGGCAAAGGGGTGGTGGTGGCCACAACCCTGGACCAAGCACACCAAGCCATTGACGACATGCTCACCTCCAATGCCTTGGGCGTGAAGCACAACCAAGCCGGGGCTTGTGTGGTGATTGAAGAATTTTTGGCCGGCGAAGAGGCCAGCTTCATGGTGATGTGCCATGGCGACCAAGTCTTGCCGCTGGCCACCTCTCAAGACCACAAGCGACTGCTGGACCACGATCAAGGCCCCAACACGGGTGGCATGGGGGCTTACTCTCCAGCCCCAGTGGTGACCCCAGAAATACACGCGCGGGTCATGCGCGAAATCATCTTGCCCACCATCTCCGGCATGAAAAAAGACGGCATCTCTTACACCGGTTTTTTATACGCAGGCTTGATGATTGATGCCCACGGCAAGCCCAAAACTTTGGAGTTCAATTGCCGGCTTGGCGACCCAGAGACACAGCCCATTTTGATGCGGCTCAAAAGCGATTTGCTGTCCCTTTTGCTGGCTGCCACTGAGGATGATGAGGTCGCTTTGAAGGACTTCCCCATTCAATGGGATACCCGAACCGCCTTGGGTGTGGTGATGGCCAGTCGCGGCTACCCTTTGGCGCCGCAATCGGGTGACGCCATCACTGGTTTGCCACCAGAGTCGGCCGACACCATGGTCTTTCATGCCGGAACGGCTTGGAACGGCCAAACCCTGACCACCCAAGGCGGGCGGGTGTTGTGTGTGACCGCCCTGGGCAGTACCGCGCGCGCTGCTCAAAAACAAGCCTATTTGGGCGTGCATAAAATTTCCTTCGATGGCCAACAATATCGCAATGACATTGGCCATTTGGCCATTCGCAACTAGGCTGTTTCACAAACCTTTGCTGGCGAACCCACCATGAGCCCCACTGAACAAGTTCATTCTTACCTCGTCGATTTACAAAGCCGCATCACCCAGGCCTTGACGGACATCGATGGCACGGCTTTTTTGCGCGACCCCTGGCAAAAAGAGAAAACCGAAATGTTGCAAGGTGAGGGTGATACACAAATTCTTGAAAATGGCCCCGTGTTTGAGCGCGCAGGCGTTGGTTTTTCAAATGTCCGTGGGCCACAGTTGCCTGCCTCGGCCACCCAGCACCGGCCCGAGTTGAAGGGCGCGCCTTTTCAAGCCATGGGCGTGTCATTGGTGTTTCACCCGCGCAACCCGTATGTGCCCACCGTGCACATGAACATCCGCATGCTGACGGCGCATCCCCAGGAAGGTCCGCCCGTGTCATGGTTTGGCGGGGGCATGGATTTGACGCCTTACTATGGCTTTGAAGAAGATGCCCAGCACTTCCACCAAACTTGCAAAGAAGCGGTGGAACCCTTTGGTGCCGAGCTGTACCCGCGTTTCAAAACCTGGTGCGACGACTACTTCACCCTGAAGCACCGACAAGAGCAACGCGGCGTGGGCGGTATTTTTTACGATGACTTTTCAGAATTGGGCTTTGAAGGGGGTTTTAGCTTGATGCAACGCGTGGGCAATGCCTTGCTCACTGCCTATTTACCCATTGTGGAGCGGCGCAAGGACATGGCCTTTGGCGAGCGAGAGCGACAACACCAATTGATGCGCCGAGGCCGCTATGTGGAGTTCAATTTGGTGTGGGACAGGGGCACCCACTTTGGACTTCAATCCGGTGGCCGAACCGAGTCCATCTTGTTGTCCATGCCACCCCTGGTCAGTTGGGCTTACCAGCAAAAGCCCGAGCCGGGCAGCCCAGAGGCCAAGCTTTATACCGACTTTTTGGTTCGAAAAGATTGGGTTTGAACCCAAACAACCCAACACCCACCCCAACCACCCAACGCAAGTTGGGGTTTTACGGCGGTGCTTTTGACCCGCCGCATTTGGCGCATCTGGCCTTGGCCAAGCATGCCATGGCGCATCTGAGTTTGGATGCCTTGTATGTGCTGCCCACCGGCCAGGCGGGACACAAAGCCCCTTCCAAAACCCCCGCGTTTCATCGCTTGGCCATGTTGTCTTTGGCCTTTACCGATATGCCCCAGGTGGTGATTGATGACCGTGAAACACGCCGCGCTGGCCCCTCATACACCGTGGACAGCTTGAATGAGTTGCAAGCCGAGCACCCACAGGCCAAATGGTTTTTGATCATTGGTGAAGATCAGGCCAAATCCTTGGAGAGTTGGCGCGAGTGGCAGAAGATTGTTCAAATCGCCCAAGTCGTGGTGGCGGCGCGCACTTCTGACGAGCTGCCTTCCCCATCCGTGGGCAGGTGGCACAATCGGGCTTCTCAAAACGCCATCGATATGGCCTTTCCATGCATGGATATCAGCGCAACGCGCATCCGCGAAGCATTTGAACAAGGGCGCTCCATTTCCCAGTGGGTCATGCCCCGCGTTAACGACTACATTCAACACCATCACCTGTACAGCCCAACCCGATGACCACTTCTGCCGCCACTCCAAAAGACATTCAAAAACTCCAGCGCTTGATCGTGGATGCGCTCGAAGATGTGAAGGCACAAGACATCGTGGTCTTCAACACCGAACATTTGTCTCCCTTGTTTGAGCGCGTCATCATTGCCACGGGCACTTCCAATCGGCAAACCAAATCTCTTGCCAGCAGTGTTCGTGACAAGGTGCGCGAAGCGGGGCTGCCCAAACCCCGCTTGGAAGGGGAAGACAACGGCGAATGGATCATTGTCGACTGCGGTCCTGCCGTGGTTCACATCATGCAGCAGGCCATTCGGCAGTACTACCATTTAGAAGAAATTTGGGGTGACAAGCCAGTGCGCCTGAAGTTGGGCGCGCCCAAACCCGTGGCACCTGTGGCGGTGAAAGCAACAGCGGTCAAAACCAAAACCAAAAGCGCAGCGCCCAAATCAAGCCCGGCGAAAAAAGTGGCCCGCAAAAACCCCACTCGGGCACCAGCAACCACCCCATCTTCTGTGGCGCCCGCCAAAAAGGCAGCACCCAAAAAATCCATTAAAGCCACGGGTCGCCCCAAAACCAAGGCCTCATGAAGCTTTGGGTGGTGGCCGTGGGACAGCGCATGCCTGAATGGGCACAGCAGGCTTGTCTGGACTATGCCAAGCGCTTCCCACCGGATTGGCCACTGGAGATCAAAGTGGTCAAAACCGAACCGCGCCACAACTTGGCGACAGAAAAATGTTTGTTGGCGGAAAAAAAGCGCATTGAAGCGGCCTTGCCTGCAGACACCTTGCGCATTGTTCTGGACGAACGAGGCTTAAACCTGGGCACATTGGAATTGGCCCGTCGATTGAAGACGTGGCAACAAGAAAACGTCAACCTGGCGTTTGTCATTGGGGGGCCTGATGGCCTGGATGCGGAATTCAAGCGCAAGGCCCACCTGAGCTTGCGCCTGTCAGACCTCACTTTGCCGCATGCTTTGGCCCGGGTGATCTTGATTGAACAGCTCTACCGGGGAATCTCTGTGTTGGCCAATCACCCCTATCACCGAGAATGAGACCATGCCGCCCTTCATCTACTTGGCCTCTCAAAGCCCGCGCAGACAATCTTTGCTCAGCCAAATGGGTCAAGGCTTCGTGCTGTTGCTGCCAGACCCTTCTGAGGATGTGGAATCCCTGGAGTCCACACAAGCCCGGGAGTCGCCGCTTGATTATGTGAAGCGTGTCACCGCGCTCAAATTGAGGGCTGCTTTGAACCGTTGGCGCTTGAGGGGGCTTTCTTTGGCCCCCATTTTGTGTGCCGACACCACCGTGGCCCTGGGTTCCGATATATTGGGTAAGCCACAAGATCGCCAACACGCGCAAGACATGTTGCGCGCTTTGAGCGGGAAAACCCATGCGGTGTTCACAGCGATTGCTGCTGGCACCCCTTTGGAAGAGCGGCATGCGATCTGCGTATCTCAAGTTCGGTTTGCGACTTGGAGCGATGCTGAATTGGATGCTTACTTGGATACCGGGGAGTGGGACGGAAAAGCTGGCGCCTATGCCATTCAGGGGAGGGCGGCTGCACATATCGCGCACATAGAAGGCAGCTATTCGGGGATCATGGGCTTGCCCGTGCATGAGACCACCGAGTTGCTCAAGCCGACTTGGAAAGGACTGTGATGAGCCTTCAGCAAGATATTTTGGTCAATTGGTCGCCCCAAGAAACCCGCGTGGCAGTGATTGAAAACGGGGCCCTCCAAGAGTTGCACATGGAGCGAACGCTCGAGCGTGGTTTGGTCGGCAATGTTTACCTGGGAAAGGTTTCTCGTGTGTTGCCGGGCATGCAGTCGGCATTCATTGATGTGGGTTTGGAGCGGGCCGCCTTTTTGCATGTGGGTGACTTGCTCACCACCATCACCGCTCGGCACGCTGACAGCGACACCCCCAGCGGCCAAGCACCCCTGCCCATAGAAAAGCAAGTGTTCGAGGGTCAAACCCTGATGGTGCAAGTGATCAAGGACCCGATCGGCAGCAAAGGGGCACGCCTGTCAACCCAAATCAGTTTGGCCGGCCGCATGTTGGTTTTCTTGCCGCAAGACAACCACATCGGCATATCGCAAAAAATCCCTTTTGAACAACGGGAAGCACTGCGCAGCAAGTTGCAGGGACTGGCCCATGACAAAACCGCCGCCGGGACCCCAGGCGGCTTCATAGTCCGCACCAACGCAGAAGATGCCAGTGATGGTGAACTCTCAGAAGACATTCAATATCTGCGCAAAACCTGGTCGCGCATCAAAGAAGCATCCACCACACAGCCGGCCAAAACCCTGTTGCACCGCGATCTCAATTTGTTGCAGCGCGTGCTCAGAGACTTGGTCGGCGAAGGCACGCAAAGCATTCGCATCGACTCCAAAGAGCAATATGAGGCCCTGCTGATCTTTGGTTCTGAGTTCATGCCCTCTGCAGCAGAGAAGTTGCAGTTGTACAAGGGTGAGCGGCCCATCTTTGATTTGTTTTCAGTGGATGACGAAATCAGCCGCGCCCTGGGCAGGCGCGTTGACTTGAAGTCGGGTGGCTATTTGATGATCGATCAAACCGAGGCCTTGACCACGATGGATGTCAACACAGGCGGCTATGTGGGCGCCAGAAACTTTGACGAAACCATCTTTAAAACCAATCTTGAAGCGGCCGGCGCCATTGCACGCCAATTGCGATTGCGCAATTTGGGGGGCATTGTGGTGGCCGACTTCATCGATATGTTGACGCAAGACCACCAACAAGCCGTGCTGTTTGAATTTCGCAAACATTTGCAACGCGACAGGGTGAAAACCATGGTCAGTGGGTTTTCCCAGTTGGGCTTGGTGGAGATGACGCGCAAACGCACCCGTGAATCCTTGGCCCATTTGCTGTGCGAGCCCTGTCCTGCCTGCGACGGCAAGGGTTCTGTCAAAACAGCCCGCACGGTGGTGTACGACATCTTGCGCGAGATCCTGCGCGAAGCGCGTCAATTTAACCCGCTGGAATTCAGGGTGGTGGCCAGTCCGCCGGTGATTGACTTATTGCTCGACGAGGAAAGCACCCATGTGGCGGGTTTGAGTGATTTCATTGGCAAACCGATTTCTTTGCAAAGCGAGTCATCCATGGGGCCCGAGCAATACGACATCGTCTTGCTTTGAAGGCATGCTCTGAGTAACGCCCATGCGAATTGCCTTTTTGAGTCGCCACTTTGACCCCCAAGGCGGGGGCGCGGAACGTTATTCTGTGGCCGTGGCCGAAGAATTGGCGCAACGCCACGAGGTGCATGTGTTTGCCCAGACTTTTGGGTCTTCACCCCCCAACGGGTGGACACCGCACAAAATACCCGGCCCCCTGCGCCGACCCCGATGGGTCAATCAGTTGTGGTTTGCCTTGACAACGGCTTGGCTGACACACCGTGGGTTTGACGTGGTCTACTCCCACGAGCACAGTTGGCATGGGAACGTGCAGTGCTTTCACGTTCTGCCCATTCGATACAGCCTGCTGAAAAATCGCCACGGTTGGCGCAAAGCTTTGCGCATTTTGAAGATCCTCACCAGCCCCCGATTGTTGGCGTATTGGTGGCTGGAAGGTGCGCGTTTGAAAGGCGTGGCCAATGGGCAACGTGCCGTGTTGGCTGTCTCAGAGCCCTTGCGAATGACTTTGGAGCAAACCTACCCTGTGGCGAAAGGAAAGGTGCATGTCATCACCCCTGGTGTGAGTTCCGCTGTGCCAAAGTCTGCACAAGACCAAGTCAGTGCGCGCGCGGCTTTGGGTTTGCCTTTGCAGGCACGGCTGGCACTCTTGGTCGCCAACGACCCCTTGCGCAAAGGGCTTAAAACGCTGATCCATGCCTTAGGACTGTTACCGCCCGAGTGGAAATTGGTGATCGCAGGACACATCCCAGCCGCATCGGCTTATTGCGCCTTGGCCGAGGATGCGGGCGTGCTGGAGAGACTTCTTTTCATAGGCCCCCAGCAAGACTTGCGCTGGGCTTATCACGCCGCCGATGTGCTGACCCATCCCACCTTAGAGGACACCTACGGCATGGTTGTCTTAGAGGCCATGGCCAACGGTTTGCCGGTGGTGGTCAGTGACTTGCCTTATTGCGGCATCAGTGCTGAATTGAGCCATGGCTCACAAGCCCTGGTTTTACAAGACCCCACCGACGCCCCAGAATTGGCCCAAGCTTTGCAGACCTTGGTGGATCAACCCGAACGGATGCAGCAACTGGCGGCACTTGGCCATGCTTGGGCGGGGCAAAAGACCTGGTCGCAATGCGCGCGGGCGCACGAAGCGGTGTTTGAGCAAGTCACGGCAAACCGGCGCTGACTGTAAAAAGCCGCTTAACGGCCCTCTTCGTAGCCGGTAAATAATTTGAGGGCCATGTGTGCCCATGTGCTGCGGTGGTTGACCAACACACGGGGCAGGGTAAAAGCCGCAGGCCCCAAGGCGGAATGGACCCGTCCTCTTTGGGTGGTGGTGGCCGACGCATAGCCCGCTTGTGCAACCCAATCGGGGTGATGGGGCAAAAATCGACCGTAGGGGTAACAAAAATGGCGCACATCGATGCCCAGCTTTTGCTCCAACTCTGCCTTGGATCGTTGAATTTGTTGGCGCACGGTGGCCTCATCCGATTGGCTCAAATCGATGTGGTCACAGGTGTGGGACCCCACGTCCATGCCTGAGCCAACCCATTCACGCCAGGCCTGAATATCCATCAAGGCTTTGGTCGCCACGCCGGTACTGGCGTCCCAATGGTTGTGGCCGCCCATGTGGTGGCTGACCGCATAGCATGTCGCCGTGTGCCCCCATGCCTGCAAGATGGGCAGGGCGTTGGCATGGGTGTTGGCATAGCCATCATCGAAAGTGATGCCCACCACCCGCCCCCTCAAGCGGCCATTCAGATAAGGTTCCAAGTTGCGCATGGAAAGGCCTTGAAAGCCCCAGGTTTTCAACAAGCGCATGTGTTGCGCAAAGCGCTGGGGGCTGACGGTCATTCCCCGCAGCGGAGCGCCTGCCGGCGGCATCTCGTCGACCTGGTGGTACATCAAAATGGGGATGCTCATCATGCTTGCATCTGCATGGCTTGTTCGATGGACGCGGGAGAATGCTGAGCCAATCCCAGTGGTGCTTGTGTGTGGCTCCCTTCGAGGATGGCATCCAAGCGCGCCAGGTTTTCTGGCAAAAGGGATCGATCATTTTCCGCGTGCCACAGGTGCAAAACAGTGAGCGCAAAGCGGCCATTTTTGTAGTGCACACCATGGCGGATCAATCGAACCGCCAAATCCGCATCTTCATGCCCCCACCCTTGATAGCTTTCGTCAAAGCCATTCACCGCCACCAAGTCGCTGCGCCACACAGCCATGTTGCAGGTGCGAGCGCTTTGCCAATGCTGAGGCTGACTGCGCCGCCAGGCGTGCCCTGGCAGGTTGAGCAATGGCAACCATCGATTGGTTTGTCCCTTCAAACGCTGCAGCCACCATGCACCGCGTCCCCATTGGTGAAGTGGCCATTGTTGGTCCTCAGCCTTTTGGGTCAAAGCGGGTGTCAACAACAAACGACTGCCCGCCACAAACCACCCGACTTGGGCCAAGCGTGCGTGTTGGGCGATGAAGTCAGGTCGAGGAATGCAATCGCCATCCAAAAAAACCATCAATTCGCCCTGGGCTGCGGCAACCGCCATATTGCGCGCCGACGCTGCCCGAAACCCATCATCGGTTTGCCACAAGTGTCGAATGGGTACGTCGGCATCACGGGCCATCTGGCGGATCGCTTCTCGGGTAGGGGCGCCAGACCCATCATCCGCGACCAAAATTTCAAATGGCGCTTGGCGCTGGGCCAACAAAGCGCGCAGCACCAAACTCAGTGCTTGGGGCCTGTTGTAGGTGGTGACAACCACGGAGATTTTCATTTTGGCGTGGCCGCTGTGGACTCATTCAAGTACATCAGCTTGAGGTAGCGGTAGTAGGTGCCCTCCGCATTCGAGACAGCCAAGATAAAGCCTTCGCGACCATCTAAAAATCCGCGTCGCAAGACATAGGTGCGAAAAAATGCCCACAGGCCGTGTCCAATGGCCTTGCCCAAACCAGACTTTTTGCCTTTGCGTTGCAAATTCAGCGCGCCTTCACGGGAATACTGGTTCAATTTGTGCAGCACTTGATCCAGGTTTTGAAAGCTGTCGTGCATCAGCAAACCTTGGAAATTCCAAACCGGTCCGGTCGAGATGATTTTTTCATGCACCAAATCGTCGCTGAAGCGGGCGTGTCCGCGCTTGAAGACGCGACACACCGGGTCTGGCCACCAGCCGCTGTGGTGGATATCGCGGCCGCAATAACGGGACAAACGCGGCAAATTAGCGGCCAGGTAGCCGCCACCATCGCGGTTCACAAATGCCTGGATCTCTTGGGCCAACTCGGGCGTCACCCGTTCATCGGCATCAATCGACACCACCCAAGGCAGGCTGGCCAAAGACAGGGCATGGTTTTTTTGTGCGCCAAACCCAGACCAGGGCCGGTGCTCCACCCGTGTCGCCCATTGCTGGGCAATGGCCAGGGTGCCATCGGTGCTGCCGGCGTCCACAACGATGATTTCCTGCGCCCATTGCAAGGCTTGCAAAGTGGCCGTCAAGCGATCTGCTTCGTTCAGGGTGATCACGATCACTGACACCGCGCATCGGTCCATGGATGTGCTCATCATTCGGATGGATTTTTACAGGGCCAGACCATTGAATTGCAAGCGGTACAAGGAGGCATAGATGCCGTTGAGTAGAAGCAATTCATCGTGGTTACCCATTTCCACCAAGCGGCCTTGGTTCAAAACCGCAATTCGGTCAGCGTGTTGAATGGTGGACAAACGGTGGGCAATGACCACACAGGTGCGCCCCTGCATCAAATTGGCCAATGCGGCTTGAACCGACCGATCAGACTCGGCATCCAGAGCAGACGTGGCTTCATCCAGGATCAGGATGGGCGCATTTTTGTAGATGGCCCTGGCAATGGAAATGCGCTGGCGCTGCCCGCCAGACAAGCGCATGCCAGCCTCGCCCACCAGGGTGTCCAACCCCAAGGGCTGAGCGGTGATGAAATCCCAGGCATTGGCTGCCTTGGCCGCCATTTCCACGGCTGCCCTGTCGGGATTGGCATGCCCGTAAGCGATATTGGCCGCAATCGTGTCATTGAAAAGCAAAACTTCTTGGGTGACCAGTGACATGTGCTTTCGCAAAGACACCAAGCTGAGGTCTTGGGCATCGATGCCATCGATCAATACTTGTCCCTGGGTGGGGGACATGAAACGCGGCAACAACGCCGCCAAGGTCGACTTTCCGCCGCCAGATGCTCCCACCACCGCCAAGGTTTGACCGGGCTCGATGCACAAATCAATCGCGTCCAGGGCTGGCGTGCTGGAGGAGGCGTAACTGAAGCTGACATGTCGAAACTCAATGCGCCCCTGGGGTTCGCGCCATTCTCTGCGGCCTTTGTCCTCCTCCTCGGGGCTGTCTAAAAAAGCAAAAACGCTTTGGGCACAGACCCGGCCGCGTTGTAAGGCGGTATTGACCTCTGTGAGTTTTTTCAACGGGGCCAGCAGCATCAGCATGGCCGTGACAAAGGCCACAAATCCACCCACCGTGGTGACGCCGGTATCTGCGCCCACTTGGTTCACCTGATCAAGCGCCAAATAAACAATCACGGCCAATGCAATGGAGGCGGACAAATGGGTCAACGGGGTGGTGGCCGAAGCGGGCACGGCCTCGCGCATTTGAGAGCGGCGAAATCGGCCATTGGCGGCTTCAAAGCGTTGCTTCTCAGTGGCTTGACCTTGGTAAATTTTGATGATCTTTTGGCACAAGACCGACTCTTCCAGCACATGGGTGATCTCGCCAATCGACTCCAAGCCCTTGCGACTCGCTTGCCGCAGGCGTTTGGAAAAAAGCCGCACAAACCCAATGATCACAGGCCCCACGCTGAGCGCAATCAGCGCCAATCTGACATCCAAATACAGCAAATAGGCGATCAAGGTGGCCACTGTCAAGGCTTCCCGAAAAGCTGAGACCACCACTTGGGAAATGGTTTCACCAATGTTGAGCACGTCGTACAGCACTTTGGAGATGTAACTGCCTTGGGCATCTGCAAAAGCAGTGGCGGGCAGGCGCAACATTTTGGCGAACATGTCATTGCGCAAAGCCATGGTCACGTTGGTGGTGATCCAGGTGGCGACATAGTTGCTGACATAAATGAGCAGGCCTTTGACCAAAAATAATCCCACAATCGCCAAGGGAATGACCAAGATGTGGTGCTGGGATTGCACCTGAAAGCCTTGGTCAAGCAAATACTTCATCATGGCCGGCAGCATGGCTTCGGTCACTGCGGTCAATGCCATGCCCACGAAAGAAATGGCATAAGCCCATTTATATGCCTTGGCATAGCCAAACAAGCGTTTATAGAGCGAGGGGGTGGGCACAGCAGGTCGAATACATGGGGGATGGTGCTACTATAGCGTTTGCCCTGTCTTCCAATCATCTGACCTTGTTTGACCGACGCCACTCCTTCGCTGCCAGGTTTCTTTCTTGGATATGGCTTGTGCCATGCTTCTTGGCATGGCCTGCTTATGCGCAATTCAGGGTTGAGGTCTCTGGTGTCGGGCTGACCCAGATACCAATTGCCATCGCCCCCATGCGCGGGGAAGAGGGCTCTCCGCAAAAAATATCAACCATTGTCCAAGCCGATTTGGAGCGCAGCGGCCAATTCCGGGGCAATGCCTTGACCGCCCCCATGGACGAGTTGGCCCGCCCCGATTTCATGTCCCTCAAGCAAAAAGGCGATGAGGCCTTGCTCACCGGCAGCGTTACCAAATTGGCCGATGGCCGTTTTGATATTCGCTTCAGGTTGTGGGATGTGGTGCGTGGCCAAGATTTGGGCGGGCAAAGCTTCGCTACGCCCACCGGTGATTTGCGCATGATTGCCCACCGCATATCTGACTTCATCTATGAAAAACTGACCGGCGAAAAAGGCGTTTTTTCAACCCGCATTGCATACGTGACCAAACTGGGCACCCGGTTCAGCCTGTGGGTAGCCGATGCCGATGGTGAAAATGCCCAAGCTGCCTTGACCAGCCCAGAGCCCATCATTTCGCCCAACTGGTCACCCAATGGGCAGGAGCTGGCCTATGTTTCCTTCGAGGCGCGCAAACCTGTGGTCTATGTGCACGATGTCTACTCTGGAAAGCGGCGTGTATTGGCCAATTTCAAGGGCAATAACAGCGCGCCGGTTTGGGCGCCTGATGGACGCAGCTTGGCGGTAACCCTCAGCAAAGATGGCGGTTCGCAGATTTACATGATCTCCGCCCAAGGGGGTGAGCCCCGCAGGTTGACGCAATCCAACAGCATCGATACCGAGCCCGCTTTTTATCCAGATGGGTCTGCCTTTTATTTTGTCAGTGATCGGGGCGGTTCTCCGCAAATCTATCGCACACCCACCATGGGTGGTCCAGCGCAAAGGGTGACCTTTTCTGGTACCTACAACATCTCCCCAGCCATCAGCCCTGATGGGCGTTGGATGGCCTATATTTCTCGCATCAATGGCCAGTTCAAATTACAGGTCATGGACCTCAAGTCTGAAACCGTTCAAACCATCACAGACACCGGTCCGGATGAACGGCCCAGTTTCTCGCCCAATGGCCGCTTGATTGTTTACTCGACCCAACTCCAGGGTCGCGAGGCATTGATGACCACCACGGTCGATGGCCGCATCAAGGCCAGGTTGGCGGGGCAGAATGGTGACATTCGAGAACCCCATTGGGGCCCGTTTTTAAAGCAGTGATTTTTTGGAGTACTACAAATGAAAAAAACCCTTTGTCTTTTGGCCACCCTGGCCTTGCTCGTGGCTTGCTCTTCACCGGTCAAGCTCAATGAGGTCCCCGTCGAGGACAAATCAGGTACGCAAGTGGCCGCGGCTGCGGCACCAGCTCCAGCACCGCCCCCAGCCCGTTCGGCCGTGGCCAGCGTTGACGCGCGTCCATTGGCTGCTGTGCCCAGTGGTCCAGCGGGTGTGGCCCTGGTCATTTACTTTGACTATGACAGTTTTGCCATCAAGCCCGAGTTTCAAGCGGTGATTGAAAAGCATGCCGCCTTCATCAAACAAGACAGCAAGCGGCGCGTGGCTGTGGAAGGCCACACCGATGAGCGTGGTGGCCGTGAATACAACTTGGCACTGGGCCAAAAACGTTCTGAAGCCGTGCGCAAGGCGCTCAACCTGCTGGGTGTCTCAGATGGGCAAATCGAGGCGGTCAGCTTGGGCAAAGAAAAGCCCGCCATGGCTGGCAGCTCAGAAGAGGCTTTTGCCAAAAACCGCAGGGCTGAGATCGCCTACAAATGATGAAGCCGCGGGTCTTTGCAGTCCTTTGGGGCTTGTTTTTCTTGGCCTTTTCTTCAACCGCCCAAGCTGGCTTGTTTGAAGACGATGAGGCGCGCCGGGCGATATTGGACTTGCGCCAACGGGTTGAAACCATGCGCATGTCCATCGAAGTCTTGCGTGCTGACAATCAAGTGTTGATGAAGAAGGGCAACGAAGTCACTGACAAGAACCAAGACGAAATGCAAGTCCTTCGCCGCAGCCTATTGGATTTACAAAACCAGATTGAATCCCTCAGGGCTGAATTGGCCAAGTCTCGTGGCGCCAATGAAGACTTGCTCAAATCCTTGTCAGGATGGCAGCGTGAGCAAAAGGACAGAATTCAGTCCCAAGATGACCGTTTGCGCAAACTCGAACCCATCAAAGTGGCGATGGATGGGCGAGAGTTTCTGGCCGAGCCCACAGAGAAGCGTGACCACGACCAGGCTTTGGAGGTCTTTCGCAAAGGTGACTATGGGCAAGCATTGACCATGCTGTCAGATTTTGTCCGCAGGTATCCGCAAAGCGGGTACAAGGCAACAGCATTGTTTTGGCTGGGAAATGCGCAGTACGCGGTCAAAGAATACAAAGACGCCATGGTGAGTTTTCGCAGTTTGGTGGCCATGGCCCCGCACCCGCGTGTACCCGAGTCGATGTTGGCCTTGGCCAACTGCCACATCGAGCTCAAAGACGTTAAATCAGCCCGCAAAGCGCTGGAGGACTTGATCAAAGCGCACCCCGAATCAGAGGCGGCCACCGCGGCCAAAGATCGTCTGTCACGTTTGAAATAAATCGCCACCACGGCCTTGAACATGGACGATATTGCCAATCAAATTCAATGGGTGTTGTGGGCGTCTTTTGCCTTATCGCTGGTATTTGGCGTCATTGCGCAGCGAACCCACTTTTGCACCATGGGTGCCTTGAGCGATGTGATCAATATGGGGGATTGGTCGCGCATGCGCCAATGGGCTTTGGTGATGGCCACCGCCATGGCTGGATTCGCCCTGCTGACTATGTCTGGGCAAATAGACCCCAAGCAATCGCTCTACAACACGCCCAGGTGGCTGTGGTTGTCCACCTTGATCGGTGGCACCATGTTTGGTGTCGGCATGGTTTTGGCTTCGGGTTGTGGCAACAAGACCTTGATCCGCATGGGCACCGGTAACCTCAAGTCGTGGGTGGTCTTTGTGTTCATGGGGGTGTCTGCATTTGCCACCTTGAAGGGCTTGACCGCCGTGTGGCGCAATCAAAGCATTGACACGGTTTTTGTCAACCTGCCTGCAGGCGCACACCTGGGCACCTGGGTTTCTGCAGGGCTGGATCTACCCCATATTTGGCCCTTGACCGGTTTGGCCGTGGGCAGCGTCTTGGCGCTGTGGGCCTTCTCAAACAAAGATTTCTGGCAAGCCCAGCATGTATTCGCCGGTGTCGGTTTGGGTTTGGTGGCCACGGCCATGCTGTGGGTCAGCGGGCACCTGGGCTTTGTCCCTGAACATCCCGAGACCCTGGAAGCCGTGTACCTGACCACCAATTCAGGACGCATGGAGGCCATGAGTTTTGTCGCCCCCATGGCATACATCTTGGATTGGCTGATGTTTTACAGCGATGTCAGCAAGGTGCTGAGCTTTGGCATGGTGTCTGCCATGGGCGTGGTCTGCGGTGCCGCCATTTCCTCCTGGCTCAATGGCAGTTTCCGCTGGGAAGGGTTTGGACAAACATCCGACCTGGCCCATCACTTGGTGGGTGCGGTTTTGATGGGCGTTGGCGGCGTGACCGCCATGGGTTGCACCATTGGTCAAGGTGTCAGCGGTATATCTACCCTCAGCCTCAACGCCATCACCGCTGTCTTGGGCATTGGTATCGGCGCTTGGTTGGCCATCAAGTACCAAATCTGGAGCTTGGAGAGGTCACTCTGAGCGCCTCTGCCACGGCCGACAGGCGCTTGATTTCTTTACAGCGTTTGTATGGCCCAGAGGCTGCTGAACGCATCGCCACGGCCCATGTGGTGGTGGTGGGCATTGGCGGCGTGGGATCTTGGTCGGCTGAAGCCTTGGCCCGCAGTGGGGTGGGGCGACTGACCTTGATCGACATGGACCATGTCTCAGAGTCCAACATCAATCGACAAATTCACGCCACGGATGCCAACATCGGTCAGTCCAAAGTGCTGGCCATGAAAGAGCGCATTTCAAGCTTCCAACCCAGCTGTGAAGTCATGGCCGTGGATGCATTTGTCGAGCCCGACAATTGGCCCTTTATCGCAGGTGAGTCTGTGGATGCCGTCATTGATGCCTGCGACCAAAGCAGCGCCAAACTGGCCATGGCAGCCTGGGCCCTCAAAGCGCCAACTTGTTTTATCAGCGTCGGCGCGGCCGGTGGAAAGCGCTTGCCCCAATGGGTGGACATCGCTGATTTGGGGCAAGTCAGCCATGACCCCTTGCTGGCGCGTTTGCGTCAAAAATTGCGCCATCAATTTGCCGCACCCCGGGGGCAAAAAATGGGCATCACGTGTGTCTTCAGCAAAGAGGTTGTCGCGCCCCCTCCTGCATCTTGTGAGCCCTTGGAGGACGGTGGATTGAATTGCCACGGCTTGGGCTCTGTGGTCAGCGTGACCGCTACTTTTGGGCAATGTGCCGCTGGCTGGGTCATCAATGAATTGGCCCAATTCACGAACCGAAAGCTGACAAAAAATTCGCTATAATTTGCGGCTTCGCTTGTTTCGTTTGGCGAACATTTGGGACGTTAGCTCAGTTGGTAGAGCAGCGGACTTTTAATCCGTTGGTCACAAGTTCGAATCTTGTACGTCCTACCAACATTGGCGGGTGACAGTTGATCTGTCACCCGTTTTTTGTTTCAGGTGATGCCACATGCCCAGCAGTCTTTGGTTTCGTTGGATCAGCGGTGTTTGCGCAATCGGGCTGACATGCCAAGCTCTGGCCATGGGGTGGTTTTTTGAACCCACCACACCCGTGGAGTCGGTCATGCTGACCGCTGCCGAATACAAGCAGTTGAAGATCAATGCGGGATGGGCCCTTGGCGACGCGCAGACCATGGTGTTTGAGGTGCGCAATCCCTTGCCTGGCGCCGTTTTTTGTCCAGCGGTTCAACTGGTCGACAAGAACGACAAGACCAGTACCAAAGAGCTGCGGCCCAAGTTGTATTTGCCCGCCGATAGCCAGCGCAAGGCCAGCGTCTCATCCGCAGAAAAAGACAAAATCAAAAGCTACGTTTTGGTTTGCAGTTGCAACAAACCCCTGCAAGGGCCGGCCAGTTGTATGGGCAGTTGAGCGCTTCGCCCCCACTATGCAGGCGACTGTTGGCCCAGGGCATCAAGCTCCTCGCTCAAGGCCAACCAGCGCTCCTCGGCCTGTGCCATTTGCTGCTGCTTGCTTTTCATTTGTCGCCCCAAATCGGCCATCTCGGCACCAGACAAAGGCGTCTGCATTTTGGCCTCTAACAGCGCCCATTCTGCTTGATGGTTTTTCATGGATGTCTCCAACTGCTGCAACTCTTTCTTCAGCGGCTTGAGGCGATCGGCCTTGTCTTGGCGCATTTGTGCTTGGCGTTGGCGGCCTTGTCGCCCACCCGATTGAGCGGGCTCCACAGCGCTGGGTTTTTTGGACAGCTTGGTTGACCCCGTTGCTTGGCTGGTGTTGTCGGCCACCATGCGCTGGTAATCATCCAAGTCGCCAGCAAAAGACTGCACACGACCTTGGCTGACCACCCAAAATTCATCGCACACAGCACGCAACAAAGCACGGTCATGGCTGACCAATAACACCGTGCCATCAAAGCCATTGATCGCCATGCCCAAAGACTCTCGCGTGACCAAATCCAAATGGTTGGTGGGCTCATCCAACAACAGCAGATTGGGCCGCTGCCAGACCAACATGGCCAGCACCAAGCGGGCTTTTTCGCCCCCACTCAAGGTGCCCACGGCTTGCCCCACCATGGTGTTGACGAAACGGAAATTGCCCAAGAAATTGCGCAACTCTTGCTCGCGCGCATGGGGGGAGACTTTGCGCGCCAAATCGATCATGTGCTGCAACGGGGAGTCGTCGGGCTTCAACACGTCCAGCTCTTGCTGGGCAAAATAACCAATGCGCAAGCCCTTGCCCTCGACCATTTCGCCCGAGATCAAATTCAAATCGCCCGCAATGGTTTTCACCAATGTGGATTTTCCCTGCCCATTGGCCCCCAAAATACCAATGCGTTGACCGGCCAAAACCGAAATACCCACCCCCCGCAAAATGGTTGTCTCACCCAGATCTGTGGTGTAACCCAAATCGGCAGTTTGCAAAGACAACATGGGGTTGGGCAGGCTCTCTGGGGGCTTGAATTCAAACTGAAAATCGGCCGCATCGAGCACGGCATCCACCCGTTGCATCCGCTCCAAGGCCTTGACCCGGCTTTGCGCTTGTTTGGCTTTGCTGGCTTTGGCTTTGAATCGGTCGATGAATTTTTGCAAATGGGCAATGCGATCTTGTTGCTTTTCAAAGGCCGACTGCTGCAACGCTTGCTGCTGCGCAAGCAAGGTTTCAAAGGCGCTGTAATTGCCACCGTAGCGGGTGAGTTGTGCGTTGTCCAAATGCAAGGTCACGCGGGTCACCGCATCCAAAAAATCTCGGTCGTGGCTGATCACCAGCATGGTTCCTTCATACCGCTTGAGCCAATCTTCCAGCCACACCAAGGCATCCAAGTCCAAGTGGTTGGTGGGTTCGTCTAACAGCATCAAGTCCGCAGGGCACATCAAGGCACGGCTGAGCTGCAAACGCATGCGCCAACCCCCAGAAAAACTGTTGACGGGGTTGTCGAGTTCATCGCTCTTGAAGCCCAAGCCCAGCAGCATGGCCTGCGCGCGTGAGCGGGCTGTGTGCCCGCCCGCATCATCCAAAGCCGCGTGCGCCAAGGCCATGGCTTCACCGTCATCGCGCAGTTCGGCTTGCTGCAATTCAGCCAGAACGCGACCCAAGCGCAGATCGCCTTCGAGCACAAAATCGGTAGCGCCTTGGTCGGTCTCGGGGATGTGCTGCTCGACTTGCGAAATCTCCCAGTTATCGGGCATAGCCCATTCACCTTGGTCTTCTTGGAGTTGCCGGGTGATCAGCGCAAACAGACTGGATTTCCCAGCCCCATTGCGACCAATCAAACCCACTTTTTCACCCACTTGGATGGTCGCCGTGGCTTGTGAAAGAACTACCTTGGTTCCCCGGCGCAACACAATTTTTTTGAAATTCAACATGGGGCTAGCTTCAGTTGTTGTTGATCCAGCAACAACACTTGGTCGTCTCCTGCGCTGGTGCTCAGCCCAATGGGCGAAAGCCATGGAAAAGCCGCGTCGAAATGGTCGCGTTCGTTGCCGATTTCCAGCACCAAAACCCCATGGGGGCTCAGGTGGTGGTGCGCACAAGCCAGCAAGGGGCGAACAAAGTCCATCCCGTCATGCCCCCCGGCCAAGGCCAATCGCGGCTCGGCCAAAAATTCAGGCGGCAGCGCTTGCATGCTGTGCTCATTCACGTATGGGGGGTTGCACAAAATCAAGTCGTATTGCCCCAGGGGGGCCGCCAGTCCAGCCACCGCGCGCCATTGGATGCGATCGGACAGGCCATGCCTTTCGCCATTGATGCGGGCCACGGCCAAGGCATCGGTGCTGATGTCGCTGCCTTCGATG
>Ga0209550_10001258_pt1 | contig 24458 bp, 23 predicted proteins | sample LauGreSuBDMM15SN_2_FD_187567 | JGI IMG/M metagenome (GOLD analysis project Ga0209550, IMG submission 187567) | Freshwater lake microbial communities from Lake Michigan, USA - Su13.BD.MM15.SN (SPAdes) (version 5) | ecosystem: Environmental > Aquatic > Freshwater > Lake | place: Lake Michigan... | reverse complement strand
TATGTTTTATAATTATAAGAATTACTATATTGTTTATTTATTATTTATATTAATTATAAATTGCGGTATTAGTAAAGAAGATCATGAAAAATTGAAAACGGAATTTAATAAATGCAGTAATGAACTGAAAGATATAAAAAATTCACCACAAGTAAGAATAAATAGAGCTTTAAAATTTCAACAAGAAAATAACCTCGAACAGGCAAAAAAAGAATATAAGGAAATTGTAGCTAAATTTCCTGGAACTGATGAATTTAAAAAAGCAGAATCAAGAATAAATGAGATAGAGTTGAAAGAAATAAAACAGAGGGAGGAGGAAGAACGAAAAAGATTACTCGGATTCAAAATTTTAAAAGAAAGTTTTACTACTAAAATTGGAGAAGTATTACTAAATTTTTCATCATTTAATTCATCTAGCACATTCTCCTTTGATAGCTATGAAGATATGTATACATATAGAACAGCTGAAAGAGGCAATATATATATTACAACTAGAGTTTCAATATCTTCTGATTCTAAAGACCCTAATTTACCACCTATTATATTATATAAAGCAGAGAAAGGTTCACTTTTAAATATCGGGATGATGCGATATGAGTTTGTATGGTGGGAGAGTTTCAGTGCATACCTAGGTAATAGTGCAGCTCATAGTAATGATTTTTCTCATACAAGAACTATTCCATTTAATACTGGGTTAGAGATAGAACTTACAGATTTTAATAATCATGCTATTTTTATAGTGGTGAAAAATAATAAATAAACACAAATTATAAATTAAAAGAAATAGTATAATATTTTTTGGAGATAACCTTAAAAATTAGATAATTATTTGTAATTCATACTCCATAAATTACTTTGGTAATTTCATTTTAAATCCTTTATAAAGAGCGAAAGTATTATAATCTTCGATCCACATAGGAAGGATATTAATGACATCTTTTGAACTAGGTAACCCAATGACATAAGTATTATCTTATCTAAGTAATTTTTCAAAGACCTCAGCCACACCATTGCTCTCTGGTGAGTTGGCAGGCGTTAGGGAATTTGTTGGTTTTTTAGGACTTATAAGAAATGATATTTCTGGGGAAACAGGCACTATATTTTGGCATCGGTATTTGAAATCAGGCTCTTTTCTTTAATCAACCTAAAAAGTAAGAGATGTACTACAATCACGACATGGAGTAGGATACCCGGCTGCATTTAAATTTGTTCACTTTAGGATTCCAAAGCAGAGAAAGCTTTATGGGAATAAAAAGTTAGAATCCTCTAATAATAAAGAAAAAGTATTGACCAAGAATTTTACCGATCCAGTGGAGCGTAAACCTATCAAAACGTTCATTAAAAAAAATAATAACCAAAATATGTATACAACAAATGAGCAAGTTATTCCTTTAGAATCTAGACTAGAAAATTATATTATGGCACTGAGCTCAAAAAAATTAAAAAAAGATATTTGGAACTATTTAAAGAAAAGGGATCCTCTGGTAACTCTAGATAGAAAGCGTGAGAAAATAGAAAAAATTTTAGAGAGTACCGAATCAGAAGAATTCATAGAATATAAAGTAAGAGATTTAGAGTGATATTGAAAAGAAGTTCTTATTACATCCTTTAGAGAAAGTATTAAAATTGAAAAGATTCATTTATTTTACACTCATAATTATTGTTTCGATATTCTCTAAATACTATTTATTTTTAAGCGCAGAATTCAACTTAGAATCAGATCAATCCTTAAGTTTATTGATGAGTAAACGAATCCTTGGTGGACAGGATTTCCCTCTGTTTTACTGGGGACAGAATTATATGGGCATGGCAGAAATTTGGTTTTCGCTTCCTCTCCAATTTTTTCTAGGCTCTGAATTAAAAGTATTCTTAATTTCACAGGTAGTACTTTCAATTTTAATATGTTATTTAATTTTTTATTCATTCTTACTAATCAAAAAAAAAGTGATGGGCGTTATATTTTCATTCTTATTCGCATTCGGACATCCTTTCTTAAATGAACATTTACTCAATGTATCAGAAAATTTTGGATTTTCATTATTGATAGGAATATTAGGATTTTATTTTATTTATCAATTTAACAATGTAAAAGAGTCAAATATAGTTCAAGAAAAAATCCTCTTATTCTATGGTACAATTTTAGGATTCAGCTTGTACAACAGAGAGATTCTTCTTTTTATTTTTCCATTTGTTCTGTTAGTTTCAATTAAGCAAATCAGTTTGAATATAATTAATTTTGTATTACTTATCTTTGGTTTTATTTTAGGATATCTACCAGGATTTATACATTATTTAACAGTTCCCTTTTATAAAAAATTAATTCGTCCTAGCTTTAAAATAAATACAGATCTAATGAATACACTGTACTACTTCACTTTCAAAATTCCCTCTGAAATCATGATATCAGGAGAACTTTTGTTTCAACTTTTTATTTTTTCTCTATCTTTTTCAGGGATTATACTTTTAAGAAGAGAAAAAAATAGTATATTATTAAAATACTTTTTATATTACTTATTGGGAGCTCTATCAACTCTTTTTATTTTTTTAATTTCAGCTAGTTATTCTGTAGATAGGTATTACTTTTATTTATCAATTGGATTCTTATTTCTTTCCTCCTATTCTCTGTCTATTTTATATGAAAGGAATAAAAAGATATTTTTTGTGTTTATATTATTTTATTTAATATTATATGTTGATACATATACTAAAGAATTTAAAAAGAATATTGAATATTCAAAAAGTACTGTTCAATTCAAAGAAATTGCAAATCACTTAAAGAGTAAAAACTTTCAATTTGGTATTGCTGAATATTGGTCTGCTTATACGGTACAATATTTTTCTGATGATACGATTAATTTCTTAATCTACATGGACAAACAGAGTGATTTAAAATCTACGATTAAAGTTTTAGAAAATAAAGCCCAATTTTTCTTATTCCATAAAGATTCAACTTTTGAAAATTACTTTTTAAATAATCGAAATTCGGCAATAAAATACCAAAAAGAAGAAATATATGATTATGTACTTTATATTCCAGAACACAAAACATTGGACTTTTTAGAAGACTCTAGAGAAAAACTTCTCGATGAATGGAGAAAATATAAATAATAAATCTTCTCTAATTTATCTTCCAAAATTTATTAGATCATATACTATCCTAAAACTTAATCTAAAAATACTTTTCCGAATATCTATCTGTAATGCTCTTTTGATCAAAGAGTACAAAAAAATCAGTAGTACAAAAAACTTTATCAAGAGCTGGTTCGCTAGATAATTTTGCACCTAATCGTAGGTAGCCTTTTATAAGAGGTGGAATAGTTTTAATAACGGATGGATTCATTTCAATTGTATTGCGAGTACTAAATCCTGGTAGTTCACACTTTTGCAAAGGAGGTACATATATATCTGAAACTGAATTTTTACTATTTATATAGTTATAAATTTCCATCGCTTTTACTACATCAGTAGAATGAATAGATCCACATCCCATATAATAACGTACGTCAAATTCAGTCATATATTTTGCTAAGCCTGCCCAAAGAAGTGAAATTACAGAACCATCCCTATACTCAGGGTGAACACAGGATCTTCCCACTTCGGCAACTTCATCTGTAAGGTTATAAATATTTAATAAATCAAATTCTGTCTCTGAATAAAAACCAATACATTTTTTAGCTATTGTTTTCCTAAGTATACGGTAGGTTCCAACAACTTTGTCTTGGTTTGCTCTATCGATTACAAGTAAATGATCACAGAAGATGTCGTACTCATCTCTATCTTTTCCAGTAGATTTAGATTCGGGTAGACCCTCTTGGAGCTCCATATTAAAAACTTCATATCTAAGCCTGAGCGCTTTTTCAATTTCTAATTGATTTTCTGCAATACGAACTACAAGGTCTCTAACTTTTATTTTTTTATCTATTAAACTTTGGATTCCCATACATATTCCTTCGAATTAAATTCTAAGATTACTATCTATGGGTATAGTTACACAGAGATTACAATTGAAAAAAGAATTATCTTTTTTAGATAAAGTTAGTTTTTAAATAATTCTCAATGATAGGTTTAAATTCTTTAACTACTTGTTTGTAAACTTCTAATTTAAAAGATACTATTGTATCTAAAGTGGAGTCAATAGATTGGAATCTAACTTCTTTAAATTCTTGATCATGTGTAGTAAGATTACAGTTTGTTATGGATTCATTCCAATAGTATAAAAACCATTTCTGCGTTTGTCCGCGGTATTTGTTGAGATGAGATAGTTTTAAATTAGGAGGGAATTCATAGTTGATCCAATCTGGGTATTCAGCTACCAAAATTGCATTTTTAATTCCTACCTCTTCATACAATTCTCGTCTGGATGCTAATTGGATTTCTTCTCCTTCATCAATACCACCTTGAGGGAATTGCCATGCTCCTGGGAACTGGATTCGTTCTCCAGTTAAGACATATCCAGTTTGATTAAATACCACCATTCCAACATTTTTTCTATACGGTTTCATATAAATACCCCAATGTGCTTCAAAATTAATAAGAAAACTCTCTTTTAGTCATTCAATTTTCTCAAAATAATAGAATTTCTAAAGAAGACCTTATAGTAGTTTAGATCTTCACCATTACAATTTCTAAATCGAATCTTTAATTGTAATTAAATTGTTGTTAGATTTTTACGAATTTAAAATATTTGGATTAGGTAAAGAATTGAGATGAAAATTATCATTTCTAGGCATGGTGATGCAGAACCATATTCTCCCACAGGGATGGATATGGATAGATCTTTGTCAGACCTAGGTAAGCAAGAAATCCGTAAAATGGCTAATTTTATAAAAAAAGGTTCTCTCCATGTTCAGCATATATACCACAGTCCCTATCTTAGAACAAAGCAAACCGCAGAAATTTATGCAGATGAATTAGGCTTAAGTGAAGTTATTGAAACTTGCGATGAGCTTGCTCCTGGAAAAGAATGTATGGATGTAATACAAAAGCTAAAGCATTACTCTAATTCTGATACTTTCCTTTTAGTCAGTCATAATCCAGGAGTGTCTCACTTTGCTGCTCGTTTGATCCAAGATGATGCACTGGCAGCTTCCCTTCTCTTCGGAACGGGAACAGCCCTTGCATTAAATATTGCCAGAGAAAGATTTTGCAAAGCTCAAATTATATGGATGTTGTCACCGTCTGATGTATAAAATAAATAAAACATTATCTTAAATCTCTATTCTCAGATTGCTTTTTAATTATTTCCTCTATGTTTTGAATATTATTTTTAATTCTTTGGAATTGTATTAAAAAGCCTAAATTTCCAATTAAAAAAATATAAATTGCTTCTTTTAAATCTAGAAAAAATAAAATAATAAAAAATAAATTTTCTATAATCCATAGAGATATATAATATTTAAATGGGTACCCAGTTTGGGTGAGTCTTTTTAATATGAATAAATCTAAATAAGATAAATATTTATATAAGTAAAAAAGTAAGAAAAGTAAAGATGATGGTATACTAAACCATACTATCGATGGTAATGCGGGAGCTCTCGAAAAAATACCAAGCAATATAAATATTATTTCTAATCCTGAAATAGTGATGAGTATGCTTACTATAATTGAATGAAAACTAATATTTATAAAAGAACTAATTAGTTCTCTTAGATACTCTTTTGAAGAAAAATATCTTGTTTCATTTGAGACAAATGATTCCCATTCATTTTCATTAGACTGAGATTTTGAAAATATATTATCTTCATTTTTAAAGTCTCTTTCTTCTTCAATGGTTTCCTCTTCATAATAGTTAGTTGAAATTATAGACAAACAAATATCACGTGCTTTAATTAAATTAATAAAATTATTGTGAAATAGTTTTTTTTCTAATTCGGAATTAGCTTTGTCGGGATGGCATAGTATAGCTTTAGATTTCCATGCAGAATTAATTTTCGTGGAGTCTAATGTAAAAGAAATTCCTAAAGTATTGAAAGCTTCTTCTATCTCATGATTTTTATATTTATTAGTATAAAATTTACTCATTAAATTTATAAATTCTATTATTTATTTGGACTCGGGTAATTGATTTTCTTAGTGTCTTGCGTATAAGTCTTGAAGCATCGTAAAGACCTTTATAAAGTAAAATACTCTTTTTCGCTATTGATAGATTTGGATTCTTTTTTTCTTCTATAGAGAGTGTGGAATCAAAACCCTCAGTTATCATCAATATAACTCTTTGAACCCCAAGCCCAATTATTTCACTTAACCCTTTCTTTGCTGCAACTTGCTCATCTATTTTTTCAATTTTATTTAATAAAGAATGAAATTCAGTTGAAGATTCACTCCTCTTTTTAACTAATTTATAAATATTTTCTGACAACGTGATACCTTCTTTTAAAATATTTTCATAGGATTCTAATTCAGTTAGTATTAAATTTGTATTGGAAACAAAATTTGGTATGTCTATATATGTGTTTTTATCTTCTGTTAAGTCTTTGATTATTTTTTGAACAGAAGATACTTTTTGAGTATCAATAATATTCTCAGAAAAATAATTTTTAAAAGTGGAAATTGGTATATTTTCAATTGTGCCTCCATTGGAAGTTAAATTGATCCAGTTTCTATTTTTAGCCCTGTCATTAAACCATTTCCGAAAGATTTGCATTTTCTCATTCGTATGATGAATTTTCCCATCTAATCCTGTTACATTAAGTTTAGGGAGTGCAAATAATTGCCTATAATTATGAAGTTCTCTTCTGAAAAGCCTGGACTCTTTATAGTTCAGCCTCTCTTCCAAAATTGCACCTCTACAATGTGCATAACCATCAGTAAATGCTAAATCTTGTCCTACAATTAGAACATTTTTTGCTTCCATCATTTCTGCAAGGCTAACTGCATTTGTTGATACAGACCCGCCGAATGGGATATCGCCTATTTCTATATTTGAAAAATCAGTAAATAATTTTAATAAAGGGAATGGAGATGAAGTAAAAAATCCACGTTTAAAATTTCCAGGAAGACGTAGCGAGTGGTAACAAGAAGTGGGATCAAATACGATTTTTCCACTTCCCTCATATCCTTCTAAATATGATTTATTGATAGTTTGTGGATCTACCGAATAGATAAGATCGGGATCAATTTGTGCATTTACAAGAACATTTAAAGAAGTATCTACACATAAAAGAAGAAAATGATTTCTATATTCCTTTATAAAGTTTAGATCATTGTACAAGCTTGGTCCAGCACCACAGACTAAAATTGGGATTTCTTTCGCTATACCAAAAAGAAGTGATACAGGAACCATTTCTGATATTTCTGGTATATTTTGTAAGAGGTTTCTAGTCCATATAGTTTCGAACTTGGAAAGTGTTGCAATATTTACATCTTTTTTACGAAAAAATTTTTCACAAATAAACTTACACTCTGTATACTCCTCTTCTTTCCAACTGAGACTGGGTCGATGAGGAATGAAACTAGTTAGATGTGACCCTAAGCCCTTAAATGCGGAGAATAGAGAATCTTCCGTATATGGAGTCAAAAGAATTCTAAGTTTTTTAGAATGTAACCATTCCGAAAAATCTTCTCTTTCAAATGCCATTTTAAAAATTCCTGCATCACATTCCATCCAAACACAAGTAATATTAGGAAATCCTAATGCAATTTTTACAGAATATCCTAGTCCTGCTCCAAAAAAAATATAAAGTTTTTCCTCTGATCCAGGTTTTAAGTTTTCAATCAATCTATATGCTTCTTTTTTAGGGTCATGGGCACTATGGAATATAATATCTTTGATTTTAAAGGTTGGGACACCAGTTTTTGATGGAAAAATATCGCCAATTGGTGATGAGAGTCTAATTAGAGAACTTAAATCTTCACTTATTGCTTGAAGATTCGTCTCAAGTAAGGTTTCTTGCATTTCAACTAGCAGTAAAAAGTAGAAATTTTCCTTGTATAGCAAAAAATTGGATAAAGGAGATACCTATGAGTGGTTTTTATGAGAAACATATTTTTGTGTGTGAAAATATTCGAGAAGAAGGGAAAAGAGTTTCCTGTGGTAGGGCTAATTCTAAAAAAATTAAAGATTATCTAAAGCTAAAAACAAAGGAACTTTGTCCTGATAAGAATATCCGAATCAATATGAGTGGCTGTATGGATAGATGTGAAGAGGGTCCAATTACTGTATCTTATCCAGAGGGTGATTGGTTTTGTTTGAAAAATGAAGCAGATGTAGATACTTTTGTAAATGAGTACTTAGTAAGTGGCTCTCTTATTTCTGATAATATAAAAATTTCAAACACCAAAACTAGATGAGAATATATTTTCTCTATTTTGTTTCAGGGGGAATTTTCTTTTTTCAGTCATATTATTCTTTTTATGGTCAACCTATTATTTTTCATAGTTATGGTTGGAGTACGTATTCAATCTTAGCATCTGGAGTACTATTTTGTGCAGGATATAGCTTTTTGTACTATCAAAAAGTAGGTAGCTCACTTGCTTTTGCCTCTACATCAATCATTTTCATTCATCATATTAAAGTTTATAATGAAATAATATCTTCTACTAAAACAGTTGGTTTGGATGCACAGAATATTTTTTATATTCTTTTCCCTGTAGTACTGCAATTACTAATTTTGCTTCATTCATCTTTGTATATATTTTTGGGTTCTAAAAAATTAGAGAATGAAGAGTTTCAGACAAAATATTTTCCTATCAGTATCAATAGGGATATTGCTGCTATTGTGGGATCAGCGATGATTATAGTCACTGTAGGAGTTATATCTATTCTTATACTTTTCACTGGGGTAGTAAAAAATGTTGAGAGAGAGGTTGTCTGGAAACTAGGGCAGGATAAATTCCAATCATCTAAAAAAGTACTATTTATTTTTAATGATTATCCTAATTATTTTATAGAAATTTACTCTAGTAAGTTAGCTGAAAAACTAAAATTGAGTGTAAAAGAAAAAATAAAAATTAACATTACTTTTATTACTGATTTTGGTAATTTAAGGGGGTACAAAGTTATGTCAATTGAAGGTGATGAATCAAGTCAATATGGATTTCATATACTGAATATGGAATGTGGAAATGGATATCCAGAATGTAAAACAAAACCAATTGCACCTTGGGAGGAAAAATGAGTGTAATCACTATCGACTGTAATTATATAGAAAAAGAAATAGCGGCAGCTTATTTAATGATAGAGGGAAAGGAAGCTGCTTTTATAGAGAATAATACCTCTCATTCCGTACCATTATTACTTAAGGAATTGGAAAGAAATGGGATTAAAAGAGAAAATGTAAAATATTTAATTATTACACATGTGCATTTAGATCATGCCGGAGGGACATCAGAGCTCTTAAAACATTGCCCTAATGCAATTGTATTGGCACATCCCAAAGCAGCCCCCCATGTCATTGATCCAAAAAGACTTATTGAAAGTTCAAAAAAAGTTTATGGTGAAGAAAAATTTAAAGAACTATATGGAGAAATACAACCTGTCTCTCCGGAAAAAGTTAGAGTAATGCATGATGAAGAAACACTCCAATTTGGAGAGAGGATTCTACGTTTCATTTATACAAAGGGTCATGCAAATCATCATTATGTCATACATGATTCTAAAACAAATGGAATTTTTACGGGAGATAGCTTTGGAATTGGGTATTTAAAAATGCAAACAGGAACAAGACCATTTCTATTCCCTTCCACAACACCAACTGATTTTGATTCAGAAGAGGCTAAGATTAGTATCCAAAAGATAGTTGATACAGGTGCTCAAGTAGCTTATTTAACACATTTTGGGGAATGGAGGCATATCAAGGAAAGTGGAAAAGATTTAATGGCAGCAATTGATCTAATGGAAGATATTCGCCAATCGGCTATCACATCATCACTATTGGATGATGGTCTAGAAAAGTATTGCAGTGATCGAATTGAAGATTACATGAAGAGAGAACTTATGGATCGTGGTCTTGGACAAAATGAACTAGACTATTTAAAATTCGACAGAGAGATCAATGCAATGGGCTTAGCATATTCAGCTAAGAAAGCCAGAAAAAAACAGACTACTCCCTAGCCCATTCAATGATTTCCCATCCATCCATGGATTCATTGTAAATTAAGTTTCCTCCTAAATAACTTGAAAATAGATTATAAGATTCCTCTTTTTTTTCTGATATAATACCACTGAAAAGGAATCTATTTGTTTTAATTTTAGTTATATTCTTAATATTTTGAGATATAACAGCATAGGTTATATTTGCTAAAACAAGATCATAAGAAAACTGGAAAATTTCTGAAGAATCAAACCCTCCTTCTAAGATGGAAATTTCTGTTTCTTTACAGTCATTTTCTTTCCAATTAAATTCTGTTGCACGTACTGCATTGGGATCAATATCGATGGCTATGATTTTCTTTGCACCTAACAGACCTGCTCCAATGGAAAGAATTCCAGATCCAGTTCCCATATCCAGTATAGACATCCCCTGCTTGATAAGTAAGGACATACGTGAGAGCATAAGTTTTGTAGTTTCATGATGCCCTGTACCAAATGCTAAACCAGGATTCATAAATAAGTTAATACTTTCAGAACTCATTATATTTTTTGCTTCTTCAGATTCTTTTTCCCAAATAGGTATAATACAAAATTTATTTCCAATTTTAAATGGTTTGTAAAATTCTTTATATGCTTCCTCAAATTCCCTGGTTTCAACAACACGTGATTCCACAAAATAATTATTATTTGTTTTCAATTTAAGAAAAATTAGTACTTTTAATTCTTTTTCTTTATCCTCTTCTCCTAAATAAATATTAATGTTAGTATCATCTCTTAGGATAGATCCATCTTTTGGTCGGGGTAGTGATGAATCGAATAAAACTTCATAGTAGCCCTCTACCTGAAGTTCATCTAAGAATTCAATAAATTCATCAGCAAAATCTTTTAAGATATTTGTTTTTAATTCAATATATTTCATTTTTATAAGTATCCAATTTCTTCTGAACCATTATTTTATTTTCAAAATCTCCCAATTCATTGTAGATATGCAAAAGGTTGAATAGATTTTTCTTGTGTTCTGGGTTTCTCAAAAAGATTTTTTCAGCTGAGGTTTTTGCATCTAGAAAATTATCTAATTTCTTATTTACTATTGATTCTATATATAATAAGTCAATAGAATCGGAGTATAAGCTATTGTATATTCTTAAATAGTTATTAGCTTTCTCAAATTTTCTAAATCTGTAGTAGTAAAGTCCTAGGTATTTATTTAGATAAGAAGATTCAGGAAATACTTTAGATACATCTTCTAAAAATAAAATATCTGGAGAATCTTTATAAATTTTAAAATTATAATTATTTGAGGAATCTTGAAAAAATCTTTCAATTACTTTTCCAAAATCAAAGTTAGTATATTCAAATGTAATGATAGATAGATCATCTCTCACTATTCCTGTAGAATTTAAATTAATAATCATTTTATCTAAATCTCCAGAACTTTGTTCTACTGTTTTAAGAAATAAATTTTCATCTAAATTATAGTAAGGATTTCCATTTATATCATTCAAAATCAACTCATCTTTTCCATCGGAACCAATTATTATTATATCTCCTTGCTCCAAAGTATATGTAGAAACTCTAAATTGATTTGGGATAATTGATACACCAAGCTTATTAGTATCTGTAGTACTATTTAAAAAAGTAGCCTCATTATTTCTATAAATAATCGTTTTAGGGTGATCAGAATTTACTTGGTAGTAGATTCCTTTTTTTACATTTAATAAAGCAATGCAAGAGGATGCAAACATTGTTTCCTCAAAACACTCAAATGATTTTTGAAGATTCGTAAATAAATTTAAGAGCCATTTTTCAGGAGTCATATTTTTACTATCTTTATTTTCAGAGAGGAAATTCTTTGTAGTAATACCAACTACTAATGCACCAATAGCTCCTTGTAGGGATTTACCCATAGCATCGGAATTCATAATAAATAAATATTCATCATTATTAATAAATAAATTATCAGATATACAAATATCTCCTCCAACTCTTTTTTTTATACCCCTAAATTCAAATTCAAAGTATGGTTTATTAAAAATAGATATATTTTTATTTCCTGAATTAATTATATGACTGAAATTTTCCATTATTTGGAAAAATAAAAAGTAGTCAGACTCTTGGGATGTTTTTATTTTTAAAACTTCATTGAGAGAATCTTTTAGTCGGTTTGTTCTCAATACGACTTCGCTTTCTAACTCTTCTGATAGATTTTTCCAATTATTTTTTGTAGAATTAAATTTTTCCAAAAGAAATATATGGAGACAAATCAAAAATAAGAGAAAACTAAATCCAAATATTTTAGGAGTTTTTATATAGTTCCTATCAGTAAAAATATCATTTATCACAGATATACTTAAAAATAATAAAGAATAAAATAAAAAATTTGATATATAGTGACTAGAATATCTATAAATTATATAAAAACGTAGTACTCCAGTAAAAATATAAACTAAAAAAACTGGATGAACAATAGTTTTATTAATACTATTTAAGTATGAAATATCATCTGAATTTAAATAAAAAAATGAAGAACATACTAATAAAAAATCCAATAAACTAAGTAATAATCCGGATAAATAAAAGTATTTATTATTAGAAGTTGGGTAGTCACTCTTTAAGCTGTTAAACTCGAACAAAAAATTAAAAAAAACAGGAAGTGATAATGCAAGAGAAATATATTCAATTTTCTTTAAATAAATAAAATCTAAATTTATATGATATTTAAATTCACTCCCCATAAATAAATATAAACTAATAAGTAATATAAAGAAAAAGTAATTTAAATATTCTTTATATTCTGAATCTCTAATGTATAAATATAAAAAATTTAGACCAGAAAAAATAAAAATTAGAATTAAAGCTATATAAGTGAATTCTTTAATTAAAAAATTATTATAAATAGTCTTTAGTTCACCAATTTGTATTTGGCTTTTAATCAGACCAATTTCATCTTCAAAAATAGATATTATTTCAAATACCAAATAATTAGTACCTGAATTTGATAATAATTCATTTCGTATTTCATAGAGTCTAACTCTATCATATTCAAAAGGAGCTCCAGATTCAAAATCTCCTGTTTGCCCTATTTTTATCCCATTCAAATAAACTTTATCATGACCAATGATGGGTGGGATCATTAGTAATAAGGATAAATTTAAATTGGAGGGGGATAAAAATTTACATCTTAGAAAATAATTACCCTTAAGATTTGTTGAATCCTTAAGTAGTGGAGTAGGAATTGGACTCCAAGCAAATGGGGAGTTGCTAGGTGAGTACTCCCAATCTGTTTCAGAAACAAAAAAATCTCTTTTCTCTGAATCTATACAGCTATTCCCTAAGAATGGCAAAATAACGATTAAAAATAGTAATAAAGTATATAAATTAAATTTTTTCATAATTTTCCTCACTTCTATAGGTATAAAAAATGATCTTTAGTACCTAAAAAAATTTAGAATTTCAAAAAAATTTCTTATTCTTTAGAATTAACCATCCATTCAGAAAAATCTGATAAAAATTCCCATATCATTTTTCTTTCTAGTTCTGGAATATTAGCTTTATCAAGTGCCTTTCTATAACAACCTAACCAAGCTCGTCTAGCCTTTTCATCGATTGCAAATGGAAAGTGCCTCATTCTCATCCTAGGAGGGCCATATTTTTGAACATAGTAAGAAGGGCCACCTAAAACTTGAACCATAAAATCAGCCGATTTTTCAATACTTTCTTCCAATGATTCGGGAAACATGGCACGTATTGTTGAATCTTCAATTTCTTTATAAAATATTTTCACTAATTCTCGAATCTTTTCTTCACCTAGTTTGGTAAATATTTCTTTAGAAGGTGGAGGGCCCTGGGGTGGTCCTTGGGGTGGGACATAAATTTCTCTTTCCATGATTCCAGATTTTATGTAATTTATAAAAAGAATAGCCAAAAATGAAAAATTGCTTTTCAAGTGATAAGGAATTCTTTCAAAGTTTATTAAGAAGGTAATTTGATGTATAATGTTAAATCTCTTGTTGAGAATCTTATCGAAGGAAGCGAGTCAGATAAAGAAAAAGCTATAAAAATTCATAATTTCGTGAGAGATAATATTCGATTCGGTTTAACTAGAAAACTAGATTTAGCATCTCCAGAATATACATTGGAGAATGGGTATGGACATTGTAATGCAAAAGGAGTTCTCTTTGTAAGACTTCTAAGGGAAGCAGGTATCAATGCACTACATCACTTTGTAACTATAAAAAAAGATATTTTGTTAGATGCCTTTCCATATACAATTTACTCATTTATCCCACCTAAAATTAGTCATTCTTATGTAGAAGTAAATATAAATGGAAAATATATTCGAACAGACAGCTTTTGTGTAGAGAAAGCTTTATTCCAAAAATTAATGAGTAAGTTAATAGATGAAAATAGATTTTGTGGGTATGGTATAAATATAAATTCTAAATGTGATTGGGATGCTAAGAGTGATTCATTTTCCCAGTTTCATAGAAATCTATTGGAGGAAGATCATGGCACTTTTGAAAATCCATTAGATTATTATTATGAATATCATTCCTATAAACACCAATTTTTTGGAATCCAATTCTCAATAGTACTCGATATGATCGGTTCTATGTTGAATGGACAATTTGAAATATGGTCAAATAGTGTACTCAACCACTATCGTAGTTCATAGTTAAAATTTAAAATTATATTTAAAACTTGCTTCAGATTGTTGTAAAGGATGCACAGAGGGCTTAAAACCTATTTCAAAGCTTTCGGAATTAAAGCCTGTATAAAAAAAATAACCCGATAGAGCTAGCATAGTTACTACGCCACCAATTCCAATTTGTTGCCCTTGTCGGTATATCGCTGTACTATCTTCTACTTGATTTACTTTTGATTGTTGGTAAAAAGCTGAAGTTAAAAACAAATTTTGAGATTTTAGATCATTCGAGGTCAGTAAATTAATTCCTTGGTAGACAGTTATAGAATTAAATATTGCTCTTCCGTTTAATTTATCTTTTTCAGTTGTCTCTTTGTAGCCACTATAAGCATAAATACCGTAAAAAAGTATACTACTCAATAAAGAAAAATTACCAAAGTCTGTGTAAGAATAATTGAGAAATAATTTATTATCATACTTATAGTATAAGTCTGAATCACCTTCTTTTAAGTTAAAATTTAATAAGTATAGTTTAGAATCTCTAATATCAATACTTGAAAATTTATCTATATAGCCATCTTTGGATGCCTTAACTCTATTTTGGCCTAGTGGGACTTCATAATTTTCAATGGGTGTCTTACCGATAAATTTATTCCCTATATATATATCAACATCTTTAGGAGATGAATAAATAGTAATTTTTGCAATATTAATAATTTTATCTATTTTGAAATGAAAATGATTTTCAATTCCATGAGTAATATTTATAGTACTTTCTAATCTATGGTAACCTTCTTTTATAAGTAGTATCTTATGTGTTCCTGGTAAAATAGGAGACTGGACTATTGGAGTTTTTCCATATAGTTCTCCATCTAAATAAACGAAAACATCTTTTTCAGAAATATCTAGAGATAGATTAGATGACCCAGAGAAGAAATATCCAGATTTAAGTTCAGTAAGTAAATCCCCTAATTCTTGAAAGCTCCGTTTTTGAGATACTTTGTATGTATACATTTTTGTAATACCACTTTTGCTTTCAGTAATTTCAATTTGAACCAAAAGACTGTCATTTGAGGGTACTTTATATTCTCCACTTACAATATAAAAACAGGATTTATTTTTACCTTCCGAAAGAGCTTCTTCTTTTAAGATAGGTTTTGATCCGTTTATTATTTCAAGATCTATTTTAATATATCTAGGATCCGAATCAATCGAATACTCAGAAGAATTTTGAAGGGGTATAATGGGTTTTTGACCAAATTCATATTGAATTTTTAAGGGAATTGGATTAGGATCAAAGGTATATTTAAGATTTCTAAAAGAAGAAGCAATGACTCCTGGTATACCTTTTGATAAATATTCTAAATTTTTGTCATTAGCTTCATTTCTAAATTGAAAAAAACAAATGGTTCTTTTCTTTTCAAATTCAATTTTTGGAGGAAGATATGCTTTTGTAAATTTATAGTACTCTTCCGAATATATGGATGTAAAACTAATTTTAATAAATATTAATAAAATAAAAAAATATATCCATTTCACAATATAAATTTACACCTATCAGTTTACTATATTCTTCTTTTTAATTTCTTGAAAGTTGAATACATTTACAAGTAAAAAAATACCAATAATTGGTAAAACCACTGAAAGGGGTGACTTATGAAAATAATCTCTAGAAAAAGAAATCTGCTCACCTAATCCAGGACCAAAAGTATCGGAACCAAAATTTATACCCATATAACTATAAATGGCAATAGTCATGATTATAGAAGGGATACCTGTTATAAATAGAACATTTAAAATTGGAATTAGCTGTGGAAAAATATGATTTTTAAATATATAAAATTGGGATGCTCCAAAATTTTTTGAAACATATACATAGCCACTATTAGAAATTTCTGAAATTTTTGAATGGATTGTTTCGTAAGACATTGCCCAATCTGATAGTACAATAGAAAGTAAGAATACTTCAAAATTTTTTCCTAATGAATATATTACAACTAGTGCAATCAGTAATGAGGGAATAGATAGAAATACGGAAGATAGAGAACTTATTAATAATCCCATAAATCTCCCGCCAGAATAAGTCAGTAGAGATAAAATAAGTGAAATTATTATTGAAAAAATTTTCGATGGGATAGCTAAAATTAAAGTTACAATACTTCCATAACAAAAGAGAGTTAAGATATCCCTTCCAAGTCTATCACATCCAAAGATATGATTTATGGAGATACTACAAAAAGTTTCCCTTAGATTTATATCATTTGTATTTTTGAACATAAAAAATCCAAATGATATAAATAAAACATAAGTAAATTTGAAAAATAATGAAAATTTATTCATATATATTAGTAAGTTTAAACTGGAGAAATCTTGCAAATCTCGTCATACAATAAAAAATTATTCCAGAATATATTAACAAAGCTCTCAATAAATTTTCATCCATATTTTTAATAGCAGTAAAAGTAGATTTTCCTATCCCCGGAAAAAAATATATTTCTTCAACAATCATTGCTCCTGAAAGAAGTGAACTTAAATCCAGAATTATTAATATTATGATTAATGGTAAAACTTTATAAAAAATATATTTAAAAACAATTATATTTTGCGAGTATCCTCTAGTTTTTAATATTCTAATTAACGGAGATTTTATTTCCGCTTTACTCTCTTCAGTTCCAAAAATAAAAATTCTAGCTACTATTCTAATTCCAAGTGATAATCCTGGTAGTATAAGATAAGATATATCTCCTCTCTCATATCCTCCAGGAGGTAAAAATCCTAATTCTAGAAAAAAAATAATAAATAAAAGAATGGCAAATAAAAAAATAGGAGTAGATAAAATTAGTTTACTAAAGAATAAAAAAAAAGATTCAAAATAGTAATTATTGAAATAAATAACTAATAAAAAAAAGAGTATTCCAAAAAAACTTCCAATCAAAATTACAAAAAAAGATAAAACAAAAGTTGGCTCTAATCTTTCTAAAATATGGGAATTTACACTCTCTCCAGTTAAAGTTTTACCAAAGTCCAGAAAAAAAAATGAATATATACTCTCACTAAGTAGCTCAGTTGTACTTTTTATTTTTCTTAAGCTTGATAAATCTCTTTCCTTTACTCCGCTATCTGTTAATAAATATTGAGAATCTTTAATTCTAAGAGAAGTAAGTATAGAAGTAACTATTAATAAAATAATAATAAAGCTTAAAAATCTAATAGATTCATCTTTAAGTTTCATTAAGCATTTTTCAGTGCGGATATGAGTTCTTCATAAGAGTTTGATAAAATGAATTTATCTCTCTCTTCTTTTAAGTTTAGAGTCTTTGCGATTAATGCTAAAGTTTTGATATGATCTTGAAACTTATCTTTTGGGACTATTAGTAATATAAAAATATGAACTGGAAGTTTGTCTATAGCATCGAATTCTACTCCATCTTTTGAAAGGCCAATGATTACTTTAAGTTCATTAACTATTCCGATCGAGCAGTGTGGTATTGCTACTCCACTTCCAATTCCAGTGGACATAGATTTTTCTCGGTTTAATAATGATTCTATTAACTCTTCTGTATCTTTTTCATCTAATAGTTTTATACTTGTTCCAAAAATAACTAGCTTTCGTAGAACTTCTTCTTTTGTTTCAGCATGAAAATCATAAATAATATTGTTAGGCGTGAGTAAGTCTAATAGGTGATTCATTTTGATAGGCTTCTTTTAATGATAGTAATAATACTAATATCTTGTGTAAGAATATAGATAATACTCTGAAAAATAAAAAAACTTATAGGGATCATAATCGGAGGAAAGCCCATACTCTCTTTAATAAACAATAAACTAAATAGTCCTGTAAAAACAAGCGAAATGAATGAATAATATAGAGAAAACCCCTTATTTCTTCCTGGAGCAGCAAAAACTAAATACCATAAACTAACTATTACAACAGTTCGTTCTTTCAAAAAGTCTAGATTTTCTCCAAAATAAAGTAAACTCAATCCAAAAATTCCTACTACTAAAATAAAATCTAGTAGTACATTTTTTTGCCTAAATGATAGCGTTACCATTAATAGAGGAGAATAGTAACCTAATTTTTCTAAAATGGAGTACCCATTTGGATTAAAGGATCCATTTGGGTTTGTATTTAATTTAAAAAAGTATCCTGTGATACTATTATGATCTATAAAGAAATAGGAAGAATTTGTGGTATTATCTAAGAGTTCTTTGTACATGTAAGACTGTCCAAATACAAAGATTGATGTTGAAATCAAGAGTGTTAAATAAATACTGAGAGGAAAATAAGTAGACTGGAAGGGATTATTTTTATAATGAATTCCAAATAAAATTATTCCTATAATTGAGATACTGTACCAATTTATAAAAAGAGGAGGGGTAATCGCCCAAAAGAGCAATACTTGGTAAAAATAACCAATTGGGTAGAGATATCCATTTTTAGTTCTATAAAAAATATAAACACCAATTGCAACTAGCATAAAAAATCCAAATAAAACTAAATTATTGGTATGTTGAACCGTATGAGACATCACAACACTAAAGAGTATGAATCCAGCTAAACAATCTATTATAAAGTCAGTAGAAAGTGACTTAAAGCCCTTATCTGTAAGGGTAACTTTATGAGAGGGCATTCGGTTTTCCCTTATGGTTTCTAATTCGAGTTTGAAAATCAATGTGTGAGGGACAGAATACAGAACATAGTCCACATTCCAGACAATCAGTTTTTAAAAATCTAGAAGGATCTTTATTTAAAAGTACTCTAGGATTAGCATCAACTGGGCAATAGTAATCGCAATCCCCACACTCTACACAAAGGCTCTCAGAACTATTATTAGATTTTGTCTCACATAGATAGAAATAGTTATATTTATATATATTAAAGATAAATTCCTGTCCTATTTCTATTACCTCTTCTTTTTTATATAAAGAATTAACAGTTACATATTTATAGTTATAGTTAATCTGAAAAGTTTTGAAAAAATCACTTAGGTTGGTTCCATTCTTTATATTATAAAATTTTGTTTCACCTTCTAATTTCCCTCTCTTATTTAATAATCCAATTCCAACAATTCGGTTATGGAATGGAATATTATAATATAGACCTTGTAAAATATGATAAAGTGTTTCTGGTCCAATGTATAGAATTTCTTTAAAATCTTTAGAGTTATGTGTGGTAATATTGCAATATTTTTTTAAAAAAAGTTTATATAATCCTTCAGGATAATTATATTCAATTTTTTTATCTGTAAGGAAATCTAAAATTTTTGTATTAGGGAAAGATTTTTCAAGATTTCTTTTAAAGGCATCTAATTCTGGCTTAAACTTTGTAAGGAGCAATTGTTTGTAGTCATAGGTACCTTCCGCTACAATTGGTGCAAATATTATATTTGTATCTTTTGAACCTTTGAATTCATCTATTAGAAATGAGAATGGTTCATTATCAAAATCAAGAGATACGATTCCGAGATGATTTAACTTTTCTTTTAATTCTAAAAGGGAAAAATCTTTCTTTTCATATTTAGATTTAAAATTTAATTCACCATCTATCTTGAGGGAAATTTTTTTTTGATCGGGATCTAAGTATGCAATCCCATTGATAGGACATAGTATTTTTGTATCCGCATTACTGTATAACACTTCTCCAATTTCTACACGTCTAGGGAATGATCCTGATGGTTTTAAGGTTTGGGAATCAAATTCAGAAAAAATCAAAAATGAGGAAGTTAATGCAGGAGAATGTACCTGAACTTTTGTTTTTTTGATTTTTTCAAAAACTTGGGAGGGTTTTAATGAGAACAAGATTCTCTCCTAATGATTAGGAGGGGCTCTTAATCAAATATATTTCATCTTTAATAGGGAGTTCTTTCTTGAGATTCTTTATGTATGGAAGTATCTCTCCCATTTCCTCATAAAAATCACAATCTGCTTGCATTCTTCTCGCAACAGTAAAATACTTATAAAGTTTTTCTTCTCCTGATCGTTTTGACCATTTCTTCTTATTGCATTTTACTCGAAGGATATACTTATCCTGTTCTGCTTCAAAATGTCTAACAACCACACAGTGGAGGCAATTTGCGCAATAAACTTTTTCACTCATGATATCTAGTACCGCCTAAACTTATGTCAAAATAAAACCGATAACCCCTGGGTCAAGCATTTTCAGTAAGTGTTTTATTTTCAACTTGCGCACTTCCTGAATATTTCCAAAGAGATTCTTTTATTGTATTCAATCCAACAAAAAGAAATCCAAAGCCATAGACTATCATAAAACCAATGATGAATGGCTTGTTTACTAGAAATGAGATATAAACACAAAAAAAGCAATATAAACCCATGATTAGCTCTAGGACTGCATGGTAATCCATTGGAATATGATACTTTTGTCTATCTATGAGTTGATCAGATTCTGATTCTATTCGAAGCTTTGGAGTCCTTTTAAAGCCTGATTTGACTCCTAGAATTGCCTCTAACCAAGCCCTGGTGTTTACAATGGCAATACCAGTACCAATCATAATCATAACTGGTAGAAATCCAAGTCTGGACTTCCATTCTGGATAGATTTCCCTTTGGGAGTATGCATAAAAAATTAGAGGACCTACTGATCCAACTGACATCAGAGTGGCAGCAATAAATAGCAATGTCATGGGAAGGTCTGTAAATTTAAAACCTGTCCAATACTCCATCAACAAAAGAGGTGCAGTTAATAGAATATTGACTATCATTAAGGGACAAACTGAATAATTGATCAAATGGATAATTGCTTCGGATTTTATTTTCCATCCTAAAGGTGCACTCCAGATCTTAGGTAATAGTTTTAAAGCAGTTTGGATAGAGCCCTTACACCAACGGAATTGTTGGGATTTATATGCTGAAATCATTGCGGGGATTTCAGCTTTGCAAACAACATCTTTCAGATATCTAAATTTCCATCCTTTTAATTCTGCTCGATAAGATAGGTCAAAATCTTCCGTAAGGGTATCATGTTCCCATCCACCTGCATCATAGATACATTCTTTTCTCCAAACCCCTGCGGTACCATTGAAATTCATCCAGAGATGATTTGCATTTCTAGCTACTTGTTCAATCATAAAATGCCCATCAATTCCATAGCCTTGGGCTTTCGTAAGAATATTATAATCTTGGTTGATATGACCCCATCTAGCTTGTACCATCCCAATTTCTTTAGAATGAAAGTATGGTAATGTTTTCAATAGGAAGTCTGGTTCTGGAACAAAATCTGCATCAAAAATAGCTATGAATTCACCAGATGCAATCCCTAGGCCTTTTTCCAAAGCGCCAGCCTTGTGACCTGTTCTTTCTTTGCGATGGATGTGTTTTATAGAAAATCCCTTTTTTTGGTAGGTGGACACAATAGAAGAAATTTTATCTACTGTTTCATCAGTAGAGTCGTCTAAAACTTGGATTTCTAATTTATCCTTGGGATATTTTAAGCTGAGAACCGATTCTAACAATCGATCCACCACATAGAACTCATTGTAGATTGGAAGTTGTATGGTGACGTATGGAAGATTCTTAGTTTTTTCATTGTAATAGAGACTAGAATCTGAAACACAATATTGTGTATTTTTTCTATAGAGGTAAACCATTAATAATGAGTGCAATCCAAACAAAAAGAGAAGCAGGATATCTGTGGAATAGATGAAAACAAAAAGTCCTATAATAATTGGTAACATATGTCTAGATTTTTTTACGTGGAATTTGGGTCAATCTAAGAATAAATCATCTTTCAATTTTAAGTAAAATTCCAGAACTTCTGGATTGTGGAGGGATTCCTTATTTTGGATCTTTTTTCCTTCTAGTAGATTTTTAACTATAAGTTCTACTTTCTTCATATTTCTAGTATAGGGAATGTCATATACTTGAAATATTTTATAAGGAACATGACGGGGGGATGCTTGTTTTTTTAAAGTGTTACAAATTATATTTTCCATCTCGGGGAGTAAGATTTTTTCACCCTCTAATTTTACGAAAAGTATTACCTTCTCATCTCCATTTGAGTTTATTCCTACAGCAAGGGAATCTACTATTGTGTCAATTTTTTCTACTATTCTATAGATATCAGCTGTTCCTATTCTCACTCCTCCTGGATTCAGAGTGGCATCTGATCTTCCCAGTAGGATAAATCCGCCGGATGATTTTTGTACTCCGTAATCTCCATGTCTCCATATATTGTTATATTTACTAAAGTATGCATTGTGATACTTATTCCCATCAGAATCATTTCCAAAATATAATGGCATAGAAGGAAATGGATTTTTACATACTAATTCTCCTTCTTCTTCTATTACCATAGAACCATTCTCATTCCAAATTTCAACATCCATTCCGAGACCAGATCCCTGTATCTCACCTCTTCGCACAGGTTCAAATGGATTGCCCAAAACAAAGCAACCATTTAAATCCGTCCCTCCTGAAATAGAGGATAATTGTACACTTGGGGATATAGATTCATAGACAAAATCAAATTGCTCGGGGAGTAGGGGAGATCCAGTAGAAAGAATTGTTTTCAATGATTTGAGGGAATATTTAGAGATTGGTTTGAAATTAGTTTTTTCTAATGCAGAGAGATATCCAGCCGAAGTGCCAAAAATATTTATATTGTGTTCATCTATAAGATTCCAGAGAGTTTCAGCATTGGGATAAAATGGACTTCCTTCATATAAAAGTAATGATGAACCAACGTACAAAGAAGAAACCATCCAATTCCACATCATCCACCCACAAGTTGTAAAATAAAAAAGGCGATCATTTTTATTGAGATTTACATGAAGTAAATGTTCTTTAATATGATTTAGTAGTACCCCTGAGCCTTGGACCATACATTTAGGAAGACCCGTGGTACCAGAGGAATACATTATATATACAGGATTTGAAAAAGAAAACTTTTCAAAAGGGACAGAATCTTCAGATTCACTTAGTAAATCTGAAAAATGTAAAAAATTTTTATACTTAGAAAGATTTGGAATATCACCACTAAAAGGGACAACAATTGTAGATTGTAATGTTGGAAGTTGTTTGGTCAGGTCATAAAAATCATCTAATTTTGGAATTTCTTTACCTTTATATAAGTATGAATCTGATATTAAAAGCAGTTTTGGGTTAATTTGGCTAAATCTATCATAGATTGCTGAATTACCAAAATCAGGGGAAGAACTTGAAAAAACAGCTCCTAAAGACGTGGCAGCTAACATAAAAAAGATTGTTTCTGGAATATTTGGAGTACAGGCTGTTATTGTATCACCTTTTTTTATCCCAATTTTTCTAAGATATTTTTTGATCGAATTCGAAGGAAAAATATTTCTCTAGCAATTTGTGGACACGGGCATGCAAATAAAAAAATGAAGAAAACCTCAAATCCCTAAAGCCTACACCTTACAACCCTCAACCCTCTAGACCCTATACCTTACAACGTGAACCCACGAACCGTCCACTGAAACCAAGCCATGAGAAACAGGCGCAGCGCCAGCCTAAACCCTACACCGTGAACCTAAACTCTAAACCCGCTAACCGTCCACTGAAACCAAACCATGAGAAACAGGCGCAGCGCCAGCCTAAACCCTACACCGTGAACCTAAACTCTAAACCTGCTAAACCGTCCACTGAAACCAAGCCATGAGAAATAGGCGCAGCGCCAGCCTAAACCCTACACCGTGAACCTAAACTCTAAACCCGCTAACCGTCCACTGAAACCAAACCATGAGAAACAGGCGCAGCGCCAGCCTAAACCCTATACCGTGAACCTAAACTCTAAACCTGCTAAAC
>Ga0209550_10001256_pt1 | contig 24477 bp, 28 predicted proteins | sample LauGreSuBDMM15SN_2_FD_187567 | JGI IMG/M metagenome (GOLD analysis project Ga0209550, IMG submission 187567) | Freshwater lake microbial communities from Lake Michigan, USA - Su13.BD.MM15.SN (SPAdes) (version 5) | ecosystem: Environmental > Aquatic > Freshwater > Lake | place: Lake Michigan... | reverse complement strand
AAGGCCGTCAGATCGGCCATTTCCCGCATCTTCATGCCGCTCGCTTGAGTGTATTTTGACAAGCGCGGCGCAATCGCCTGTGAGAAACCAAGTTTTGACGCTTCTTTCAACCTGTTTTCGGTTTGCCCCACGGGCCGCAGCGCCCCAGACAGGCTGATTTCGCCAAAAAGCACCATGTCGGGGGGGATAGCCACATCTTCGCGGGCCGAAAGGATAGCCCCCGCTACGGCCAGATCGGCGGCAGGTTCGGTCACGCGCAACCCGCCGGCCACGTTCAAAAACACATCTAAGCCCGCAAAAGAAATGCCCACCCGCGCTTCTAGCACCGCCAAAATCGTCGAGAGCCGCCCGCCATCAATCCCCACCACCGTGCGGCGCGGTGTGCCAAGGGTGGAAGGCGCCACAAGGGCCTGAATCTCGGTCAACACGGGCCTTGTGCCTTCGATGCCTGCAAAAACCGCCGATCCGGGCGTGGCCTTTTCGCGGTCTGACAGGAACAGGGCCGAGGGGTTGGAAACCTCGGCCAAGCCCGCGCCTGTCATTTCAAACACGCCAATCTCATCGGCAGGGCCAAAGCGGTTTTTCACCGCGCGCAGAATGCGGAACTGGTGGCCCCGTTCGCCTTCGAAATACAGCACCGTGTCGACCATATGTTCCACCACACGCGGCCCTGCAATCTGGCCGTCTTTGGTGACATGGCCCACCAAAATCACCGAAACACCGCGCTTTTTTGCAAAGGTCACCAGCTCATGCGCTGAAGCGCGCACTTGCGAGACGGAGCCGGGGGCCGAGTCGATGTTATCCAGCCACATGGTCTGGATCGAATCGATCACCGCAAGGGCAGGGCGCTCGCGGTCGAGTGTGGTCAGAATATCGCGCAGGTTGGTTTCTGCCCCCAGTTGCACATGGGCGTCTTGCAGCCCCAAACGCTGCGCGCGCATCTGCACTTGGGCTGCGGCCTCTTCGCCCGAGACATACATGCACTTCAACCCCGCCCGCGCAAAAGCCGCTGTCGCCTGCAACAGCAGGGTCGATTTGCCAATGCCCGGATCACCGCCCACCAAAATGGCCGAAGCCGCCACCAACCCACCGCCCAAAACGCGGTCAAGTTCTGCCATCCCAGAGGCGGCGCGCGGCGGGGCTTCGGCCTGCGTGGCCAGATCGGTCAGCGCAATGGTGCGGCCTTTGGCGACAGGGCCTTTGGGGCCGGCAGACAGCGGAGATTCTTCGACCAAAGTGTTCCACGCCATGCAAGCGTCACACTGGCCATTCCACTTTTTGTGGCTCGCCCCGCAAGCGGTGCAGGTGAAGGTGCTGGAGGATTTGCTCATGCCCCTTCATGGCAGAGCAACGGGGGGATTTGCAAGCGAACTGGGCCTTTGGCCCAGCCCTTAAACCAATCCAGCGCAGAAGGTTTGAATGCGCCGGCACGCCTCGGCCAAGATGGTTTCGGATGTGGCGTAGCTGACGCGGAAATTGGGCGACAGGCCAAAGGCCGCGCCAAACACCACGGCCACGCCGGTTTCTTCCAAAAGCGCTGTGGCGAAATCTTCGTCATTCCCAATATACGCCCCTGCGGCCGAGGTTTTTCCGATGCATCCGGAAATATCCGGATACACATAAAACGCGCCTTCCGGATTGGGGCAGGTGACGCCCTTGGCTTGGTTGAGCATCGACACCACCAAATCACGGCGGCGTTGAAAAAGTTTTCGGTTGGGGGCCAAGAAATCTTGCGGGCCATTCAACGCCTCAAGGGCGGCATATTGGCTGACAGAAGAGGGGTTCGAGGTGGACTGGCTTTGGATCGTGGCCATGGCCTTGATCAAGGCCACAGGCCCCGCCGCATAGCCAATACGCCAGCCCGTCATAGCGTAAGATTTGGAAACGCCATTGCAGGTTAAGGTGCGGTCATAAAGGCCAGGTTCTATCTGGGCGGGTGTGACGAATTTGAAATCGTCAAAGACCAAATGTTCATACATATCATCCGACATGATCCAAACATGGGGGTGTTTCATCAGCACATCGGTCAATCCGCGCAACTCATCGGCGGTATAACCGGCACCTGTGGGGTTTGAGGGAGAGTTGAAGATAAACCACTTGGTTTTTGGCGTGATCGCCGCTTCCAATTGTGCGGGCGTCAGTTTGAATTGGGTTTCAAGGCCCGCCACGACCGGAACCGGCGTGCCCCCCGCCAAAAGCACCATATCGGGATAAGACACCCAATAGGGGGCGGGAATAATCACCTCATCCCCTGGATTGCAGGTGGCCATCAGCGCATTGTACAGGATCTGCTTGCCGCCCGTACCAACCGACACCTGATTGGGTTGATAGGTTAGCCCATTTTCCCGCAGGAATTTGGCGCAGATTGCCTTTTTCAATTCGGGAATGCCATCCACCGGCGTATAGCGCGTTTTGCCCGCATCGATCGCTGCCTTGGCTGCGTTGCGGATATTTTCCGGCGTGTCAAAATCGGGCTCACCCGCGCCAAGGCCAATGATATCGCGGCCCTGCGCCTTTAACTCAGCAGCCTTCGTCGTCACAGCAATGGTGGGAGAGGGTTTGACGCGCGCAAGTGTGTCAGACAGGAAGGCCATGGCGGGCTCCGCTTGGGGATGATATTTGCCCGTCATAGGCTCGGTCAGCATCGGGTTCAAGGAGGCACGATGGAAACGTCAGAAGCGCGGCTTAAACGCATGGCGATGCGCAGTTGGAGGCGCGGCACCAAAGAGATGGATCTGGTGTTGGGCCCCTATGCCGACACTGAACTGGCCGCGATGACCTTGGCCGAGCTTGACGCCTATGATGCGCTTTTGGCCGAGAATGATCAGGATTTGATGGCTTGGATGTTGGGCCAAAAGCCTTCGCCTGCAAACCATGCGCCCTTGGTGGCGGTGCTGCGGACCTATGCGGCGACCCGTTTGCGCGCAGGATAGAAATTTTCTACGAATCGGGGTTTTGTTTACGTTATGTTTTCATTTTGTGCCGAATTTGTGCAGGATGATTGGTGACAGAACGGAAGATGGATATGACGCTTCACGCCCCGCTGATGGAAGCCCCGCGCAAGAACTTTACCGCTGGCTATCTTGAAACGCTTGCCATGTTAGAGCGGTTGCACCGACTGCTCTTGGATGTGATCAAGGACGAATTCGAACGGCTTGGCATCTTGGAGATCAATCCGGTGCAGGCGCTGTTGCTGTTCAACATCGCCGAGAACGAGGTGACAGCGGGCGAGTTAAAGTCGCGCGGGTATTATCAAGGTTCAAACGTCAGCTATAATCTGAAGAAATTGGTAGAACTTGGCTATATGCACCACCAAAGATCCGACGTTGACCGCCGCTCTGTGCGGGTGCGCTTGACCGAAAAGGGCCACTACGTGCGCGGCACGATGGCCGATCTTTTCACGCGCCATTCTGAGATTTTGGTGCGCCGATCGGTGATGGACGATGCGCTTGTCGAGACGATTAATGGCTCGCTCAAACGGATGGAGCGGTTTTGGACAGAGCAGATCCGGTATATTTATTAAGCAGCGGACGGGCGTTTTCGATGCGGGCGCTTGCGATGGGCTATGGGGAACGCTACCTGATAGAAAAACAGGAGTGTTTGGCATGTTCACCGGCATCGTGACCGACCAAGGCGAGATTTTGGCCCTGCGCCAAGAAGGCGATTTGCGTGCGCGGATTGGCACCCGCTATGACGTCAGCCGCATCGACATTGGGGCTTCGATCAGTTGCGAAGGCGTTTGCTTGACCGTGGTGGATCTGGGCCAAAGCCCGCGCAATTGGTTCGATGTGCAAATCTCGGCAGAAACCGTGTCAAAAACCAATCTGCCCAGCTGGAAAGTTGGCAGCATTTTGAACTTGGAACGCGCCCTAAAGGTGGGCGATGAATTGGGCGGGCACATTGTTTCGGGCCATGTTGATGGCGTGGCCGAAGTGGTGGCGCTGCACGCCGAGGGCGACAGCCTGCGTGTGACCTTTCGCGCCCCTGATGCCTTGGCAAAGTTTATCGCCCCCAAAGGGTCCATCGCTTTGAATGGCACCTCTTTGACCGTGAACGAAGTGAACGGCGCAGAGTTTGGCATCAACTTTATCCCCCATACCCAAGCTGTCACCACTTGGGGGCAGGTGGCTCTGGGCGATTTGGTGAACCTCGAGGTCGACACTATGGCCCGCTATGTTGCGCGGTTGCGGGAATGGGACTGAGTGCCTTTTGACCTGAAAGCAACTTTATTTCCTCGCAGTATTTGCAACTGCCCCCCAGTGCTCTATCTGGCGCTGGACCTGGTTTTTCGCTAAGGGTCAAATAACCCCTGCGAGGATATGATGACGCAAGACCAATCCGAATTTTCCGCCGCTATTTCTTCGGTCGAAGAGATCATCGAAGACGCACGTCAGGGGCGTATGTATATTTTGGTCGATCACGAAGATCGTGAAAACGAAGGCGATATTTGCATTCCGGCAGAAATGTGCACGGCGGATGTGATCAATTTCATGGCAACCCATGGGCGCGGGTTGATTTGCCTGACATTAACGGGCGAACGGATTGACCAATTGGGCCTGCCCATGATGGCGATGAAGAACTCGTCACGCCATGGAACGGCCTTTACCGTGTCGATCGAAGCGGTCGAGGGCGTGGAAACCGGCATTTCCGCCAAGGACCGCGCTTTGACGGTGGCGGTCGCTATCGACAAGACCAAAGGCAAGGCCGATCTGGCGACCCCGGGCCATGTTTTCCCGCTGCGCGCCCGCGATGGCGGCGTGTTGGTGCGCGCGGGCCACACCGAGGCTGCGGTGGATGTCAGCCGTTTGGCCGGACTCGACCCGTCGGGCGTGATTTGTGAAATCATGAAAGACGACGGCACGATGGCGCGCCTGCCCGATCTGATCGCCTTTGGCCAAAAGCACGGGCTTAAGATTGGCACGATCAGCGACCTGATCGCTTACCGCCGCCGCCATGACAATCTGATCAAGGAGCGCGCGGCAAAGCGGGTCACTTCGGTGCATGGCGGAGAGTGGTTGATGCGGGTTTTCGCTGATACCGCACAGGGCGATGATCACATCGTGCTGACCAAGGGCGATTTGTCGGGCGATGCGCCCGTTTTGGTGCGGATGCACCAACTTAATCCGCTGGAAGATGTGCTGGGCATCGGTGACGCCCATGTGGGCGATTTGCAAGGGGCGATGAAGGTCATCGCGGCCGAGGGGCGCGGCGCGGTGGTTTTGCTGCGTGACACCACGATGAAACTGCCGCTTGAGGGCGAAGCATCGCCGCAAACCTTGCGCATTTACGGACTTGGCGCGCAAATTTTGGCCTCACTGGGGCTGACGCAGATCACGCTGGTGTCAAACTCTGCCGCCCCGCGCGTTGTGGGTCTTGACGCTTACGGCCTAACCATCACCGGCACCCGCCGCATTAAGGATTAACCCCATGGCCGCCAGCGAAACCCATTACACCCTGCCTGCGCCCAAATTTGACAAGCCTGTCAAGCTGTTGATCGTCGTAGCACCCTATTACCGCGACATTGCCGACAATCTGGTCGCAGGGGCTAAGGCCAAAGCTGCGTCGGTGGGTGCCGAGGTTGACGTGCTGGAAGTGCCCGGTGCTTTGGAAATTCCCTCTGCCATCGCCATGGCGGGACGCTTGGCCGATTTTGATGGCTATGTCGCCCTTGGCTGCATCATTCGGGGGGAGACGACGCATTACGACACGGTGTGCAACGACAGCAGCCGCGGCTTGATGATGCTGGGTCTGGGCGGGTCTTGCATTGGCAACGGCATTCTGACGGTGGAAAACCGCGACCAAGCCGTTGTGCGCGCAGATCCTGCGGGCCAAGATAAAGGGGGCGGCGCGGCACTTGCTGCCTTGCACCTGATTGCAATCTCGCGCAAATGGGCAGGCCAAACCAAGGGGATCGGGTTCCGCGCATGAAGGTTGATAAGAAACAGATGAAATCCGCCGCCCGGCTTTATGCTGTGCAGGCCCTGTTTCAAATGGAATCCTCGGGCCAAACGGTCGAATCTGTAACAAAAGAGTTTGAAACCCACCGGTTCGGCGCGATTTACGATGAAGAAGAAATGGCCGAGGGCGATGTAGATCACTTTCGCGCCGTTGTTGACCATGCTGTCAACCTGCAAGCCAAGATCGATCAGATGACGGATCGCGCTTTGGTGGCCAAATGGCCGATTGCGCGGATTGATCCTGTGATACGCGCCTTGTTTCGCGCCGCTGGCGCAGAACTTACCGCCATGCCAACGCCGCCGCGCGTGGCCATCACCGAATATGTCGATGTGGCCAAAGCGTTTTTTCCGGATGGCAAAGAGCCTAAGTTTGTGAATGCCGTCTTAGATCACATGGCGCATGAATTAACGCCACAGGGTTTTTAACCCTTCATCTGCAATGATTTAGCGTAGTTTCTTAAGGCTGCGCGCGCATCGCGTTTTGCGCGCCCTTCACCTCGATCGAGGTGATGCCGTCTAGGTTGAAATTGGTGATAGAGGCCACAGCCGTAATCTGACGCGAGGGTTTGGTGCCTTCGGCGGCAGGTGTGGTGGGCGGGAAAACGCGAAACTCCAGAACTAAGGTGCCCGATCCATCGTTGGGCAGCTGCACAAGGGCCGCATCCCAAAAGCCTTGGGTCGGCGGCAAACCTGTGGCACGCACCAGCACGCCCGATCGCACGGGTTCAATGTCCATTGTGGTTACCTTGTCCATCAGCCCGCGCGGGTCGACGGGGGCCACGTAAACCTCGACCTGCGCACCTTTGCGGGCCTTGCCGAACCATTGCAGCGGGTTCAGGTTGGTTTTGCCGCACCCGCTTAGCGTAAGCCCCAAAACGGTCATCAAGATCAGCGCGCGCTTCATATCTGCCCCCTATTTGACACTTGGGTAACCCAATCGGTCCGCTTTGAAAATCCCCCCTGCGCAGGGCGCTGTCTTTACCTTTGCCCGCCGCAGGGCTAGGTCTGCGCCATAGGAGACCAATATGGCCACGCAAGCCTTTGAAGACTTAGCCGATACCTTTGAATTTCTCGATGATTGGGAAGACCGGTATCGCCACGTGATCGACTTGGGCAAGGCCATGCCGCCCTTGGACGATAGTTTCAAAGTGACCGCCCTAAAAGTGCAAGGCTGTGCCAGCCAGGTTTGGTTGCGCCCAGTGGTAAGCGCGGGACATTTCGACTTTGAGGGCGACAGCGATGCGCTGATCGTGCGCGGCCTGATTGCGGTGCTGCACGCGCTTTATTCTGGCTTGCCCGTTGCAGCGGTGGGGCAGGTGGATGCTGTGGCCGAATTGGGGCGTTTGGGGTTGAATGACCATTTGTCGGCGCAAAGATCAAACGGTGTGCGCGCTATGGTTGAGCGGATTCGCAAAGTGGCGGCGGAAGGTTAACGCTGCTTTGGCCTAAACTTCTTCCACTGTAATCTCTGGATACACCGCCAGATGGCCCGCAATGGCAGCCGCGGCGCCTTTTGGCCGCTCGTAAGACCAGATCACATTCAGCGCGTCGCCCACCGAGAAATAGCTCGCCTCGCCCTTCCAAGGGCATTTGGATTTTCGTGTCGAACGGGTCAACAGTGCCATGTTGATATCGGCACGGGGAAAGTACATTCGGCTGGGATGCCCGCCTTCTTCGACCAGCACAGCCTTGCTGGTTTCCCCCAAGACCAGATCGCCCAAGCTTAGGCGGTAGTGGCCGATGGCGGGGGTGGTGATGATGGGCAGACCCATTTACAGCGCCTCGCAGGCTTGGTGGGCCCATGACAGGGCAAAATCGGACAGGCGCGGCGACAGAAGGGCCAGCACTTGGGCGTGATAGGCATTCAGCCAAGCCCTATCACCCGCAGAAAGCTGATCTGCATCGATCAAGCGGCGGTCAAAGGGGGCGAAGGTCAGCGTTTCAAAGGAAAGCTGATCGCGGTGGTCGCCGATGGCTTCGGCCACTTGCACGACGATCAGGTTTTCAAGGCGAATCCCAAAGGTCCCTTCGCGGTAATAGCCCGGCTCGTTGGACAGAATCATCCCCGGTTCTAGCGGCACTTCGCTGATCCGGCTTAGGCGTTGCGGGCCTTCATGCACCGACAGAAAGGCCCCCACGCCGTGGCCTGTGCCATGGTTGAAATCTTGCCCCGCCTGCCACAAAGCTTGACGCGCCAAGGGATCAAGGTCACGCCCTGCCAGACCGCGCGGCCAGCGCGCACGGCTGATGGCGATCACCCCTTGCAGCACGCGGGTGTAACAGGCGCGCGCCTCCTCGCCCGGGTCGCCTACGGCCACGGTGCGGGTGATGTCGGTCGTGCCGTCGCTGTATTGGGCGCCGGAATCAACCAGCAACAGCTCGTTCTGGTGGATGGCGCGGTTGGTCTCATCGGTGACACGGTAGTGCATGATGGCCCCATTGGGCCCAGACCCGCAGATCGTGTCAAAAGAGATGTCATGCAGCGCATTGGTGGCGCGTCGAAAGCCTTCTAGGGCTTGCACCACGGCTATTTCGGTGAGGCCCTCTTTGGGGGTTTGCGCATCAAGCCAGGCCAAAAACTCTACCACAGCAGCGCCATCGCGCAGATGCGCTTCGCGCATGCCGGCAATTTCGCCAGCGTTCTTGCAGGCCTTGGGCAGACGGCACGGATCATCGCCCCACACCACTTGACCAATCAGGTCTGACACCGCGAGAGGCGCTGTGGTTTTATCGACCCGCACCGACCCCTTCAGCGCCTTTAGCGCCGGAATGAAGGCGGATGGGCCGTGCAGATGCACACCCGCGCCCAGATGCGCCACCACATCGGTGCTAACCTTGGCAGGGTCAATGAACAGATCAACCGAACCATTTTTGGTTAGAATTGCAAAGGCTTGCACCACAGGGTTCTTGGGCACATCCGCGCCGCGAATGTTCAAGAGCCAACAGATTGAATCTGGCAGAGTCAAAACGGCCGCCTCTTGCCCAGCTGCGTGCAAACCGGCCGCCAGCCTTGCGCGTTTCGCTGTGGCGGTTTCGCCGGCCAGATTTTCAGGATGCACAAAGACTTTACCCTGCGGCGCTGCAGGTTGATCGGGCCAAATGGCATCAACCAGATTATCCGTGGCGCGCAGGGTGGTGTTGGAACCGGTCAGGGCGGATTCAAGCTTTTCAATCTCGTCCGCCGTATGAAGCCAAGAATCAAAGCCAATCACCCCAGCGGTGAGATTTTCCAAGATCCAAGGGCCGGGTTTGATCTCGGGCCAAGGCACGGGGGTGAAATGGGCCAGATCAACCTGCAATTTCACCTGCGTGCGGTAGCGCCCATCGATAAAAATGCCCGCCTTTTGCGACAAAACGATGCAAAACCCTGCGGATCCGGTAAAGCCCGTCACCCATTGCAGGCGTTCATCGCGCGCGGCGACATATTCACCCTGATGCGCATCGGCGCGGGGGATCAGGTAACCAGCCAAACCCGCTTTCTTTAGGGCAGCGCGCAACGTAGCCAGTCGTGCGGGCCCTTGGCTGGGGGAGGCAGGGCTGTCAAAGGTTTGAAACATAAGTCGGCCTCCGCACGATTTTTCTGCGAAAAATCAAATATCTACTTGGTGTCACGTCGATTTTTCGCAGAAAAATCGTGGCGTTAGGCAACCTTTCGCCCAAAAGCCCGTGCCCGCTTTTTCACATCTACCTCAAACAAGCCCGCCAATTGCTCTGTCATGGCTCCCGCCAATTGTTCGGCATCGGTGATGGTTACGGCGCGATGATAATAGCGTGTCACATCATGGCCGATGCCAATGGCGATCAGTTCAACCGCTTTGCGCCGTTCCACCATAGCGATCACATCGCGCAGGTGTTTTTCCAAGAAGTTCGCGGGGTTGACCGACAGGCTGGAATCATCCACCGGCGCCCCGTCCGAGATCACCATCAAAATCTTGCGCGCCTCTGGGCGGGCCAGCATCCGGCGATGCGCCCATTCCAGCGCTTCGCCATCGATGTTTTCTTTCAGCAAACCCTCTTTCATCATCAGCCCCAGATTGGGCCGCACCCTGCGCCACGGCGCATCGGCGTTTTTATAGATGATGTGGCGCAGATCATTCAGGCGGCCGGGGCCTGCGGGGCGGCCAGCTGCCAGCCATTTCTCGCGGCTTTGCCCGCCTTTCCACGCGCGTGTGGTAAAGCCCAAGATTTCCACCTTGACCGAGCAACGCTCCAGCGTGCGCGCCAGAACGTCAGCACATATGGCCGCGATCGAAATCGGGCGACCGCGCATTGAACCGGAATTGTCCAGCAGCATCGTCACACAGGTGTCGCGAAACTCGGTGTCTTTTTCCTGTTTGAACGACAAGGGCGTGGTCGGGTTGGCCACAACCCGCGCCAGACGGCCGGCATCCAGCGTGCCCTCTTCCAGATCAAACAACCACGAGCGGTTCTGCTGTGCTTGCAAGCGGCGCTGCAACTTGTTGGCAAGACGCGAGACAGCGCCTTTCAGCGGTTCCAACTGCTGGTCTAAATAGGCGCGCAGGCGTTCCAATTCGGCCGGTTCAGCCAGTTCTTCGGCTTTGATTTCTTCATCAAATTCGGTGGTATAGGCCGCATATAGGGGGTCTGCCGCTGAATGCGGGGCGGGGGGTGGCGGTTCCAGCGGGGCTTCGCCATCGGGCAGTTCAGCCTCTTCGCCTTGGTCAAGGTCAGAGGTTTCCTCCATCGTGACTTCGGCTTGCGATTCGTCGGGTTCTTCCTCTTGCGATTGCTCGGGAGAGGCGTCGGACTCTTCGCTGTCTTGCTGTTCGGATCCCGTTTCTTCGGGCGCGTCTTCGTGGTCTTCTTCGCCCGTATCGTCTTGATTGTCGTTCTGATCCGGATCATCGCCCAACTGGTCGCCATAGCCCAGATCGGCAATCACCTTGCGCGCCAGACGGGCAAAGCCCTGTTGGTCGGCCAAAACCTCGTCGATAGTGCTCAGCGTGCCTGCGGCTTGCTCTTCGATAAAGCCGCGCCACAGGTCCATCACGTGCTGCGCGCCTTTGGGCAGGTCGCGGCCCGTGGCCAAATGGCGCACCAAATAGCCTGCCGCTACGGGCAAAGGCGCTTCGGAAGCGGCGGCGATTTGGGCATAGCCTTTGCGGTCGGCCTCATGGGCGATCTTGGCGTCGATATTGGTGGCCGTGCCTGGCATGGCGCGCGCGCCCACCGCTTCGCAGCGCGCGGTTTCCATGGCGTCATAGATTTCCCGTGCCAAGGCCCCCGTGGGCGCATATTTGGCGGCTGTCGCCTCGTTGTGGTATTTGCGCTTCAGCGCAAAGGCATCGGCCGTACCACGGGCCAAAAGCACCTCGTCCTTGGTCATCCGGCGCGAGACTTGCGGCAGGCGCACGCCCTCTTTGTTCATGGACGACGGGTCGACCGAATAGGTCACCGTCATCTCAGGATCATCGGCCATCGTGCGCGTCGCATCGGCGAGCGCTTTTTTGAACGGATCGGCGGGGTTGTCGAGAGGTTTGCTCATAGCGGCAATCTGGCATTGCGCAGGGCCAAGAGCAAGATGGGGCAGGGGGCGAGGAGCCGCCGCTTGGGCTTTTTTCGCACGTTTTGACAGCGCTGCAAACGCCGCCCCGCGCATGACCATGGCCTAAGCGCTGATTTGATGCCTTTGCGCTGTGGCCGTTCGGTCAAGAGTGCCTTTGGCAAAGCTAGAGTAGGGCCAAATATCGGCCGCTTCTACCAACCCGTGCCACACCGGATTTTGCGCGCAATGCTGCACTGCGCGCTCAAAATCGTCGCGGTTGCGGATGGCGTGTTCGCTAAAGCGGCGCTGCCAGATGCTTTTTTCCCCACTTTTGGCGGGTATGGCCTGCGCAAAGCGCGTTTTGATCCGTCGCCAGCGTTCGGTGTAAAAAACGCCCCCACTGGGTTCGGTCCAGACTGCGTGAAGATGATCGGGCAGGATCACCATGGCGTGGCAGGTGACGGGAAATTCCTGCACAGCCTTGGCATAGGCGTAGCGCAGGCTTTCGATGTGATCAGTCAAAAGGCTGGTGCCCCGTTTCTGCAACCTGACGGTGAAGAAATAGGTGGCGCCAGGAAGGATCAGGTGGTGAATGTTTGTCATACGCCGATCGTGGCGCAGATCAGTTAAGAAAAAGTTGACGCCAGACCCACCGCAGCAAAGATTTCAGCCTTTGGGCTATCATCAAGGGGGCGGATTTTGGCCGCTTTTTACCTGCGGTTACAGGGCCTTGGTGTCGTGTTCCATAAAGTTCGCCACTTCGGGGATCCAGCGGCTTTGCACAAAGGCCACATGGGCGGGGTGCGTGGTATAAGCCTCATAGGCTGCAGCATCGGCGAAAGTCATTGATACCGCAAAGTCGAAGGCGTTCTTGGGGCTGATCTCACGCGCGATCTCAAAGTTGCCAACGCCGGGAATGGCAGACAGCTTGGCCAAGGCCGCTAGAAAACTGGCTTCTTGGGGTGAGCCTGCAGCGTGGATCAGCTTAAAGATTGCCGCGTGGCGGATCATTTCATCGCCATCGACACAGCGCTTTCGGGCAGTTCTTCGCCAAAGCAGCGCTGGAAGAATTCGGCGACAGTCTGGCGCTCAAGCTCATCGCATTTGTTCAGGAACGACAGGCGGAAAGCATAGCCCACGTTGTGGAAAATCTCGGCATTTTGCGCCCAGTTCAGCACGGTGCGCGGCGACATGACGGTCGACAGATCGCCGTTCATAAAGGCGGTGCGCGTCAGGTCCGCCACGGTGACCATTTGGCTGATCGTCTTACGCCCCTTGTCGGTGTTGTAATGGGGCGACTTTGCCAAAACGATGGCGGCTTCGGCATCGTGGCTTAGGTAATTCAGTGTTGCCACCAGCGACCAACGGTCCATCTGGGCTTGGTTGATCTGCTGGGTGCCGTGATACAGGCCCGTTGTATCGCCCAAGCCCACGGTGTTGGCCGTAGCAAACAGGCGGAAATACGGGCTGGGGGTGATGATTTCGTTCTGGTCAAGCAGGGTCAGCTTGCCGTCATGTTCCAGCACACGCTGGATGACAAACATCACATCGGCGCGGCCCGCATCATATTCGTCAAACACAATCGCCACGTTGTTGCGCAAGGCCCACGGCAGGATGCCTTCGTGAAACTCGGTCACTTGCTTGCCATCGCGCAGTTTGATGGCGTCTTTGCCGATCAGGTCGATGCGGCTGATATGGCTGTCAAGGTTGACGCGCACGCAGGGCCAGTTCAGCCGTGCGGCGACCTGTTCGATATGGGTGGATTTTCCCGTGCCGTGATAGCCTTGGATCATCACGCGCCGATTGTACGCAAAGCCTGCAAGGATCGCCAAGGTCGTATCGGGATCAAACTTGTAGGTCGGATCAATCTCGGGGACACGGTCGGTGCGGTCGGCAAAGCCCTTGACCTTCATGTCGGTGTCAATGCCAAAGACCTCGCGTATAGAGATGTCTTCGGTGGGTTTCACAGCACTATCCAGCATCGTTTTCGGTCCAATTTGATTGCAACGTCTGTGTGAACGATAAGCCGCGCGCCTGCAAGAGCAAGCAAAGGCTTTGGGCCCATCTAAGCCGATGGTTTACACAAGCAATCAGATTGGCTAAGTTTTTCGCATTGACCTGCAAATCTATTCTGGGAAACGCATTATGACCATCCGCGCAAACGCCGCGATTTATTACGCCAGCGATGGCTACAAGCCCGAAGATAAGGGGATAAACGGCCGCCGTGTGGCGGGTGCAAGTTTTCTGCGCGGGTTTTTGCACCATGCCGAGGTTGAAGAGTTTGTCTTTCTGACCAAGACCTCGGGCGAGATCAACGAGATCAAGCGATTTCATGAAAAATCTAAGTTCCGCAAGCCCTTGCGGGTGGCAGGCCTTTTGAACCCGCAAGAGATTGCGCCTGTGGAGGTGCTTTACTACCCTGCTGCCAACATCGCGTCAGAGGCATGGCGTCGGGCGCGATTTGGGGCGGGGGCTTGGGCTTTATGCGGGCTGACCCACACCACATCGACCCCTGCGATCATGCAGGGGCTGTTTGATCTGCGCATGGCCCCTGTGATGGCGTGGGATGCGGTGATCTGCACCTCGCGCGCCGTGCAAGCCTCTGTGGCCACACAGATCGATCTGGTCGATGCCTATATCCGTCAAAGGTTTGGCACAGCGCCGCCGGCGCGGCCCATGCTTCCCGTCATTCCCTTGGGCGTGCATTGCCAAGACTTTGCCCGCAATGGCGCTGCGCGGGCCAGTTTGCGCGCCCAACTTGGGGCTGCCGAGACGGATGTGGTCTTTGCCACCATCGCGCGGCTTAACCCGCATGAAAAATTCGACCCGCTTCCGATCTTTATCGCCATGCAAGCGGCGGTGGCCAATTTGCCCGCAGGTATGAAGATGCACGTGGTGATGTGCGGGCAGTTTCGTCAACCCTATGCCCGTGATGTGTTTGAAAAAGGCGCGGCCCGCCTGATGCCCGATGTGGGGTTTTTGTTGCTGGACGGAGCCAAGGCAGAGGAGCGGCAGCGCACGCTTTCAGGGGGCGATGTTTTATTGTTTATGATCGACAATATTCAAGAAACATTTGGCCTTGGCCCGCTGGAAGGGATGGCTGCGGGCCTACCGGTTCTGGCTTCAGATTGGGATGGGCTGAAAGACACTGTGACTGCCGATTGCGGTTTGCGTGTCACGTCGCGCTTGCTGGGGCCGCACCATATGGCCAATGAAAGCGCGCGTTTGCAGGGTGGGGTTGACAGCTTTCCGCAATATTCGGCTGCCGTCTCGGCGATGACGGAATTGGATATGGGCGATATGACCGCCAAGATCGTGGCCTTGGCCAGCCATCCCGATTTGCGGGCGCGGTTGGGGGCAGGGGCCTTGGCACGGGCAAAAACCACCTATGATTGGGCGGCAGTGATCCCGCAGATGCAAGAACTTTGGGCCGAACAGGCCGCGCGCAAAGCTGCCAGCACCAAAGTGGCCCCAATCCCCGCTTATGCCCTGCCCATCGCCCCCTCTCCGTCTTTGCTGTTTGCCAGCTACCCATCCGAGGTGGCGCGGTTGAACGAGGAGCGGTTTATGGCCTTGGACCGCAGTGGCCAAATCGGGCTGCAAGATATGCTGGCTTTGCGCAATTACACGGCTTTGAACCATATCTTCGCCCCGCCCAACCGCATCGCGGCCGTTTACGATGCAGTGCAAGCCGGAGAGGAGACAGTGCAAGCCATCGCTGCCGCAACGAAAACCTCTGCCATGGTGGTAGAGCGCGTGGTGATGTGGCTTTTGAAATACGATTTTGTCCGGCGCATCACCTGATGCGTCCGGCCTATTCCTTGAAGTAGCGGCTGTCTTTGATCTGATCCCAAGCCCAGACAACTTGCTGCAAACGGTCTTCGTCAGACCTGTCGCCGCCGTTCATATCTGGGTGAAGATCTTTTACCAAGCTTTTGTATTGTTTTCGAATTTCGGTTTTTGTCCAAGTGTCGCGCGCATCCATAATCTCTAGCGCTTTGCGCTCGGTCGGGGGCAATTTGCGGCTCGAGGTGCCGATGGGCTTGGCATTGGTTGTGGCGGCTTTCTCGCCCAAGGCATCCAGCGGGTCGTTGATGCCCAGCCGCGCCCACGACCGCCCGTCATCTTTGCGGCTAAAGGGGGTGGTTTCGCGTTCCCACAAGCGATCCTTATCCAGCAGCTTTTGAAACTCTTCGTCGGTGGCCGCGCCGAAGAAGTTCCATTTCAGATTATACTCGCGCACATGGTCGCGGCAGAACCAGAAGAACTCGTTCAACAGCTCTGGCGACTTGGGCGCACGGTAAGCCCCTTTTTCCTTGCAGGTCGGATAATCACAGGTCTTGTTAGACATTTCAGACGCGCCCGACATGCCGCGCCGTCCGGTTTTGCGCTTGGCCTTGTCAGAGGACACGCGCAAATCAAATTCAAACGGGGGGCGACTGGTCATCGATAGGCCTTTCCGACTCAAGCACGCAAGAATAGGGCATTTGGTGGCAGATTGAAGGGGGAGAAATGAAAATGGCGATAAAGGATGAGATTGAGGCCCGATTGCTTGCGGCTTTTGCGGTGAGCGAGTTGGCAGTGGTCAACGAAAGCCACCGTCATGCGGGCCACGGCGGCGATGACGGATCGGGCGAAAGCCACTTTGCCGTCAAGATACGCGCGCCAGAGTTTGCTGCCATGGGGCGGCTGGCCCGCCACCGCGCTGTGCAAGCGGCTTTGGGCGATATGAATACGCGGGTCCATGCCTTGGCCTTGGATATCGGCTGATGGTCTGGGATAATGCCCAAAATTCGGGCAAGTTTGCGCGCTTGTCGGCTGTTTTGCGCCCAAGGGTGAAATCTGCGCTTTTCTTGGGGCTGCGACGTGCTAGCTTCACTGTTCAGATAGGTAAGGGGTCCAAATGCTGAAGTCTTTCTATTCGCGCGCTGCTGATCTTTTCAAAGACTTTGCCGTCGCCCTGCAGACCTTTGGCGCGCCCATGCCCAAGCTCATCCCTATTCGGGTTGAGGTGCAGTCCAAGCCCCAGAGCTGCAAAACCCGCCGCTGATCCGCAGTCTAAGAAACGACAAAGCCCGAAGCGATGCTTCGGGCTTTGTCGTTTGCAGGTGGCGGGCCCGCAGCGGCCGTGGAGACGGAGTTTTCCCGAGAGCCAGAGGTCTCAGGTGGGTGCCAGGTAGCAAGACCAGGATCTTGCCAGAGCCAGCCCCCATTTGCTTGCTTATCGGCCACTGGAAAAGGTGCCTCGCACGAGAAGAGCAGAACCCGCCAAGGCCTAGATAGGCGCAGGGCAGGGGCAAAGCAAGGCTTGCCGGATGTTCACCTTTGGTTCATATTCGCATGATGAGCCCCTTTGATCATCAAAGTGACAAGACCCTACCGCCCTTGCCCGGACAAAGGTTGGCGCGGGGTGTGGCGCGCGCTTTGCGGGGTTTGGATTTTGTCACGCTGGAAGAGATGATCCCCACGTCGGGTCTGCGGGTCGATCTGATGGCCCTTGGACCAAAAGGCGAGGTTTGGGTGATCGAATGCAAATCTGGCCCAGCAGACTTTCGCGCCGATCAGAAATGGCAGGGCTATTTAGAGTTTTGTGATCGCTTCTTCTGGGCGGTGGATGCCGATTTTCCAACCGATATGCTGCCAGCCGAAACAGGGCTGATCTTGGCTGATGCCTATGACGCCGAAATCATTCGCATGGGCCCGCAAACGCCTTTGGCAGGCGCAAGACGCAAAGCGATGCTGCAAAGGTTTGCCCGCCAAGCCGCTTTGCGATTGCAAAACCATCGAGATCCGGGCGTTGCTGCCCTGATCGGTTGATCGGCTTATTTCTTCTTGCGCGGTCCCGCGCCCTGACCCATGGCACGCACAGCCTCTGCCGCCGCGCGCAGCTCTTCAGCGATGTCCAACGCCTCTTCCGGGTCGAAATCCATCGGCAATTCGGTGCCGTCATCTGCCTCTATATAGATGCGCACCATGCCTTGATCGGTCGGGCCAATTTGAATGTTGGCGGACACGTCGCTTTGCTTGTCGATCCCCATGATCCCCCCCGATTTGCTGTTTACCCATGTGCGTGAGGCATAGGATTCTGTCAACACTTGCCGCGATTATGACCACATATTGGGCATAATCAGGCGCAAAACACCATTAAAGGTAATCTTTAGTGTCAATTTTATGAAACTATGGGATAGTTTCTCGGAATGTGCTTGACTGAGCGGAATCTTGCTCATCTTATGTGTCTGCGAGCAAATTGAGCAAATTCTCGCAAAGCTGCTCAAGAATTGGGCAGAGTAACAATGATGGAGGTATCCTATGAATATCGACGCTGTACGTAAAATCATCCGTAGCATCACCGAACTCGGCATGGGCCTGCTGGCTCTGGCGATCGTCGCTTCCTTGCTGGTTGGCCAGTCGAACATGTCCTTCTTGGGCGATGTTGTCGGCAACGTGACCAGCCTTGTTCAAACGCTTGGCAGCGCTGGCCTGGCTGGCTTGATCTCGCTGGGCGTTGTCGTCTGGCTGATCCAGAACAAGTAAGAGTTAATGACACCGCCCCCCGCAGTGGAGAAAGTGCTGAACTGGCTAAGTTGGCTGATCACCTTGTGTATGAAGGTCGTTGAAGCAGGCTTTGTTTTGGTTCTGTTGAGTGTACTTCTCTATATTCTGTTGGGGGCGGATGCCGGCCTTTATGTTGGGTCCATTGTGATCAATGTGAAGATGTTGATCTATGCCCTTACGCCGCAAGCCGTGGTTGGTATTGCAATCGTGTTGACCTTGGGATGGATTGCCAAGCGCCCGCGTTAGGGATTGGTGATTTTTCGGGTTGACCCCCCAAGCCTAAGCCCATAAATCACCCCCACCGCAGATCGTTTGCGGTGTTGTTGTGCCGCTTTAGCTCAGTTGGTTAGAGCGCTAGATTGTGGATCTAGAGGTCTCCCGTTCAAGCCGGGAAAGCGGTACCATCATCCTTCCAAAACATCTGCGATGAGGGGGTTACAGACCTTCGCGCACCACAGTTTCCACCATGGCAACATCTTGCGCCGTGCAATCAAACTGTCCGACCTGCACCCGTATCACAAAGCGCCCCTGATGGCGGGTTTGAGTTAAATAAATGCGGCCATCATCATTGATGCGCGTCAGCAGCGCCTCGGTTGCGACATCATCTGCCAAGGCAAAGGTGAACAGGGAAAGCGCGGGTTGGGTGACAATCTCGACCCCTTTCAGTTTGCTTAGCGCCACCGCCAAATCCTGCGCCCAACTCACATGATTGCGGATACGAGCGCGCAAACCCTCTAGCCCATAGGCGCGCAGGGTGAACCACAGCTTCAGAGCACGAAAGCGCCGGCCTAAGGGCACGGTCCATTCGTTGAAATTCACCACCTCTTCGCGCCCCGCCGTTTCCAGATAGGTCGGGCGCAGGCCAAGGGTTTTCACCTGCGGCCCCGGATCACGTAGGAACTGCACGGCACAGTCAAACTGCGCGCCAAGCCATTTGTGCGGGTTAAAGACGATGCTATCTGCGCCCTCGACCCCCGCCCAGAGGTTGCGAAATTCGGGGCAGATCATGGCAGACCCTGCCCAAGCCGCATCGACATGCACGGGCAGATCGTGGGTCTTTGCCACCTTGATGCACTCCTCCATCCGGTCAAACGCCCCGACCGAGGTGCCACCGGCACACAGCACCACCCCCGCCGGCACAAACCCCGCCGCATGGTCGGCGGCAATGGCGGCGGTAAGCGCTTCGGGAACCATCGACAGGCTGGCATCGGTGGCGATTTTCACCAGGTTCTCCTGCCCGATCCCCGCAATCCGCACCGCTTTATCGACCGAGGAATGGGTTTGATCGCTGGCATAAATCCGCAAGCGTTGTTGGCCCTGCAGGCCCTGTGTCAGCCCCGCCCAGTTCAGCGCCTGTTCGCGCATGGTCAGAATGGCCGACAAGGTGGCAGTTGTGGCGCTGTCGTGAATGGTGCCAGTGAACCCGTCAGGCAGGCCCAAAGACTGGCGCAACCAATCGACCATAACCTGCTCAATCTCTGTCACGGCGGGGGAGGTTTGCCACAGCATCCCTTGGGCCGCGATGGCATTGGCCAATTGTTCTGCCAGCATGGATGCGGGCGAGGCATTTGCCGGAAAATAAGCGAAAAAGCGCGGGTGTTGCCAATGGGTTAGGCCAGGGGGCACGATGCGGGCAAAATCGCCGAAGATGGTTTCCATCGGCTCGGCTGCCTCTGGCGGCGAGAGGGGCAATTGCCGCGCAATAGCCCCCGGAACCAGCGGCGCGCGCACCGGCTTATCGCGCAGGTTGGCATGATAGTCATGCGCCCAATCCGCCGCGCGTTTGGACCAGTGGCGCAGATCATCGTGGTTCATGGCATGGTCCTTGGATATGACTTTATGGGTCGATCAAGGCAGAGGCCGGAAGTCTTGGCAAGGGTTGCCAACACCCGCCACGCAGTCGTGAACTTTCCCCTTGGTTTCATGCGGTCTTTTCGCTAAAACCCCCCCATGACGCGCAAAAGCCCCATCGCTACCGCTTGCATTACCGGCTGACTTTGTCAGGCGGGCCCGTCATTTCGTCCTTCAGAACGAAAAGGTCCGCCCGATAGGGGTTTAAGGACGTTTGGAGGGACCATGACCACGATCCAGTTGCACAACACAGCCACGCGGACGAAAGAGATTTTCGCCCCGATTGATCCTTTGAATGTGCGCATGTATGTCTGCGGCCCCACGGTTTATGACCGCGCCCATCTGGGCAACGCGCGCCCTGTTGTGGTGTTTGACGTGCTGTTTCGCCTGCTGCGCCACGTGTACGGGGCAGATCACGTGACCTATGCGCGCAACTTCACCGATGTGGATGATAAGATCAACGCTGCAGCCCAAGCCCGCAAAGCCGCAGGCGATGCGCGCCCGCTGGAAGCGCTGATCCGCGAGCGGACCGAAGAAACGATTGCATGGTATCACGCCGACATGGACGCCTTGGGCGCTTTGCGCCCCACGCTGGAACCGCGTGCAACAGACTTTATCGCCCAGATGATCGCCATGATCCAAAGTCTGATCGCAAGCGGCCATGCCTATGCCAAAGACGGCCATGTGCTGTTTCGCGTCCGGTCCTATGCGGCTTATGGTGCTCTGTCAGGCCGGTCGGTCGATGACATGATTGCCGGTGCGCGGGTTGAAATTGCGCCCTTTAAAGAAGACGCGATGGATTTTGTGTTGTGGAAACCCTCTGACGCTGATTTGCCGGGCTGGGACAGCCCATGGGGGCGCGGGCGCCCGGGGTGGCATATTGAATGCTCGGCCATGAGCCATGAATTGCTGGGTGCTGCCTTTGACATTCACGGCGGCGGCTTGGATTTGCAATTCCCCCACCACGAAAACGAAATCGCCCAAAGCCACTGCGCCCACCCAGAGGCGGGCTTTGCCAAGATCTGGATGCACAACGAGATGTTGCAGGTTGAGGGCAAGAAGATGTCCAAAAGCTTGGGCAATTTCTTCAGCGTGCGTGATTTGTTGGACAAGGGCGTTCCGGGCGAAGTGATGCGGCTTGTGTTCTTGGGCACGCATTACAGCAAGCCTATGGACTGGACGGCCGAGAAAGCCGCGCAAGCGCAAGCGGCGCTGCGCAAGTGGCGCGGTCTTGTCGCGGGCATCGAGCCCGCGCCAAGCCCCCTGCCGAGTGTTGTTTCTGCGCTGTCGGACGATTTGAACACGGCGGGTGCGTTGGCTGAACTTCACGCTGTGGCGGCGCGCGGGGATTATGCGGGGCTCTTGGCCTCGGCGCAGTTTATGGGGCTGTTGGGCACAGGGCAGGGCGCTTGGCTTGCGGCGGTGGATTTGTCGACATGGGCGGATCAATTGGCTGCGCTGCGCGCTGAGGCGATGGCGTCGAAGGATTTTGCAGCGGTTGACGCGCTGAAGGCTGCACTGGTTGCGGCGGGGGTGGATGTGCGCATGAGCAAGACTGGGGTAGACCTAACGCCCGGTGCAGGTTTTGATGCGGCTAAGTTGCAGGCCCTGGGATGAGTGATTTTTCGCAGAAAAATCGGGTTGCGCAGGCTGCAAGCCAAGATGCGTATTTGGGCCAAGATGAAGGGGTAAGGACATGAAAGAACGGCTTTATCTCTTTGACACCACGCTGCGGGATGGCCAGCAAACCCAAGGCGTGCAGTTCTCCACCGCCGAAAAGCTGCAAATCGCCAAGGCTTTGGATGATTTGGGGCTGGATTACATCGAAGGCGGTTGGCCTGGGGCGAACCCGACCGACAGCGAGTTCTTCGCCAATCCCCCCGCCACCCGTGCCACCATGACAGCGTTCGGGATGACCAAGCGCGTGGGGCGTTCGGCCGAAAATGACGATGTGCTGGCGGCGGTGTTAAACGCAAAAACACCGGCTGTGTGCTTGGTGGGTAAGTGTCACGAGTTTCATGTGACCACAGCTCTTGGTGTGAGCTTGGAGGAAAACCGCCAAGCCATTGCCGACAGTTTTGCCCATGTGGTGGCGCAGGGCCGTGAGGCTTTGTTTGACGCCGAGCATTTCTTTGATGGCTACAAGGCCAACCCCGCCTATGCACTGTCGTGCTTGCGTGCTGCCCGTGATGCGGGGGCGCGCTGGTTGGTTCTGTGCGACACCAATGGCGGCACTTTGCCCGCCGAAGTGGGGCGCATAGTGGCCGAGGTGATCGCTTCGGGCCTGTCGGGTGATAGTTTGGGCATCCATTGCCATGATGACACGGGCAATGCGGTGGCCAATTCTTTGGCCGCTGTCGATGCGGGGGTGCGCCAGATCCAAGGCACGCTCAATGGCTTGGGCGAGCGGTGTGGCAATGCGAACCTGACCACCTTGATCCCGACTTTGCTGCTCAAAGAACCCTATGCCAGCCGGTTTGAAACCGGTGTCAGCGCCATGGGTCTGCGTGGGCTTTTGCGCGACAGCCGCATGTTGGATGATATCCTTAACCGCGTGCCGCAGCGGCAGGCGGCTTATGTGGGGGCCAGCGCTTTCGCCCATAAGGCGGGCCTGCATGCCAGCGCCATCCTGAAAAACCCCGCCACCTACGAACACGTTGACCCCGACCTGATCGGCAATGCCCGCATCATCCCGATGAGCAATCAGGCGGGTCAATCGAACCTGCGCGCCCGCCTTTCTGCCATTGGCATAGACCTTGCCGCAGGCGACGACCGGCTTTTCCGCATCCTAGAGGTGGTGAAAGACCGCGAGGATCAAGGCTATGCCTATGACGGCGCGCAAGCCTCGTTCGAACTGCTCGCACGGCGCGAACTGGGCCTTTGCCCGACATTTTTCGAGGTGAACCGCTACCGCGTCACGGTGGAACGGCGGCGTTCGTCCACAGGTGCCACCGTCACCCTGTCAGAAGCCGTGGTGGTGGTGAAGATCGCCGATCAAGTGATGATGTCGGTCAGCGACAGCATGGATGAGACGGGGTCCGACCTTGGCCCGATCAACGCTTTGTCCAAGGCCTTGGCCAAGGATTTGGGCCCCTATCAGGCGGTGATCGACGATCTGCATCTGGTCGATTTCAAAGTGCGCATCACCCAAGGCGGCACTGAAGCGGTGACGCGGGTGATCATCGATTCCGAAGATTCAAACGGCCATCGGTGGTCCACCGTGGGCGTGTCGGCCAATATCGTTGATGCCAGCTTTGAAGCGCTTTTGGATGCCATCACATGGAAGCTGGTGCGAGATGTCGGGCAGGGGGCATGACGCTGCAAGCCTGCGCTGGCTTGGTCGAACGCGGCGACCCTGACAGGTTTGCCGCGACCTTGGCTGCACCGCCGCAAGCGCGCGCTAGGTTATGGCCGATCTATGCCTTCAACCTTGAAATCGCCCGCGCCCCTTGGGTCAGCACGCAACCCCTGATCGCCGAGATGCGCTTACAGTTCTGGCGCGATGTGCTGGTCGCCCCTAAGCCCCCCGCGCATGAGGTGGCAGGCCCGCTGCATGCACTGCTGGCGCAGACCGCTGGGCTGGCTGAACTGCTGGACCAGGTGGTGGAAGCCCGCCGCCGCGACATTGCGCGTGACCCTTTTGCTTCACCCTCAGAGTTTGATGCCTATATCGAAGGTACCTCTGCCACGCTGATGTGGGCTGCAGCCCTTGCTCTTGGCGCTGATCCTGCGGCTGAAACGGCCTTCCGCGCCTTGGGTTGGGCTGCGGGCTTGGCCAGTTATTTGCGCGCTGTGCCAGTCTTGACCGCGCGCACCTTACAGCCGCTGCATGACCCTGATCCAAAGGCGCTGCGCATCTTGGCGGGCGAAGGGCTGAACCACCTTGCCATTGCGCGCCGCCAACGCGCCGCCTTCGGTCAAGCCGCCCCTGCCGCCTTGGCCGCGTGGCAAACTGGCCCCTTGCTGCGTCAAGCCTATGCCAACCCCACCCGTGTCGCCGAAGGCACCCTTGCCCTGTCAGAGTTCAGCAAGCGCGGTTCTTTGGTGTGGATGGGCCTGACAGGGCGGTTTTAATCTTCAAACCAAAGGCTTGGCAAAACGCTTTCCCGTGCTGGCATGGGGGCCATAACCCAAATGCTGGTAATAGTCTTGTGCGGCCACGTTGTCGGGATGCGTGCCGATGATCACATAGCTGCAGCCAAGGTTTCGACCCAGATCCTCTACCCCCTGCACCAAGGCGCGTCCCACGCCCAGATGCCGCGCTTCAGGGATCACAAACAAATGATGCAGGTCTAGCCCCCGTGCGCCATACCCCAGTCGCCCCAAGGGCAGGGCGGCTGCATAGCCCACAACTGTGGCATCTTGCACGGCCACAAGCCCGTGATACCAAGCCACTGGCCCAAAGAAATCGCGCTTTAAACTTTCCAGCGTGACCCGCGCCACATCGCGGTGATGCTCCGTCAAGGCCACCACCATCGCAAGCAGCGCTGCCAAGTCGCCCTGCTCCACCGCCCTGATGCACACGCCGTCGCCCAAAGTTCTCCCCTCCAAAAGGACACGCAGGTACCCCCCCGCACCCCCCTTTCATACGTGTCCAAATATCCCCGC
>Ga0209550_10001255_pt1 | contig 24483 bp, 23 predicted proteins | sample LauGreSuBDMM15SN_2_FD_187567 | JGI IMG/M metagenome (GOLD analysis project Ga0209550, IMG submission 187567) | Freshwater lake microbial communities from Lake Michigan, USA - Su13.BD.MM15.SN (SPAdes) (version 5) | ecosystem: Environmental > Aquatic > Freshwater > Lake | place: Lake Michigan... | reverse complement strand
AAAAAATATATTTTAAAATTTTGTAAAACTTGTATACTTAAATTAATAATATTTATGGAGTTAAATTAGAAATATTCTGAGAGATTAACTTTTAAGAAACAATATTTTTATTTATTAAAAAGTTTTGCAGCAAATTAGCTGCAAAACTCTAAGGTATTTTATTTAAAATCTTTTGTATACTGATCTAGCATTTCTTTTGTAATACCACTCTCAATGATTTTTGTAAAGAGATCAGCACTTGGTCTGGGTGTTCTTTTGTAATTATTATTATAGTCAACTTTTACTAAACCAAATTTTGCTCCAAATCCTTCTGCCCATTCAAAATTATCAATGAGTGACCAATGTATATACCCTCTAACATCTGCTTTTTTGCTATTATTTAAATTCCAGATTTCTGCTAGGGATGTAACTATGCTTGCCTGTCGTTTTACATCATTTTCAGCCGCATCTGCTGTACCGCTCTCCAAAATATAAATTGGGAGTTTGTACTTTTCAGTAGCTTTTGTAAGAATGTAAGATAGCCCTAGAGGGTATGCTTCCCAATTGAGATCATTTACAATTTCTGGTTTAGAATTTGGGTCAGAAAAGAGAGTCTCAAATTTTGTAGGGGAAAATATATTAGACTTTATATAGTATCTACCATAATAATTGATTCCCAAATAATCCAAACTATCCTTTAGCCCAGGAATCTCTTCTACAAAGCTTGTATTGGTCACTTTGAGTGTTCCTGTTTTCACTGCATCTATGAAGTCCCATACAAATGCCTGTTCTACTTTTTCAGCTATGATTCTATCTAAAATAGCATAGTTTCTATAGGGTTCAAATGCCCGAGTGTGCATGGTAAAACCAACTTCACTTTTTTTTCCAAGTTTAGCATCATTTTCATTGATAATTTTCTTAGCTAGAACATGAAACTTTAAAAGTTCGCTCATAACCTGAGCTACTTCTGATGGATCCACTCTTTGGAGAAGGGGAGGAAACACCCCCTGCATATAACCACCAAAAATAAACACCATAGGTTCATTTAAGGTACACCAATGGTCCACATCTGCTCCATAGTTTTCAACTACAACCCTTAAGAATCTCTCATAGTGTTCACGAGCATCTTCTCTCTCCCAGCCTCTTTTTCCATTTTTTTCCTCCCAAAACCAAGCAGGGCTTGAAAAATGAAATAGGGTTAAAAGTGGTTTGAGATTATTTTTCTTCATAGAGGCTATTAAATTTTTATAATAAAGAACTCCATTTGGATCTGGCTCGGTCATGCCTGCCCGGGGGAAAATCCTATCCCATGCCACACTGAATCGATAAGAATTGTGCTTCATATCCCGTGCCATTTGAAAATCTTGGTCGTACATTTCATTGTGGTTTGTTTTTTTTAGGATAATCTCCTTGGAAAAGTCACCTAGATTGTGGATATGTCCTGGTTTTGCGACCCCTTTCCCCCCACTTTCAAACCGTTTATTTTCATAAGCATCTTGGATGAATTTCCCCCAATCACTGTCCGGAGTTTCTTCCATTTGTTCGGCGGCAGTGGATGTCCCAAAGAGAAAATCTTTAGAAAATTCCATTTTTTCAACATTTGGAAATTCTGAAATATACCCAGATTGTCTTTTGATTCCACATTGTGTGGTTGTGGAGACGAAGAGGACTATTATAATAAAAGATAGTAAATTTTTCATTGCTCTAAAGTAATCTAGAACCCTTCGGAATTCAAGTGAAAAAATGAGAATTTTACTTCCTTTTCAGACTTGCTAAATTATCAAAAAAACCGATATTTAGAATTGACGGTACAATCAAATGGCACTTACAAAAGAACAAAAAGCAGAATTCGATGAAAATTTAACAGAGTTTAAAAATTACATAGAAGAACTTAAAAAAGATGTAAATCTCTTTAAGACCCAGATGAAAAAATCTAAGGCAATTGAGCCCTATTACCAAATAGCAATTGTATTGAATTCCATTAAGCTAATGAACACTTGCGTAAACATCAGTGAACTTTCCTGGCATATGTTGAATTTGAAGAGTGAATTGTATTTGAATATTGCCAGAAAAGAAATTTACAGTGTGATCTCCACCATGGAGAAGGTAGTGGGGGCAGATTTTGAAAATGGATTGGATGAAAATAGAGAACTTCTTGACCTAATCCCCGAATTCAATCCCGACCAAAGAATTAACTTTATCAGAGGATTTAGAAAAACTATCAATGATATTGTGGATGCGTATGGTTCTAATAGTAAGTGGAAATGGAGTTGGCCTGAATTACATTTTAAACTTGCCGTTCTAGCAAAAAACCTATTTGATTTCAGAGCGTACGAAAGAGAGAATGATTTGGATAGTCCTTTTTATTATACCCGTAGAGATCATTTTAATCTAATCATTGAACTTTCAAATTATGCTGCACAAGAATATCGATCTAAATATGATCTTTCGACAAATGATATTGGTGATCTAAAAAAATGTATCTCTTTGTTAGAAATGAATCGAAAAATATTTCAGATGACAGGTAATACAGAAGATTTACAAAAAACTAAGACTTTAATTGACTCCATGGCTTCTAAAATAATTTCATTAGAAGGTGACAAGAACAAGGTGAAAAAAAAGAAAAAATAAGTTTTAATTTTTAGAATAGTTATTAATTCTGAAAGTCAAAGAAATAGAATAAAAAAGGAAGGAAAGTGATGGCACTACCTGATATTACGGATGCAACCTACCAGGAAGAAACTTCTATGGGAATGGTATTGATTGATTGCTGGGCAGAATGGTGTGGCCCTTGTAGAATGGTAGCACCTGTTTTAGAGGATTTGTCAAAAGAATTGACTGGGAAAGTAGCTATTAAAAAACTCAATGTCGATGATAACCAAAAAACAGCCCAAGCACTTGGTATTCAATCTATCCCTACACTTTTACTGTATAAAGATGGTAAACTTGTGGATAAAGTTATAGGAGCTCTACCTAAAACTCAAATTAAAAACTTTATCGATCGAAATTCTTAAATAAAATAAGTATTACATATAAGATTTTTTTTTCTTATATGTAATACTTATTATTTAACTCTATAATATAAATTTTTACAATTTAAAAATCAACCTTATAAAGATTTAACCAACCTAACCAACGAGGAAATATATGAAACGTGCACTCCCTTTTACTGATGAACACAATCAATTTAGAGAAATGACTAAAAAGTTTTATGACACTGAAGTTATGCCACAACATGAAAAATGGGAAAAAGATGGAAAAGTATCACGAGAAATTTGGAAAAAAGCTGGGGATTATGGGATGTTGTGTCCTGATGTTCCCGATGAATATGGTGGTGGTGGAGTAGATTTTTTATACAATACTATTATTATAGAAGAAGCTGCCAGATGTGGTAATTCAGGATTTTTTATTTCATTACACAACGATATAAATATACCTTATTTTGTAGAATATGCCTCACCAGAACAAAAGAAAAGATGGCTACCCAAATTTGCATCTGGTGAAATGATCACTGCGATTGCAATGACAGAACCCGGGGCAGGTTCAGATTTAAAATCAATGCGTACCACAGCTATTGAAAAAGATGATCATTTTCTTATCAATGGTCAAAAAACATTTATAAGCAATGGTCAAATAGCGGACTTAATCATTACTGCATGTAAGACGGGTGAAGGATCAATTAGCTTGGTAGTTGTTGAATCTGGAATGAAAGGTTTTGAAAGAGGAAGAAATTTAGAAAAAATTGGTCTCAAAGCACAGGATACTTCTGAGCTTCACTTTACAGATGTTAAAGTTCCCAAAGAAAATCTCTTGGGAAGAAAAGGGCAGGGTTTTCGGTATTTAATGAATAAGCTTCCTAGAGAAAGATTAGCTTTGGGTATCGCTGCAGTCGAGGCATCCCTTGCTGTTCAGGATATTACACTCAAATATATCAAAGAACGTGATGCCTTTGGAAAAAAGATAGGAACCTTCCAGCATATTAAATTCCAAATGGCAGAGATGAGAACAGAAGCGGAAATGTGTAGGGCATTTGTAGACCAAGCTATTTTAGCATTTATGCGAGGAGAGCTAACTACTGCTGAAGCATCTATGGTGAAGTGGTACTCCACTGAAATGCAAAAGCGTCATACAGATCAGTGTCTACAGTTTTTCGGTGGATATGGATACATGATGGAATACCCAATCGCAAGAGCATACATTGATGCGAGAATCCAGACAATCTATGCAGGAACAACGGAGATAATGAAAGAAATTATTGGTAGATCTTTAGGATTGTAGTACAAAAGGATAAGAGTTTCAAATTAAAAATGGTAATTCATTTTTGATCTGAAACTTTTCTAGTATTAAGAGAGTAGGCTTAATATTTATAAATTTTTTTCTTATTCTTTCATGTATTCTAATAGTAATTTATCTGAAGTAAGAAACTCTATTCCCGATGCTTTTGCGGAGCATAGCAAAACTGCATCTATATAGGAAAGACCTGTACTAAACAGCTTCTTATTTTCTATGTAATCGGAGATTACCGATTCTGGGGGAATTTTAACAGAGGGTAAATTTTTTAGATCAGCAATTACTTGTTTTCTAAGCCCTGGCAATTCTCAATTCTGTAGTTCTCCAATTATATAAGGATGAGTTAACTCTTCTTCTGCGGTTATTAACCTTTGCTTTCGGAATTTTTCCATAGAGATTTATGAGGCGATCTCGACTAATTTTTTCTAAAAGAGCCTCAAGTCCCATATGAATCAGTAGGGTTTTCTCTTTGATTCCAGTTTCTTCCCTCACTCTTTCTAATAATTTATCATCCAGTAAAATGGTAGTTTTCATATGTATAAATTATCCATATGAATATGGATTACAAATAAAAAGTATCTATTTATAGAATTTTTTATTTACCTTAGATAAAATCATAGGACTTGATTTTTTACATACTTACTTTTCTAGATAAATTTTTGAATTCATTAAAAATCCTTAAATTTTTTAGGGTAGGAATAATTTCTCTTGAAATAATTTTTAATTTTTATACCGTTTGTCTCATGCCTAAGATAAGTATAGTTATACCCTCACTCAATGAAGAAGAATATCTTCCAAAATTATTAAAATCCATCCAAGCCCAAACGTTTACTGATTACGAAGTGATTGTAGCAGATGCAGGCTCCAAAGATAAAACAGTGGAAATTGCAAAAAACCATGGTGTACGTGTAGTCCCAGGAGGGATGCCTGGTCCCGGAAGGAATCGTGGTGCTGAAGTAGCTACAGGTGAATTTTTATTTTTCTTTGATTCCGATGTAGTTTTAGAACCTAAATTTCTGGAAAAGGCTCTCCAGGAAATGGAGGACAGATTTTTGGAATTAGCAACCTGTGAATTTTTGCCTGAGTCGGATTTACGATTGGATCGAGTCCTATTTAAACTAGCTAATTTATCTGTTAAGATAAATCAATTTTTTACTCCAAGAGCTGCAGGTTTTTGTATTTTTATTAGCAGAAGGCTTTTTAAGAGGGTAGGAGGATTTGATGAAACTGTAAAGTTAGCTGAAGATCACGACCTTGTAACACGCGCCAGCCAATACAGACCTTTGCGTATGTTAAATTCTGTCACACTGACTGTGAGCATTCGAAGACTAAGAAAGGAAGGAAGGTTCTCCCTCATTGGAAAATATATCCAAGTGGAAACTCATCTGCTTTTAAAAGGAAAAGTTACAGATGATATTGTAGAATATGAATTTGGAAATTTTGAAAAACAAGAATCTGAATCAGTTAAAAAAACGTTAGATGAATTGGAAGCGAAGATTCTTCAAATGGAAGAGCAATACAACCAAATTTCCAATAAATATACAGAAATACAATCAGTTATAAAAGACTCTGATGTTGCAGAGAAAGTTAAGTCTACCGTTGATTCCGTGGTTTCCCTAGTAAAAACAATATTCGAACCAGGAAAAAAGTAAATTATCCAAGTCTTCCAAACATCGAGAAATCATTTTGTGATTTCTCGATACGAGTGGGTGTGATAGAGATAAACTGTCCCACTTTTAGCTTTTTAGAATCTTCAACCGATAATAAATTTAGTTTTAAGTAATTATCTGTTATTACTTTGAAATCGGACTCAACGATTCCTTCTAATGTAAGTCCTACATTTTTTTGGAAATATTGGTAAAGCATTATTGATGAAAGTTCGTTTAGTTCTTTTACTCTTTCTTTTTTTTCTTCCTTTGAAACTGTCTCTGGATAGGTTTCTGCAAGCGTTCCTTTTCGAACAGAAAATGGAAAGGAATGGATTTTGGAAATTCCCAATTCCTTAACAAGGCTTAAACTATCTTGGAAGAGTTCTTTTGTCTCACCAGGAAAGCCTGCTATAATATCAGTACCTATAAATATACCAGGATGATCTTGTACTACAAGTTCAATTCTTTTGCGAAAAGTTTCCGCTGTATAGCTTCTTTTCATTTTTCTTAGTATTTCGGAATTTCCACTTTGGAGGGGAACATGCAGATATTTGCAGAATCTAGGATGGGAAAGAAGTGTAGAGAGGCCTTTGTTTACATCTGAAGGTTCAATAGAGGAGAGTCTAAGGCGAGAATATTCCAAGATATTCAATATACTTTCTAGTAAAGAATTAAATGATTTTTCTCCACTTTCATTTCTATACCAACCCAAGTTTACTCCAGTGAGTATAATTTCTCCAATGCCATTGTCTTGGAGAAATTTAACTTGGTTTAAGATATCCTCTCTGCTTCTACTCACCCCTTTCCCGCGTGCACTTGGAATTTTACAGTATGAGCAAACCCGATTACAACCGTCTTGGATTTTTAAATACGCTCTGGTATGATTTACGGGTACTACATCTGAATAAGAAAATCTATCGTACGGTTTAGAGTTGTTGTGAGATAAATTTAAAGATTGTAGAATTAAATTTGGAAGATTTGATTTTTCTTGGTTTCCAATTACACCTGTAATACCAGGAATTTTTTCAATCACTGACTTATCAGTTTCTGCATAACACCCAGTAACCCATATTTGGGAACCTGGATTATTTTTAATGGCAGTTCGAATGATATTTCGATTTTTAGAATCAGCTTTATTGGTAACTGTACATGTGTTTACAATGATAATCTCTGGATTTTCATCTATTGGTATTGTTTTTATCCCCTCTTGGCTAAGGGCATTGGAAAGACCATCGCTTTCAAATATATTGAGTCGACACCCTAGGGTGTGAAAACCTACACGCGGTGAGTTCATTATGGGGTAGAGAGCTTTTCTTGGATCCTTTTCTGTGTTAAGATCATCTGAGGATACTCTTTTAAAGAAATGGCTTTTGTGATAGATTTTTCTGCTTCCATTAGATTTTCTTTAGCTTTTTCTTTTTTTCCCGCTTTAGTTTCTATGTCTGACATTCTCTCATAGATCAACGCTATATTGTTATGAAAAAATGGCGAAGTTTCCTGGAGAGAAATTGCCCATTTGAGGCTCATCTCTGCTTTCTCCAAATCTCCTTGTAAAAAGTATAAGTTAGATTCAACTGCAAGTGGTCTAGGATCATTTGGAGCTTCTTGTTTGAGAGTTTCGATGATAGCTAATCCAGTGTTGATTTTTCCATATTTTCCTATTATAAATGCTTTTTGTAATTTTAACTCTTTAGAGTTGGGAAACTTTATCTCTGCTGTTTCTAAAAGCTCAAGTGCCCCTTTGAATCTATTGGCTGCAAGATGTGCTTTGATTATCTCTATATAAATTTCGGTGTCATTAGGTTTTAATTTTAAAGCACTGAATAAATTATCTATTGATGCATTTATATTTCCCAATGCCCAATTGCAATGGGAAAGCAATACATATTCATTGTGGGTGGCAACACCTGATTGTATGGATGTCTGTATAATCTTCGAAGCTTCTTCATAAGACCCTGCCTTAAAGAAGGAGAGAGCAGATGGATAAGATGCTTCTTGGGCAGAAAATCCGAACGAAAAACTTGCATTTATAAACAAAAAGAGAAAGAGGGAAGATTTTTTTAATAAAACGTGATTTATTTTTTTCATCGGGTTTATTGGATTTTATTTTGAGAATTTTGTGCTTCTGTATAAATATTTATTATTTCAAATCTATATGGTTCAACAGGATCTATATGAATACTGACTTTGTCTGCATGTGTTAAAAGGTAGGATTCAATGTGTTCTTCATTTGCATATGCTCTATCATCTATTTCTAGAATAGGGATTCCTTCTAAGTTGTAGTACAATTTTGAGTCATCAGGGAGTTGAAATTCCTTCATATTAATATATCCCCTTCCTGTGTAGATTCCACCTCCATATTTATATTTAAAAAAAATTTCTGCTTCAGGTAAAATTACATTTGGTTTAATTATACTTAGTTTTATTTTTTCTAAAGATGCATGGTGTTTAATTTTACGATTGTGATACCAAATCTGTCGAAAGAAAAAATAAGAAACCACTACTATGAGGGGTATTAATATTGACATACGACTATATAACCCCCATGAATATGGGGGTTATTAGGATGAATCTATACTGCTGCAACTGCCTTATTTTCACCATTGTCTTCAGAGATCATAAGGGGAGCCTCATCAGTGAGACCGAAGTCTTCCCAAGGTCGCTCTTTAAAATCAAATTTATCTTTGGATTCATGAACTTCTATGATTGTTGGCATTTGGTATGCACCTGATAGCATCTGGGTGGCCATGTAATCTTCTAGTTCTTTTTGAAAGATCCGTCGAAGTGGACGTGCTCCAAATGCTTTATCATATCCAATGTTTGCCATGAGTTCTTTGGCTTTTCGAGTCATCGTAACAAAGATTTTTTTATCTTTTAATCTCTTATTGAAATCTTTGATCATGATATCTACAATTTTGATTATTTCATCTTTTTGAAGTGATTCAAAATAGATAACCTCATCCACTCTATTTAAAAACTCAGGATTAAAATATTTTTTTAATTCATCTTTGGTAATTTCAGACTTATGGAAATCTTTTTCTCCTTCATTGTCTTCAAAACCAAGCCTTCCACCTTTTTGGATTTCTTTCGCTCCAATGTTGGATGTCATAATTAAGATGGTATCTCTAAAGTTTACTTTTCTTCCTTTGGAGTCTGTAAGATTTCCTTCTTCCATTATCTGTAATAAAATATTGTAAATATCAGGGTGAGCTTTTTCAATTTCATCCAATAGTACAATAGAGTATGGTTTACGTCTGACAAATTCTGTCAACTGACCACCATCATCATAGCCTACATACCCTGGAGGTGCACCAATCAATCGTGATACAGCATGTGGTTCCATATACTCTGACATATCAATCCTAAGTAAGTGGTCATCTTTGCCGAATAAAAACTCTGAGAGCGCTTTTGCTAATTCAGTTTTTCCTACTCCTGTAGGACCCATAAAGATAAAACTTCCTGTAGGACGTTTTTCGTTTTTAAAACCTGTTCTAGCACGTCGAACTGCACGTGCTACATTTTCAATAGCTTTCTGCTGACCAACGACTCTTTCATGGAGAATTTTTTCAAGATTTAGAAGTTTCTCATTTTCTCTTTCTTCCATTTTTTCAAGAGGGACACCGGTCCACTGGGAAACTACTTTTAGTATATCATCTTCTTCAATCAAAACCGCTTGGGTTTCCAGTTTATCTTGCCAAGCACGGATCATTTCTTCCAAAGTTTGCTTTTTGCGGTTAACTTCATCTCTCACCTGGGCAGCTCTTTCATATTCCTGTGAACGAACTAATTCTTCCTTTTTAAGGGTGAGGGATCGAATTTCTTCTTCCATTTGCTTGATAGAATCAGGTCTACCACAATTAGCGAGTCTGGCTCTAGATCCTGCCTCATCGATGATGTCAATTGCCTTGTCAGGAAGGAATCTATCATTGATGTATCTATGAGATAGTTTTACAGATTGCTCAAGTGCTCTGTCAGAATATTTTACTTTGTGGTGAGATTCATACGCTTTTTTTAGACCAAAGAGAATCTTGATTGCATCGTCGACGGATGGTTCAGCCACCTTTACTGTTTGGAATCTTCTCTCAAGTGCAGAGTCTTTCTCTATGTATTTTCTATATTCCGTGTTGGTTGTAGCTCCTATGCATTGTAGCTCACCTCTAGCAAGGGCAGGCTTGAGGATATTCGCAGCATCTACCGCACCTTCTGCTGCTCCAGCACCAATCAGGGTGTGGAGTTCATCTATAAATATAATGATATTGTTAGACGCAGTTATTTCCTTCATGATTTTTTTCAGACGTTCTTCAAACTCACCTCTATACTTGGTTCCAGCTATCAGACCTGCTAGATCAAGGGAGAGAACTCTTTTGTCAAAGAGAAGATCAGGAACTGTTTTATCAATGATTGCAATGGCAAGACCTTCTACTATTGCAGTCTTTCCCACTCCGGATTCACCAATTAAAACAGGGTTATTCTTAGTTTTTCTGGAGAGGATTTGGATGACTCTTTCGATTTCTTTTTCCCGCCCAATCACTGGATCAAGTTTTCTATCTTTTGCTAAAGTGGTTAAATCCCTTGCAAATTCATCTAAAATAGGAGTTTTACTCTTTTCGGGCCTTGTACCGGAACCACTTGGATTTTGGGTACCACTGGCAACTCCCACCGTACCAACAGGAGAAACACCCAAAAGACGGAGAATCTCACTTTTGATGACATTATAATTGACGCTATAGGTGGAAAGAACAGCGGCAGCTATATTGTTATTATCTTTTAAGAGTGCGAGGAGAATGTGCTCGGTTCCTACGTAGTTGTGCTTCATCCTTTTGGCTTCATCTCTAGAAGCTTCTACTATTTTTTGGTACTTATCCTGACTGCTAGGCAAATCCATAATTAGGTTTTCTTCCCTGGACTTCCTTTCTACATCTTTTTTAAGTTCATTGAGATTGATGTTAAGATTGATAAGAATTTTCACAGCTACAGAATCTTCTTCTTTTAGGAGACCAAGGAAAATGTGCTCGGGACCTACATAGTCATGACCCAACCTTTTTGCCTCTTCCTGAGCCATCTCGTTTATAACTCGCTTAGCTCTTTTAGTGAATTCGACCATAATTTTCCTACCTATTAATGCCTTTATTTTTAGACTTATATTTATTAAAAAAAATTCTTTCTTCTACGAAAATGAAGTTTTATTCATTCCCTTATATCATTTCAGAGAAAGCTTTTTCTTTCCAACATTTTTATTTTTGCTTTGAATTTTTTTCCAAATTTCTTTATTTTTTTAAGATTTTCTAAGGTTTTCAATTTCCTCTATTGTCTTTGGAGCTCCTTCCGTGAGTATTATCGGAGTATTTCCATTTACCAATACATCATCTTCTATTCGTATTCCGATTCCGCGGTACTTTTCTGGTATAGAGTAGTCGTTTGGATCAAAGTAAAGCCCTGGTTCAACAGTGGTAATTTGACCTGATTGCAAAGGTCTGCTCATTCCATTTTTATAGTATCTTCCAACATCATGGACATCCATTCCCAACCAGTGCCCCGTCCGATGCATATAGAATTTTTTGTATGTTTCTTTTTCAAGGATCTCATCCATACTTCCTGATAAGAGGTTTAAGTCTTTCAGCCCCTGTGATAAGAATTTTATAGTAGCTGTATGGATTTCTAAAAATGGCATACCTTCTGTTGTAAGACTTATAGCATTAATTTGGGAAGCTAGAACCAACTCATAAATCTCTTTTTGCTCATCAGAAAATTTCTTACCAGATGGGAAAGTTCTTGTTATATCTGCTGTATAATAATCTTTTTCCGCACCGGAATCAATTAGAATTAGCTCATTTTTTTGAATCTCTTTATTATTTTCAGTATAGTGTAGTACTGTTGAATTGATTCCACTTGCTACAATGTGACCATACCCCCCTCCAAATGCACCATTCTTTAAATATTCTTTCTCTAGAATTGCTTCTAGTTCATACTCAAACATACCTGGTTTAGCTTTTGCCATTGCTTTTTTATGACCGATTACGGAGATACGAACTGCTTCTTTTATTATATCAAGTTCTTCTGGAGATTTAATCATTCGCTCTTCATGGAGAAATTCTGGCAGTTCAATTCTGGATGGGCCAAATTTTCCTTCTCTTAATTTCTTTTGGAGGAGATCGCAGAGGGTGAGAACTTCTCTATCTCTCTCTGCATTTTTCCCAAAAAAATAATACAATGTATCTATATTTGTAAAAAACTCACTTTTTTTTGTGTCCCACTCGGAGAGATCATAACTTTCATTTAAATCTAATAGAGATTTAATAAGTTCTTTTCCCATACGTTTTCCAGTCCAAATTTCTTTTTCTTTGTCCTTAGGAAGAGAGAAATGCACACTTAGGTCATTTTTTAGTAAAAAGATTCCATCGTTTTCTTTGATGCCTGTTAGGTAATAGTAATCAGAATCCTGACGAAATTTATATTCTACATCTCTATTTTTAATTTTGTGGCTTGCTGCAAAAATAATTAGTAGCTCATTTTGTTTTAATTTATTTTGAATAATGTTGATTCTATTTTTGTGGAGTGGGGGATTTATTATCATTCTTTTTTACTTTTCCTTAATCAATTATCTATTTATTTAGGATTATTTAAATAATTTACGAGTTCTTTTGATTCTCTATTTAATTCTAAAACATCAGTTTTGGTTATTCGTCTATTTTCAAGAGATAAAATTCGGGAATGAATTTTCGTAAGTTCATTTAATATATGAGTTAAAAATTCTTTTTCTTTTTCACCTTTTGTTTTATATATAATTTCTTTAAAAATTTCTATGCTTAGGTCGGATAAATGAGATTGGTGTAGTACTTCGGTATGAATTTCATTAAATTCCCTAACTAGTCCTTTTGTGACAATTTCTAATCCTCCGATCCATGCCCCCATTTCAATTAAGAGAGACAAGTCATCCCTCCCTTTTTTTTGCAGGGAATTTTCTAAAGAAATTTCAATATCAATTATATTTTCTAAAATATCTGAATTACTAGAACCAGCAATCACTGATCTATCTAATATCATAATTGATTTTTTGATTTGATTTTCTAATTCCAGTTTTCTTGCATTTCGTAGTACATCTTCTCTAGCATCCCATGCTGATTTTAATTCTTTTGTGAAAAGGAAGATCACACCATTCGATGCTCTAACTCCTAATTGTAGTGCAATTTGTGATTGCAGTGTATACTCGGTATTTTGATCTTGGTTTCCTAGTCCTTCCCATTTAAATCCACTTTCGTTCAAAAAAGTAAAGGTATGAATAGGGGAAGGAAGAGTAAAATCTTTCCCCGCTATTTTAAAAGATGTTATATTCTCTTCCTCAACTTCCTGCGAATTTTGTAAGTAGAAGAGTGAAAAAAATCCCACTAAAAAGATGACAAGGGAAATTACGATTAATTTTGTTTTCATTTTTACCTATCTTCCTATACAACTTCTATTTGCATCAAAGGTTGTGCAGGGAATTTTTCCCGTATCAGAGGGCGTTGGTTTTTCTTTTGCTTGTTTTGCTTTATTGGAAGTTTCGTATAAATACTTTTCATCAGAATGTTCATAGTAATTTTCGCGAATCTTTGAATCTTCTTTCGCAAAATTTAGTGCTTTAAAGCCATACATCATGTCTATGGAAGAATATTCATTGTCGTATGATTCTAAAAGAGTGATTTCAACCATATAATAGTAAGACCTTTCCTTAATTTCTTTTAAATAAATATTGGAATTGCTTTCTTCCCCTTCCACCAATCTTCCTTTGGAATCTTCTCTCCCGGAGAGAGTATAAAAAAGGACTTTTATTTTTTTTACTGTTTCATCGCTTGCTATTCCAACCATTGTATTGGACAGAAAAAATGGAGAAGTTATAATATATCTGACAGATTCATTGACTTTTAATTTTATATGAAATTGGCTCTTGGGTTCTAAAAGATATCCCTTTGATTTTAGATCGTATACAATCCCTGATACTAGAGCACTTTGGCTTTTCTTTGGAGAAAGGCCCCCCGCCTGAATAGACGAATTCAATAGAAATATAAAATACAATAAATATCTTGTTATACTTTTTATGTTTAACATTTTAGAACCATATTTTTAACTTATGCTGAATTCGGGAGAATTATATCTATGCAAAAAATAATTATACAATAATTATGAACGTACCCATGATTTTTATCCATAGAAATCTATTTTTTCTTCCTTCTCAAAAACCAATCCTAGGTATTCTTCATTTTTTCATTCTAAGCACATTGCTCTTTTTTTTTGGGAATTGTTTTGAATATGAAGAAAATATCTACCTAAAGAAAGGTTTCACAGGTTATTTGGAAGTAAATTATACTGTTCCAGTCAACCAAAGAACAGGTACCTCAGTGCTGAAATTCTTTCCCCTCAACCAAGAGGACATTGAAAATAAAATCAACAAGGGTATATTTGGAAAAACCCTAAAAATTAGGGATTATTCCATGAGGTTTTTAGAGAAAGAAGAAATTTCCTCCAATAGTTATTTCCAAAAAAAAGCGAAAGTTTCCTATAAAGTAGACTTTACAGAAATTTCAAGTCTAGATGGGATTCTCTTGGGAAATTTATTTGTGAAGCGAAGAGGAAATTCCATTTTCATAAAACGAGAATTTAAATCTGTGATGAAACCTTTGGACCAAGAATCTAGTGCCGGTGAAAAAAAAATAAGGGCAGAGACGCTTCGACTTTTAGGTGATGGGTATGTCCAGTTTCGAATTTTTTTTCCACAAAGTTCCGAGTGCAAATCAAATTTAGGAGAAATTAATCTCGGAATGCTGAACTACAAATTTCCACTCAATGAAACAATTGAAAAAGCGGGAAATAAGATTTGGGATTTTAGTATTACAAATTTTTAAAGCTTAGTTTGGATGAATTTACCAATCACAATAAATTGTTTTGTTTACAATAAAATTGAAATTTTTCAAAGCCTTTTCGATCTCTTTCTGTTGCAACATAGTGTAGCTCTGATTGCAAATAGACACTTACCATATCCCTCGGGAATCTCTTTTCTTTTTCAATAATTTCATCAATTCGTTGGAGACCATATTCTAAGGATGAATAGAAAAGTTGCTCATCTACTTTTTTCCCTTTTGGATAAGCCCATAGAGCAAATATAAAATAAAGTTCGGTTTCTCTGTTCCACCACTCTGCTAAATCAAAGACATTGTAAGCATTGGGATCCCATTTTGCAAGAAGTGCGTTGTCACCAAATAAGAGATGTGATCCAATTTTATTATGGATTTGCTCTTGGATCATTTCAGGTTTGGTTGCTATTGTTTCAGGAAGCATGCCCTCTTTCATTTTAAAGAGAATTTTTAAGAGAGCTACACTGCTTCTAGAGCCTTCATCCACTTGGATTTTGGTTTCTTTTTGAAATTTATTTTCAAAATATAGAATAGATCTCACCCTGTTGGAAGAGCAAACCCCTGTGGATAAAGAAAAATCTAAAACATGAGAATTTCTGATGCACTCCACTGAGGATATGAGTGCTAAATCTAGGTTCCCTTTGATGAGTTCTTCTTTTAATACAGATGGATTTTCATAAAATATAGAGTGTTCTCCTTTTTTTTCAAATCCATAGGTTAGGGGACGTGCATTTAAATGTTTTACAACCCCTATCCTCATGGAAAAACCTCTAACAATTCAATATGCGACATAATTATAAGTTTAGTATTCGTAACAACCATACAATTACCAAGCATTTTTAGTGGGCTCTGAGTTTTTTCAATCGATTAAAATTGATTTTTTTTGAAAAAAAATCTATACAAATGGTTACCATATTAAGAAAAAAGAAATGAAAATATTTTTTGTCCGGGCCCAGTATATAATAGACTTTAGAAAACCGGAACTTTTTTTACTTTTTTTAAAAAATTTCGAATTTGGATTCATTTCCGGGAACTATTAGTGTAGGAGGGCTTAGTATGAGAAAAGCCAAAGAAGAAAAACTAGAAGAACAACTTTCTGAAAAAAATGAGGAAAGAAAACGAGCTATAGAATCCGCAATGGGTCAGATTGAAAAGCAATTTGGAAAAGGCTCTATTATGAGATTAGGTGGAAATACAGAGTTAAAATCTATCCCTGTCATACCCACAGGTGCACTTGATTTAGACATAGCCTTAGGAATAGGGGGGCTCCCTGTTGGTAGAATTGTTGAAATATACGGACCTGAATCTTCTGGAAAAACTACGCTGATGTTATCCGCTATAGCCCAAGCTCAAAAAATGGGTGGGGTTGCCGCTTTTATCGATGCAGAACATGCTCTCGATCCATCATACGCTAAAAAACTAGGAGTAAATATAGATGATCTTTTGGTATCACAACCAGATAATGGCGAAGAAGCTCTTGAGATATGTGAATCTTTGGTTCGTAGCAATGCCATAGATATTATTGTGATAGATTCCGTTGCTGCCCTTGTGCCCAAAGCAGAAATAGAGGGTGATATGGGGGATTCCCATATGGGACTTCAGGCTCGTCTCATGTCGCAAGCACTTCGAAAACTTACGGGGACTATTTCAAAATCCAAGACTACAGTTGTGTTTATTAATCAGATCCGTATGAAAATTGGAGTTATGTTTGGATCACCGGAAACTACAACTGGGGGAAATGCTTTAAAATTTTATGCCAGTATCAGACTTGATATTCGAAAAATTGAAACATTAAAAGAAAAAGAAGAGTCTATAGGAAACAGGGTACGGGTAAAGGTAGTGAAGAATAAGTGTGCTCCTCCCTTCCGCCAGGCTGAATTTGATGTAATGTTCAATTCTGGAATCAATCGTGAAAGTTCCTTAATTGATCTAGCAGTCAAGCATGATATCATTACTAAGGGAGGTTCTTGGTATTCTTTCCAAACTGAGAAATTAGGGCAGGGCAAAGAATCAGTTCGAGCATACCTACTAGAACATCCTGAATTTGCAAATACTCTAGAAAAGCAAATTAGGGAATTGAATGAATTGCCCGCAAGGACTACTATTGATGAGGTCATAATTCCAGCATCCAATGGAAGTTCAAGTAAAACTGAAAAAAATGGATCAAAATCCAAACATGTAGATGTTGAAGAAATTGATATGTAAACAATCGGCTTTCTTTTTAGGAACCATTGAACCGGGTGTAAAAGCTCGGTTTTTTTTTAATTTAGCGGAGGTAAAATGGATTTAGCAATCTATGCTTATGGAATTTCCATTGGTTTTCTTAGTTCACTGCTTGGATTAGCATCCATGAAGTTCATTCTAAAAAATTCCAAACCTGTAACTATCCAATGGATACTTGCAGGGATTATCGCGGGTGTACTTGGAGGGGTAATTGGTGGTATTTATTTTTCAGTGGATGTAGGTTCAGTTCCTGGAGTTGAAAATCCAATTCAATTGGCATCAATATTTTCATGCCTATCAGGGATTGTCTTTACCATTATCTGGGGATTTTTTCGTGGTATTCTTTATCTATTCTTAAAAAAATAGACCTAGAAGAGATTTAAATTCTTCTCATTTTCACTTCTAGGTTTTGTAATTTATTCTGTTATGAACATCTCTTCAGGGATTTCTAAAATCTTTTTGCGAAATGCTTTTTTATAGGATTTCTTAAATTGTACATGGCAGCTTTTACAGGATTTCAGTAGATCACCTTTTTCCAAATGAGTAGTTGTAATTTTTTCCCATTCCTCTCTATCTGCGGATGGAGCTAATTGGGGGAGTGATTGGAGAATCTTTTTTAACGGCTCTTTGTTGCCACTTTTATAACTCTTTTCTGCGGCTTCCATATAATCTTCCATATAGTCATGTAAGTTCATGGATTTGGTTTCAGTTTTTTGACCAACCAATAGACTGGCGAAAAGAAGGAAAAACAGAATGGATAGAAAAAGATATATTTTCATGCTTCTATTTTTAAAGAGCTTTCCTTCTTGAAAAGAAGTTTTTATTTTAATCCAAGGAACCCTGGAGTTCTTTGGATGTTAGAAATGAAATTAATTAAAAAAACCATTTCTTATAAAGTTCTATGCGAACACTCTTGATTTCAATTTTAGTCTTTCTCTCTTACTGTCAGAATTCTAATCTATATTATTCTTTTGAGGAGGGGAATTACAAAGTATTGGAAGCATTTGCAATCAAAGATATCTCCTGTGGAACTACGCACACCGTTACACAATTTTTATTGGGTAACTCCAATAAAAATGATGTGGATGCCTGTGTGGATGCAATTTCATCAATTGCGTGTGAAAAATGGAAAGTATCAAACCCTACACCAAGGGAATGTTTTGGAGTGAGTACAAAAAATAAATGAATGAAATCCAATGGACTGAGATTTATTTACTCGGATCTGTTTTAATTGTATTTTTATGTTTTCTTTATCTATTACTCTTTAAAGCTCCTAAAATTTTAAAATCACACAAAAAAGAGGACCCTGCTGCCCCTGCACCACCGCAAAAAATATTAGAAGTATTTGATTATTTAGGAACTAAAATTATTCACGAAAATGGTACATACACAGTAAATCATAAGGGAAGAATTGGGTTTTATAAAACTTGGGATAATTTACCCACAGAGTATAAAAAAATGGTAAAAGAACTGGATAGTCGATCTCTTGAAGAGAAATCTGGGGAAGATTATTTTTTAGAAATCATCAATGGACTTTATTATTTGACAATGCCTGGAGGTAAAAAAAAGAAATTCAATAGCCTAAATGAGATACCACCTAATATACGAAAAGCGTTAGGGAAATAATTTGATATAAAATTATGAACAATATCCCCCATTCTACGAAAACTATAGAATGGAGGATAAAATATTTTTTCGATTTTAATTATGAGTGAAACTTCTTTTTATCATCAATAATTGTTTGAACTACAGATGGATCTGCAAGAGTAGAAATATCTCCCAATCCATCGAATTCATTTGCTGCTATTTTCCTGAGTAGTCTTCTCATGATCTTTCCTGATCTAGTCTTAGGTAGCCCAGATGCCCAATGGATTACATCTGGTCTTGCAATTTTTCCAATGATTTTTTCAACAATTGCAATCAGTTCCTTCTTCAATGCATCATTAGTCGAAATACCGTTCTTCACAGTCACATAGGCATAGATTCCCTGTCCTTTGATCTCATGAGGAAATCCAACAACAGCAGCCTCTGCCACACTGGCATGTTCTACCAATGCACTCTCAACCTCAGCGGTTCCGAGTCTATGTCCCGAAACATTGATGACATCATCCACTCTACCTGTGATCCAATAGTAACCATCTTTGTCTCTTCTCGCACCATCTCCTGTAAAATAATAGCCCTTGAATTGAGAAAAATAGGTCTGTTTGAAACGATCTGGATCACCATACACCCCTCTCATCATGGAAGGCCAAGGAAATTTAATGCAAAGATTTCCACTCACTTCTCCTTTGTCTTCTATGAGCTTTCCCTCATTGTCAACTAGAACAGGTTGAACTCCAAAGAAGGGAAGTGTGGCAGAACCTGGTTTAGTGGGTATTGCTCCTGGCAGGGGGGTGATTAAAATGGAACCTGTTTCGGTTTGCCAGTATGTATCAACAATCGGGCAATTTTTCTTTCCAACGTTAGCGTGATACCATTCCCATGCTTCTGGATTGATGGGTTCTCCCACTGTTCCCAATAGTCTCAAAGAAGATAGGGATTTATTTTTGAGGGGCTCTAAACCTTCTTTTGCAAGTGACCGTATAGCAGTTGGTGCTGTATAGAATACATTGACTTGGTACTTATCGATTACATCCCAAAACCTACCAGCATCAGGAAATGTGGGTACACCCTCAAACATTATCGATGTAGCTCCGTTAGAAAGGGGACCATAAAGGATATATGAATGCCCTGTGATCCATCCTATATCTGCAGTACACCAGTATGTATCATTTTCTTTATGATCAAATACATATTTAAAGGTTAAATTAGCACCTAATAAATATCCAGCAGTAGTATGTAGTACACCTTTTGGTTTCCCTGTTGATCCTGATGTGTAGAGAATAAAAAGTGGATCCTCTGAGTTAGCTTTGTAAGGTTCGCAAACTGAAGAAATATCATGAGATTTCATTAAAAAATGCCACCAATGATCTCTTCCATCTATCCAATTCAAATTGGCTTCTTGTCCCGTTCTTCGAACTACAACTACATCTTTTATTTTCTCATCAGATCGTTCTATTGCAATGTCTACATTATTCTTTAAATCAAATGTTTTTCCACCCCTAAAACCTCCATCTGAAGTGATGATAAGGGATGGTTTACAATCGTCTATTCTACTATGAAGGGCTTCAGGAGAAAATCCTCCAAATACAATCGAATGGATTGCGCCTATTCTTGTGCAGGCTAAAGCGGAAATAGCAAGTTCTGGAATCATGGGAAGATAAATTAAAACACGATCACCATTTACAATACCTAACTTTCTTAGGACATTTGCAAATTTACATACTTCTCTATGAAGTTCTTGGTATGTATATGTCTTGGATTCATCGGGATTGTCACCTTCCCATATGAGAGCAGCTTTATTTTTTAGAGGGGAACTAAGGTGTCGATCCAAGCAATTATAAGATACATTTAGTTTGCCACCCTCAAACCATTTTACCTTTCCATCAGAAAATTTATGGCTCAGGACCTTGCTGAAAGGTTTAAACCAGGTAATTCTTTCTTCTGCTTGTTTTTTCCAAAAACTTTCTGGATTTTTAATGGATTCATTGTATAGCTTCTGATAATTTTTATTGTTTATATTTGAATTTTTAATAAAACTTTCTGTGGGGGAGAGTACTCGTTCTTTAGCCATGTTAGCTCCTTTTTTATTATCTTAGTGATTCAGAAGTTAAAATTTCAGTTCGGGGTGAAATACCAGTTAAAACATTCTTCCCTTTTCCAAAAAGAAGCTGTTAGAGAGCTTACAGCTTTAAGGCTTCAACACCTGATTTCACTTTTGAATGATTAAAAACTATTTCCCAAAGTAAATACATATTTTAAATTGAGTCAATGAAAAATACATTTTTACTTTCAATCTGATAGTTTTATTCCTATTTTTTTTGACTTTCAACTTCGTTCTATTAATTGTTTACAGGTTATCTTTTTAAAGACATACTAGTATTTCTAAATACTTCTAGGGTTAGAATAGTAAAAGATAATAAGTGTAAATTTTATGAATAAGAATATATTGATCATTACATCCATTTTTTCAGGAAAATCTTACAGTGGTTCTGATAGGTATACTCATGAAATAGCAAACCTATTATCAATTGATAATCATGTTACAATCTGTACTACAACAAGTCAAGATTATGTGAGATGGGATTCTCATTTTAATGAAGGTTTTAGCTATTTAGCTAATCTAAAAATAAATAGATTTAAACCCAATTGTGAGCGAAATATTTCTAAATTTAATAAAAATTTACGTAAGTTAATAAAAAAGAAAAATGGGAAATCATCTGATTATGAAAAATTTATAATCGAACAAGGGCCTCTAGTGCCTAAAATGATTGAGTATATAAAGTATAATTTAACTAATTTTGATATAATTATTTTTATAGGCTATTTGTACTACCCAATAGTTTATGGATTACCATTATGTAAAAATAAATCTATTATAATACCTACTTTACATGATGAAATAGTTGCATATTTCCCAATTTATAAAGATTTGTTAAGTATTGATCTAATATATTCTTTTAATACTCCAGAAGAATTAGAAGTATATAAAAAAATTTATAATAGAGTTCCTGAAAAATATAGTATCATAGGAACATGTATAACATTAAATTCAATATCTATACCAGATAAACCTAATATATATGGAAATTTTATTTTATATGTGGGTAGGGTAGATTCAGGTAAAGGTGTAGGTCAGTTAATAAGTTTCTTTAAGGAATGGAAAAAGCGATTAAATTCTGATTACAAACTTTTGATTGCGGGGGGAGGGGGGAATCCAATAAATTCAGATTCAGATGTTATTTATTTAGGATATGTTACCGAAGAAGAAAAGTACTTTCTGATTAAAAATAGTATTTTTTTAATCAATCCTTCTCCAATGGAGAGTTTCTCCATCATAATAATGGAAGCATGGCTATTCAAAAAAGCGGTGATTGTAAATTCTATGTCCGATACAATGAAGAATCATTGTATAAGAGCTAATGCAGGTTTGTACTACACAGATATTTATGATTTTATGGAAACTCTCAATTTTTTTATTCAAAATCCAAATAAGAGGAACAAGATGGGTGAAAATGGTAAAAGGTACGTGGAAGAAAATTATTCTCCAAAAGTAATTTTAAGTAAATTTGAGCAGATATTTTCTTATTTTAAGACTTAATCTTATAGAATTTATGGAAAAAATTCTGTTATAATAGAAAAAATTGGTGCTATAGTGAATAGGGTGTTCTGGAATGGTATAAATATCTATAAGAGGAATAAACATGGCTCTACGTTTAGGGGATGAAGCTCCCGATTTTACTATTGAAACAACAGAAGGAACAGTGAATTTTCATCAATACTTGGGTTCAAGCTGGGGAATACTTTTTTCTCATCCCAAGGATTTTACACCTGTCTGCACTACAGAACTAGGATATGTTTCTAAAATTAAGCATGAATTTGATAGGAGAAATGTCAAAATAATAGCACTGAGTGTGGATCCATTGGAATCTCATCATGGTTGGACTAAAGATATCAATGAAACACAAAGCACAACTGTTAATTATCCCATCATTGCGGATCCAGAAAAAAAAGTAGCAAATTTGTATGACATGATTCACCCAAATGTCAATGAAACCTTTACTGTTCGATCTGTATTTATTGTAGGACCAGATAAAAAAATAAAGTTAACATTGACTTATCCTGCATCAACTGGTAGAAATTTTCAGGAAATTTTAAGAGTGATTGATTCGCTTCAACTTACTTCTTCCTATAGTGTTGCAACTCCTGCAAATTGGCAACATGGAGAGGATTGCATAGTGGTTCCTACACTCTCAGATGATGATGCAAATAAAAAATTCCCGAAAGGATTTAAAAAAATTAAGCCTTATTTGCGATATACTCCTCAGCCAAATTTATAATTTTTTTTAGTGATCTTAAATCTTTAGTATAGAATTTATTAACTTACCTTTCGTACTTCATGACATAGGTGAGTTAATAATTAATTCTTTGTTAAACTCTTTAATTCATACAAAAGGTTTAATGCATCTCTAGGTGAAATTGTGTCTAGATCAATCGAATCTAGTTTGCTCTTAACTTTTTCTAAATTAGGAAAAGTTGGAGCAAATGAAAAGAGAGATGGTTCTGAATGTTTTTTTATTTTAACATCTTTTTTTTGTGATTCAAGATTTTGCAATATTTCAATTGATCTATTTACAATTGATTCAGGAATACCCGCGAGTTTTGCCACATAAATACCAAAAGATTTTTTTGCTTTTCCCGATTTAACCTTTTTTAGAAAAACAACCTCTCCCTCTCGTTCAATCGTATCCATATACAATGTAAATACACCATCTTCTTTTGAAAGCTCAGTCAATTCATGATAATGAGTAGCAAAGATAGTTTTTGTTTTATTTCCACTGAATGTATAATTAGATAAATTTTCAACAATTGCCCAAGCTAAGCTCAATCCATCATAAGTTGAGGTACCTCTTCCTATTTCATCAAAAAGTATTAAACTTTTTTCTGATCTATTTTTAAGTATATAAGCAGATTCTTTCATTTCTACATAAAAAGTTGATTCTCCTGCTGTTAAATTGTCACCCGATCCAATTCGAGTAAATACTTTATCGCAAATAGAAAGATTCCCTCTATCAGCAGGAATATAAGAACCCATTTGGAATAAAATTTGGCAGAGTGCAACTTGTCTCATAAAGGTAGATTTTCCTGCCATGTTTGGACCTGTCAATATGGCAATTGATGATTGGCTTGTATTTAAACTGATAGAGTTTGTTATAAACGTATTACCATTTTTTAAATAAGCTTCCACTACAGGATGCCTTGAATTTTCCAACTCAATTCCCCCAGAAAAATTTATTTCTGGTTTATTCCAATTGTACTCTAGTAAGCAAGTTACCAAGTTTGTATGATAATCCAATGCACTCAATGAATTTGAGAGTTTATGGATAGATTCAAATGATTCTAGAATTGATTTTACCATGAGATCAAATTCTAGTTTTTCTATATCGATAATGATATCATCTGCAGTTAGAATCGTTCTCTCTATTTCTTGTAGCCCCTGAAATGTAAATCGTTCTGATGTAACAAGTGTCTGTTTTTTAAAATATTCTTTGGGAGCAAATTCTGAATCTTTTCTAGATACCTCTACATAATACCCCACAACCTTATTATAACGAATTTTTAGAGTAGAAAGACCAGTTCGTTTTTTTTCTGAACTTTCAAGTTCTAATATCCAGTCTTTTCCTTTAGATTTAGCAATTCTAGCTTCATCAAGTGGTTTTGAAAAACCAGTTTTTAGAAACATCCCATCACTTCCTAAAATTGCTGGTAGGTCACCATCATTTAATCTTTCTCTAATGAACTCAGAAATGTTTAAAATTTCAGAATTATTGAAATCAAATGTATAAGGAGTATTC
>Ga0209550_10001254_pt1 | contig 24488 bp, 23 predicted proteins | sample LauGreSuBDMM15SN_2_FD_187567 | JGI IMG/M metagenome (GOLD analysis project Ga0209550, IMG submission 187567) | Freshwater lake microbial communities from Lake Michigan, USA - Su13.BD.MM15.SN (SPAdes) (version 5) | ecosystem: Environmental > Aquatic > Freshwater > Lake | place: Lake Michigan... | reverse complement strand
ATCCCCAGAGGGGGAGCAAGGAATTCGGGGGTCATGTCTTGCTCCCTCGCCCCTTTGGGGAGAGGGCTGGGGAGAGGGGCACGCGTGAGGAAACATTTGTGCCACGCGATGCCCCCACCCCGGCCCTCCCCCAGAGGGGGAGGGAGGAAATCGGGGAGGCCATGTTTTGCTCTCTCACCCCTCTGGGGAGAGGGGCACGCGTGAGCTAAGGCTTGAATAGGCGCTTGTGCCCGCACCTGTCCACTTCGTGAGCTGGGGCTCGCATGCGAAAATCCAGTCATGAACGCTGCTGTCCCCGCCTCCTCTTTGACCGCCCTCGGCGTGACCGAGCTCATGAACCTCTTGGGCGCCCAGGCCAAGTCGGCCTCGGTGGGCATGGCGCGAGCGCCAGCTTCTGCCAAGAACTTGGCCCTGCGCAGCTTGGCGGCTGCCTTGCGCGCCCAGGTGCCTGAGCTGCTGGCGGCCAATGCCCGCGACTTGGAGCGCGCGGCGGCGGGCGGGCTGACCGGCCCTATGCTGGACAGGCTCAAGCTCAGCCCAGAGATCATTGACACCGTGGCCTTGGGCTGCGAGCAGCTGGCCGCCATGGCCGATGTGATTGGCGAGGTCATTGGCATGAAGCAGCAGCCCAGCGGCATCCGCGTGGGCCAAATGCGCGTGCCCCTTGGCGTGTTCGGCATGATTTACGAGAGCCGGCCCAATGTCACCATAGAAGCGGCGTCGCTGGCCATCAAAAGCGGCAACGCCTGCATCTTGCGCGGCGGCTCCGAGGCCATTGAATCGAACACCGCTTTGGCGGGCCTGGTCAGCCAAGCCCTCTTGGCGGCCGGCCTGCCCGAGCACGCGGTGCAACTGGTGCCCACCACTGACCGCGAGGCCGTGGGCCGATTGATCGCCATGCCCGAGTACGTGGACGTGGTCATCCCGCGCGGCGGTAAGGGCCTGATTGAGCGCATCAGCGCGGGCGCCAAGGTGCCTGTCATCAAGCATCTGGATGGCAACTGCCATGTGTATGTGGACGACCCCTGCGATTTGGCCATGGCCGTGACCGTGGCCGACAACGCCAAAACCCAAAAATACAGCCCCTGCAACACCGCTGAAGGCCTGTTGGTGGCGCGCGGCGTGGCCGCAGAATTTTTGCCCCGCATAGGCGCTGTGTACGCGGCCAAAGGCGTTGAGATGCGCTGCGATCCCGAGGCCAAGGCCTTGTTGGCGCAGGTGCCAGGCGCCCAACTGGCCGATGCCACCGAGCAAGACTGGTTCGAGGAGTATTTGGCGCCCGTCATCAGCATCAAGGTGGTGGACGGGGTGGACGAGGCCATTGCCCACATCAACCGCTGCTCCAGCCACCACACCGACGCCATCCTCACCGCGGACCACGGCCATGCCCAGCGGTTTTTGCGCGAGGTCGATTCGGCCAGCGTGATGGTCAACACCAGCACGCGTTTTGCCGATGGTTTTGAGTTTGGTTTGGGCGCCGAGATCGGCATTTCCACCGACAAGTTCCACGCCCGAGGCCCGGTGGGCATTGAGGGGCTGACCTCGCTGAAGTTTGTGGTGCTGGGCGAAGGCGAAATTCGCACCTGAGGCGGGGTCTAAGGCAAGGGCTGAGGTGGCAAGCGCGCCTTGGGTGGTTCTGATTTAATGCTTATTTACATCAAGGAAGTTGTTGAATGGTTCCTCACTTGATCACCGCGCTGAACGGTCCCATCAACGAATTAGAGCAGCGCGTGCTGGACTCCACCCCGGCCATTGAGCGCTGGTTTCGCCTGGAGTGGATGGAGCACACCCCGCCGTTTTACGGCGCGGTGGACATCCGCAACGCCGGCTTCAAGCTCGCTCCGGTGGACACCAACTTGTTCCCCGGCGGCTGGAACAACCTCACGCCTGAGATGTTGCCGCTGGCGGTGCAGGCTGCCATGGCCGCCATCGAGAAAATTTGCCCTGAGGCGCGCAACCTGCTGGTGGTGCCCGAAGGGCACACCCGCAACACTTTTTACCTGGCCAATGTGCTGCAACTCAAGCGCATATTTCACCAAGCCGGCCTGAATGTGCGCTTTGGCTCGCTGAGCCCCGACATCAAGGAGCCGACCACCCTGGCGCTGCCCACGGGCGAGCAAATCACCATCGAGCCCTTGATCCGCAACGATAAACGCCTGGGTTTGAAGGACTTTGACCCCTGCACCATTTTGTTGAACAACGGCTTGTCTGCCGGCGTTCCAGGCATCTTGGAAGACCTGCACGAGCAGTTTTTGCTGCCGCCGCTGCATGCCAGCGGGTCGGTGCGGCGCAAGTCGCAGCACTTTCAGGCCTATGAAGAGGTGGCCAAGCGCTTTGCCAAGCTGCTGGGGGTGGACCCCTGGCTGATCAACCCCATGTACAGCACCTGCGGCGAGCCCAACATGGAGGAGCGCGGCTTGGAAGACGTGCGCGCCCAGGTGGACGCCTTGTTGACCAAAATCCGCCGCAAGTACAAAGAGTACGGCATCAATGAAAAGCCTTTTGTGGTGCTCAAGTCCGACGACGGCAGCCCCGGCATGGGCATCATGACGGTGCGCGATCTCAAGGACTTGGACCAGCTCACACACAAAATGTCGGCCCTGGCCTACAACGCCCAAGAAGGGCAGGCTGCGCCCGAGCTCATCATCCAAGAAGGCGTGCTCACCCATGAGCGTGTCAACGATGCCGTGGCCGAACCCGTGGTTTACATGATGGACCGCTACGTGGTGGGCGGCTTTTACCGGGTGCATGCCGAGCGCGGCGTGGACGAAAATCTCAACGCCCCTGGGGCGAGTTATGTGCCACTGGCCTTTGCCGACAGCGGGCGCCTGCCCCAGCCTGGCGAAAAACCGGGCTCCAGCAGCCCGAACCGCTTTTATATGTACGGCGTGATTGGGCGCCTGGCCTTGTTGGCCGCCAGCTACGAGCTCGAAGCCACGGACCCGCTGGCCGAGGTGTACGACTGAGCTTCTGTGGATTTCGTCAGTTGCTGCGCTGCAACAAAGTAGGCTTAAAGGTCAGCTGACGCATCTCCAAGCTTGCCAAGTTCAAGGGCTGGCGCACAATGCACTTCCCTGCTTTTGCTGTCCTGCCCAGCTTGTCTTAGCTGTTTTGCCCAGGACCGACTGCCCTTGTCGCAAACTAAATCTTCTCTGACCGCGCTCACTTTGGGCGCCATTGGTGTTGTCTACGGCGACATCGGAACCAGTGTTTTGTATGCCGTCAAAGAGGTTTTTGGTTCTGGCCATGTGGACTTCACACCGGCCAATGTCTACGGCATCTTGTCCATCTTTTTTTGGACGCTGACGCTGATTGTCTCGCTCAAGTACGTGGTGCTGGTGCTGCGGGCCGACAACCATGGCGAGGGCGGTTTGGTCGCCATGCTGGCGCTGGCCTCCCAGGCGGTCAAAGACCAGCCCCGGCTGCGCACGGTGCTGCTGCTTTTTGGCATTTTTGGCACGGCCCTTTTTTATGGCGACGGCGTCATCACGCCAGCCATCTCGGTGCTGTCGGCCGTCGAGGGCTTGGAGGTCATAGAGCCCGCCTTTAAAAAGGCCGTGATCCCCATCACCTTGGTGATTTTGTTTGCGCTTTTTTGGGTGCAAAAGCGGGGCACCAGCGGCATAGGCAAGTTTTTTGGCCCCATCACTTTGGTGTGGTTTGCGGTGCTGGCGCTGCTGGGCGTCAGCCAAATCATCAGCAACCCGGTCATCCTCAAGGCGCTGAGCCCGCACTACGCCTTGTTTTTCATGTGGGAGAACCCGGGCACCACCTTCATCATCTTGGGCGCTGTGGTGCTGTGTGTCACTGGGGCCGAGGCGCTGTATGCCGACCTGGGTCACTTTGGCAAAAAACCCATACGCATGGCCTGGTTTGCCGTGGTCATGCCCGCGCTCACGCTCAATTATTTTGGCCAGGGCGCCTTGCTGCTGAGCCAGCCTGAGGCGGTGAAAAATCCCTTCTACCTCATGGCGCCCGACTGGGCTTTGATTCCCCTGGTGCTGCTGGCCACCATGGCCACGGTGATTGCCTCGCAGGCGCTGATCACCGGCGCTTTCAGCGTCACCAAACAGGTGATTCAATTGGGCTACCTGCCGCGCCTGAACATCTTGCACACCAGCGTGCGCGAAACCGGGCAGATCTACATTCCCATGGTGAACTGGGGCTTGTTTGTGGCCATTGTGCTGGCCGTGGTGCTGTTCCGGACCTCGAGCAACCTGGCCACCGCTTACGGCATTGCGGTGACGCTGGACATGCTGATCACCACGGTGCTGACCTTTTTTGTGATTCGTTTCAGCTGGAAATACCCGCTGTGGTTGTGCTTGGCGGCCACGGGGGTGTTTTTTGCGGTGGACCTGGCTTTCTTTTTGTCCAACCTCATGAAGTTTTTCAACGGCGGCTGGTTCCCGCTGTTGATTGGCGGGTTGATTTTCACGCTCATGATCACTTGGAAAGAGGGCCGCGCCTTGCTCAACCAAAAGTTGCGCGCCGACGCCCTTGATCTGCCGGCCTTTTTGGAGTCGGTGTTTGTCAGCCCGCCCGCGCGCGTGGAGGGCACGGCGGTGTTTTTGACCGCTGAAAAAGGCACGGTGCCCAATGCCTTGCTGCACAACCTCAAGCACAACAAGGTGCTGCACGAACAAAACCTGTTTGTGACCGTGGAAAACCACGAAGTGCCTTGGGTCAAGCTCGACAAACGGCTGGAGGTCGAGCCGCTGGGACGCCACTGCTGGCAAGTGGTCATTCACTACGGCTTCATGAACGACCCCAACGTTCCCAAGGCGCTGCAAAGCCTGGTGCAGCAAGGCTGCCAGCTCGAGCCCATGAGCACCAGCTACTTTCTCTCGCGCGACACCGTGATCCCCACCATAGGCGGCGGCATGGCCCCGTGGCGTGAAAAGATGTTTGCGCAGATGCACCACAACGCCAGCGGCGCGGCCGACTTCTTGAAACTGCCCAACAACTCGGTGGTCGAGCTGGGCTCCAAAATTGAAATTTGAGCCTTCCCATGAAACTCTTGTTTGTGGCCGACCCGCTGGAGTCGTTCAAGATTGTCAAAGACTCGACTTTTGTCATGATGCGCGAGGCGCAAAAGCGCGGCCACACCTTGGCCGTGTGCGAGCCCAAGGACTTGATGTGGCAGCAAGGTGCGCCCGTGACCGCCTTTGTGCGCGACGTTGAACTCACGGGCGACCCCACGCATTGGTTTCGGGCTGAGCAAGAGGCGCCCCATGAAAGGCCAGCGGCGCTCAAAGATTTTGGCGCGGTGCTCATGCGCAAAGACCCGCCTTTTGACACCGAGTTTTTCTACGCCACCCACTTGCTGGAGCAGGCCGAGCGCGAAGGCGCGCGCGTCTTCAACAAGCCCCGGGCGCTGCGCGACCACTCGGAAAAGCTGGCCGTCATGGAGTTCCAGCAGTTCATTGCGCCCACCTTGGTCACGCGCGACGGCGCCGATGTGCGGCGCTTTCACGCCGAGCACCAAGACATCATTTTGAAGCCACTCGACGGCATGGGCGGCATGGGCATATTCCGCGTCAAGGCCGACGGCCTGAACCTGGGCAGTGTCATTGAAACGCTGAATAACCACGGCGCGACCACCTTCATGGCCCAGCGCTTTTTGCCCGAGATCACGGCCGGCGACAAGCGCGTGCTGGTGATAGGCGGCAAGCCCGTGCCTTACTGCCTGGCGCGCATCCCGCAAAACGGCGAGGTGCGGGGCAACCTGGCCGCAGGCGGCCTGGGCGTGGCCCAGCCTTTGTCATCCCGTGACCGCGAGATTGCCGAGGCCATAGGCCCGGTGCTGGCAGCGCGCGGCTTGCTGCTGGTGGGCCTGGACGTGATCGGCCACCATGTCACCGAGATCAATGTGACCAGCCCGACCTGCTTTCAGGAAATCACCGACCAAATGGGCTTTGATGTGGCGGCCATGTACATAGACGCCTTGGAAGCTTCGCTCGCCTCTTCGTAGGGGATTGACTCTCTGCGATTTTTTGCGCTCAAGGGCTCTGGCTGCAGAGATTGGTGTGCGGCCCCCGGCCTCATACTGGGCATACCAGAAATCGGCCGGGGGCCGCACCCCAATCTCTGTTCGGGTGGCGGGTGGCGTGGCACGAATGGAGTCCGCTCTCAACTAAAGGGCAGACGTCACCAGCCTAAGCTGCCCCGACGGATGCTTTAGCCCGCCGCCATCCCGTCCACAAACATCTTGAGCTCGCCTGCCTTGAATGGCGTCCAGATCTCATTGAGCGTCAGCGGCGCCGTCACCACCACCGCCACCCGGTCGGTCGGCTGGGTGTGTTGGGCAAAGTCAATGGACAGGTCTTGGTCGCTCAGCTGAGCATGCGCAAAGGGGTGTTTGCGCTCAACGTAATGCAGGCGCGTGGACGCATGCGCCCACAAGGCCTGGCCGTTGCTCAGCATGAAGTTGAAGGTGCCGTGGGCTGCGATGCGCGGCGCCAGTTCGCGCAGCGTCAGCGTCAGCTCGGCGATGTCGGGCACGCCCGCGTGGGACTTGGCGATTTCCTGCATCAGCCAGCAAAAAGCGCGCTCGCTGTCGGTGTTGCCCACTGGGGCAAAGGCCGCGTGCAAGCGCGGGTGAAAGTTTTCCAGGTTGCCGTTGTGGGCAAACACCCAGTAGCGGCCCCAGAGCTCGCGCACAAAGGGGTGGCAGTTCTCCAACGCCACCCGGCCTTGCGTGGCTTTGCGGATGTGGGCAATCACATGGCGGCTTTTGATCGGGTAGCGCCTGATCAACTCGGCCACGGGCGAGTCAAAGGCGGGCTGGTGATCGACAAAATGACGCAAGCCCTTGTTGTCGCCGCCCTCAAAAAACGCAATGCCCCAGCCGTCGGCGTGCTCGTCGGTGCGCCCGCCCCGCTGGGCAAAGCCGGTGAAGCTAAAGCGCACGTCGGTGGGCGTGTTGCAGTTCATGCCCAAGAGTTGGCACACGACGCGGGCCTTTGACAATCAGCCGCGCGGCTCAGACCACAGCTTGCCGCCCGTGGCCCAGTTGGCGCGCTGGATGTCGGTGATGATGATGTCCACCGACTCCGGCGAGCCGCCCAGCACCTCGACGGTGACGCGGGTGATTTCCTCGACCAGTTTTTTCTTCTGCTCGGGGGTGCGGCCTTCAAACATTTCAATGTGGTAAGTGGGCATGAGGTGCTCTTTGGTGATGAGGTGGTACATCATAAAAGCCCAGTCATGGTCATTGTGCTGGCGATTTTGTTGCCCATCATGGAGCTCAATCAGCTGGTGCGCTGAGCCGTGAGCGCCATTTTTGCGCTCTGTTTTCACGTTTCAGGCGGGCGCCTGAAAGCCTGCAGCCCGGTAGGTGAGCACCAGCGTGTCGCGGTGGCCCAAGTCGCTGCCTTGGGGCTGGATGGGGGTGGTCTCGTGGACCACGCGGGCGTCGTCCAGCAGCACCGTGGTCAGCGGCTCGTTCATCTCAAAGCGCAGGCCGTGGGGACCGTCGGCCTCAAACACGCGGGATTCGCCGCCTTTGACGCCTTGGCGGCCCAGCAGCATGACGACCACAAAGTCCACGCCATCGCGGTGCGCGCCCTCGGGCGTGGGCCGGCCCACGCCGCCTGCGGTGTCTATGCGAAAAGCATGGGCCTCAATGAACCATTGGGGCGCGGGCCGCACCTTTGCAAACAGCCGCCCCAGGCTTTGCATGAGCGCCAGCCAAGCGGGGGCTTGCGCCATGTCGGCCTCTATGGGCTCAAACCAGCGCTCAAAGCCACCGTGCAGCGCGTTGTAGTCCGTGGGTTGCCAGTGGGCGCGGTGCGGCTGCAGCGCCATGGCGTCGGAGCTCAGCGTGTGCACATAGCAGCTGTGGCGGCGCCGGCGGTAGCGCCCGCCGTCGCGCAAGTGGGCATCGGGTGGCAAGCGCTCCCAGGCGGGCAGCAGCTGGCCAAAGTCCAGCGGCCAATCGGCGGGCAGTTGCAGCTGAGCGGCCAGGCTCTGGGCGGGCAGCACGGCCAGGCCTTGGGCGATCAGGGCTTGGGCTGGTAAGGAATGCGGGTCAAGGTGCAGCATGGCGGTGGGTGGTCAACAAGAGCCCATTGTCGGCCAAGCCCCACGGCTGGCTTGCCGATGACCGCTGACAGGCGGCGCGCTTGGCGCTGCTGATAATGGCCGGGTCCTCTTTCTTCACCCTCAGCCCAGGAGCCCTCGATGCTGTACCGTTTCAAGTCCAAAAACAGGGCAGACCTGGTGATGCTCGAGCCCCATGGCCGGCGCGTGCTGGAGATCATTGGCAAGGACCCGGGGCCCCAGGGCATCATCTTGCCCGAGCAGATGCCGCAGGCCTTGGCTGCCTTGCGGGAGGCGGTGGAGCAAGAGGCGCGCGAGGTGGCCGAGGCCCGAGCCGCTTTTGAGCTGGCCCATGGCCGCCAGCCGGGGCCCCGCGAGGAGCCCGGCCCGCGTGACGGGGTGCAGCTGCGCCAGCGGGTGCACCCATTCGTCCAATTGCTGGTGTTTTGCCACCAGCAGGGTGACACCGTGGTCTGGGGCGTGTAGCCGGCCCTTTTCAGCTGAGGCTTTAATCGACCTTGGCGCCCGAGGCCTTGACCACCTGTGCCCACTTGGTGTGCTCGGCATCAATCAGCCGGGTGAATTCCTGCGGCGTGTTGCCGCTGGGAATGGCACCCTGGGCTTGCAGCTTTTCCTTGATGCCCGCATCGTTGAGTGCGCGAGCCACTTCTTTTTGAACTCGGTTGACGATGTCGGTCGGCGTGCCCGCAGGCGCGAGCAGGCCAAACCAGCTGCTGGCCTCGTAGCCCTTGAGCTGGCCGGCTTCTTCGATGGTGGGCACCTCGGGCAGGGCACTCGAGCGCTGGTTGCTGGTCACGGCCAGGGCCTTGAGCTTGCCCGAGCGGATGTGCGGCATGGACGAGGGCAGGTTGTCGAACATCACGTCCATGTTGCCGGCCAGCATGTCCAGCAAGGCGGGGCTGGAGCCGCGGTAGGGAAAGTGCAGCATGAAGGTGCCTGTCATGCTTTTGAACAGCTCGCCGGCCAGGTGGATGGAGGTGCCGTTGCCGCTGGAGGCCATGTTGAGCTTGCCTGGCTGGGACTTGGCCAAGCGGATGAAGTCCTGAACGTTGTTGATGCCGGCGGCCCTGGCCTTGTCGGCATTGACAATCATCACGTTGGGCACGGCCGCCACCAGGGTGATGGGCACAAAGTCTTTGATGGGGTCGTAGGGCAGTTTGTCGTAGAGCGCGCGGTTGATGCCGTGCGTGCCCACCGTGCCCATGAGCAAGGTGTAGCCGTCGCCCGCCGACTTGGCGACTTGGTCGGCGCCCAAATTGCCGCCCGCGCCCGCCCGGTTTTCCACCACGAAAGGCTGGCCAAAGGTCTTGGACAGCTCAGGCGCGATGGCGCGGGCCAAGATGTCGGTGGTCCCGCCTGGGGCAAAGGGCACCACCAGGCGCACGGCTTTGTTGGGCCAGCCGGCCTGGGCCAGGGCCGCAGGCGCAGCCAGACTGGCCAGGCTCAGGCCGGCCGCTTGCAGCAGCTGGCGGCGGGTGTGGGCGGTGGTGTCTTGTGGGGCGTCTTGAAGGACGTCTTTAGGGGCGTGGTTGGGATGCGTCATGTCAGTGTCTCCGGGACGGTGTGTCTATGGCTTGTTTGTAAGGCCAAGTGGCGTGATTGTGTGGCGGGACTAACCCGACACAAGCCCCTGGCCGATGGGGGCGCAAAGACGAAAAAAAACCGCCTGCAGGGGCAGGCGGTGGGTGCTGCCCGGCCGGGGCCGGGGAGCGTGCTGGATTCAGTCGGCAAACTTGCCAGCCGCTTCGATCACAGGCTTGAGCTTGGCGGTTTCGGCGGCCACAAAGGCTTTGTGGTTGGCGGGCTCCACGCGCTTGTCGGTGACCACGATGGCGCCCAGGCCTTCTTGCTTTTTGATGAACTCGGGGTCTTTCAAGGCTTTCTTGAGCGCTTCGTTGAGCTGGGCCAGCACGGGGGCGGGCGTGCCCTTGGGCGCGTACATGCCGTGCCAGATGGTCAGGTCAAAGCCCCTCATGCCCATTTCCTGCAGGGTGGGGTAGTCCTTGAGCAGCTTGTGGTTGGACAGGGGCTTGGCGGTGGTCACGGCAAAGGCCTTGACGCGGCCAGCCTCAATTTGGCCGGTGGTGTTGGTGGTTTGGTCGCACATCACGTCGACCTGGCCGCCCACCAAGGCGTTCATGGCCGGGGCCGTGCCGCCGAAGGGAATGGTGACCATGGCGTCGGAGGCACCCAGGCGCGATTGCCATAGCAGGCCGCACAGGTGCGAGGCTGAACCCAGGCCCGCATGGGCAATGTTGAGCTTGCCAGCATTGGCGCGGATGTAGTTTTCAAAGTCGCGGTAGGTGTTGGCAGGCAGCTGGGGCTTGCCAATCAATGTCATGGGCACTTCGTTGATCATGCCCAAAAATTCAAAATCGTCCTGCACTTTATAGGACAGCTTGCGGTAGAGCGCAGGCGCGGCCGCCATGCCGATGTGGTGCACCAGCAAGGTGTGGCCGTCGGGCGAGGCCTTGGCCACGCGTGCCACACCAATGGTGCCGCCGGCGCCGTTGACGTTTTCCACCACAAAGTTGGCTTGGCCACCCATGGCCTTGCGCATGGCTTCACCCAAGTCGCGTGCGACCCGGTCGGTGGGGCCGCCTGCTGCAAAAGGAACCACAAAAGTGACTGGCTTGCTGCCTGGAAAGCCTTGGGCGTGGGCCAGGGCGGCTGTGGCCGCCAGGGCGAGGACAACGAGTTTTTTCATGCGGTGCTCCGTGCAGTAAACAAATTTAATGGCGTGATTGTAGGAATGCTGTCCTGCTTGCCAAGGGGGTAATGACCTAAGAACGACGCCAAACAAGGGCAATACCTTGCGGCGCATGGTTGGGCGCTGATTTATTTGTAACTGCGTGCGTCCTCAATCACCCGGCCGTCATTGGGCAAGCTGCCGGGCGCCACCGCCTCAATCTCGCTGCGCAGCTTGGTGACCTCGCGCACCGACTCGGCCAAGCGCTCGGCCAAGCCAGGCGGCAGGTGGGCGACTTCGACCTTGAGCGTCATGTGGTCTTTGGCCATCTCGCCACTGACCACCAGACGCGCGCGCAGCACCTCGGGAAAACGCTTGGCCACCTCGGCCACCTGGGCCGGGTGCACAAACATGCCTTTGACCTTGGTGGTCTGGTCGGCGCGGCCCATCCAGCCCTTGATGCGGCTGTTTGTTCGACCGGTGGGGCAGGTCCCGGGCAGCACGGCCGAGAGGTCGCCAGTGCCAAAGCGGATCAGTGGGTAATGCGGGTTGAGCGTGGTCACCACCAGCTCGCCCACCTCGCCGTCGGGCAACACGTCGCCCGTGCCTGGGCGCACGATCTCGACAATCACGCCCTCGTCCAGCACCAGGCCCTCGCGGGAGGCGGTCTCATAGGCAATCAGCCCCAAGTCGGCCGTGGCATAGCACTGGTAAACGTCCACGCCCTGGGCAATGAACCAGTCGCGCAGGCTGGGCGGGCAGGCTTCGCCGCTGACCAGGCCTTTTTTGAGCGATGAGACGTCAATGGCGTTTTCTTTGGCTTTTTCCAGCAAGATGCGCAAAAAGCTGGGCGTGCCGCAGTAGCCTTGAGGCTGTAGGTCCACGATGGCGGCGAGTTGCTGCTCAGTCTGGCCGGTGCCCGCGGGGAACACGGTGCAACCCATGGCGTGGGCGCCCGACTCCATCATGAACGCGCCTGGCGTCATGTGGTAGCTGAACGCGTTGTGCATCAAATCGCCCTGGCGAAAGCCGGCCGCAAACAGGGCGCGGCCTGCGCGCCAGTAGTCGCGGGCTGCCACGTCGGGCTCGTAAATTGGGCCGGGCGAGGCAAAAATGCGCGGCATGTTCGGGCCACGCACCACGGCTGCAAAGCCGCCAAAGGTGTCTTGCGGGCGGCCCGCTTGTTGCAAGGCCAGCAGCTCGTGCTTGCGCGTCACGGGCACGCCCGCCAGCGCCTGGCGGGACGTGATGCGCTCGGCCTCCACGCCTTCCAGCCGGCTGGCCATGGCTGGGCTGTGCTGTTGGGCCTGGCGAATTTGCGCAGGGAGTGCCGCCATGAGCGCGGCTTCACGATGCTCGGCGGGGCGGGTTTCCAGGGTGTCGTAATGGGTGGACATGATTTTTGCTTTTAAGCCAGCCAGCGTTTGCGACGTTTGTAGCTTTTGACGTCTTTGAAACTCTTGCGCTCGCTGCCGCCCATGCCCAAGTAAAACTCTTTGACGTCTTCGTTGTTGGCAAGGTCGCTGGCGGCACCATCCATCACCACGCGCCCACTTTCCATGATGTAGCCATAGTTGGCGTATTTGAGGGCCATGTTGGTGTTTTGCTCGGCCAACAAAAAGGTGACTTTTTCTTTTTGGTTGAGGTCCTTGACGATCTCAAACACCTCTTGCACGATCTGCGGCGCCAGGCCCATGGAGGGCTCGTCGAGCAGCACCATGCTGGGGTTGGCCATCAGGGCGCGGCCAATGGCACACATTTGCTGCTCGCCGCCCGAGGTGTATGCCGCCTGGGAGGTGCGGCGGGTTTTCAGTCGCGGAAAGTAGGTGTAGACCTTCTCCAGGTTGGCGGCCACCTCGCCTTTGTCTTTGCGGGTGTAGCTGCCGGTCATCAGGTTGTCTTCGATGCTCAGGTGGGCAAAGCAGTGCCGCCCCTCCATCACCTGGACCACACCGCGCTGCACCAGGTCGGCGGGCGAGAGGTTCTCTATGCGCTCGCCGCGCAGCTCAATGTTGCCCTTGGTCACCTCGCCGCGCTCGCCCTTGAGCAGGTTGGAAACTGCCCGCAAGGTGGTGGTTTTGCCCGCACCATTGCCGCCCAAGATGGCCACGATACCGCCTTCAGGCACCTGCAGCGACACGCCCTTGAGAACCAAGATCACATGGTTGTAAATGACCTCGATGCCATTGACGTTCAGCACAATTTTTTTGTCGCTCATGGACCTTGCCTTTTCAAATGCTGGGGGTTCAAGCCAAATGAAACCGCTGCACGCAAAGGTTTCATGTGGCAGCTGCGCACGACACACGTGCACAGCTGTTGCCTCCACCTTCGCCATGGGCCATGGCGAAGGCAGAGGGTCTCAAATCAAGACTGGCAATCCGCAGGGGTGCGGCGGGCGATCTTCTTTTCGGCGGCGTACTTGTCGGCAGCAGCCCTCACCATGGGCTTGATGATTTGCTCATCGGCCTGGTACCAGTCGCTGGAGAATTCCCACTTGCTGCCATTCCATGTGTGGATGCGCGCCCAGTTGGCGCCCATGTGGTCGGCGCAAGAGGTGGACACCGGACGCAACACACCTTTGAAACCCAATGCATCGAGTTTGGCTTGGGTCAGGTTCAGGTTTTCATAACCCCAGCGGGCTTGCTCACCGGTCATGACTTTCCCCTTGCCGTACCGCTCTTGCGCTTGGCGCACGCCTTCGATCGCAAACATGGCGCTGAACAAACCGCGCATGTACAGCACTTCACCCACTTCGTCTTTGGGGCCAGTGCCTAGGTTTTTGGCATGCAATTTCTCCAACACCTCTTTGACCACCGCAGAGCCTTTTTCAGCACCGTGCTGCATGGTGATGGCGTTGTAACCTTTGGCACCCATGCCCACGTCTTTGACGTCAGGCTCGGCACCGGCCCACCACACCCCGTAGATTTTTTCGCGGGGGTAACCGGTGGCTTGCGCTTCTTTGAGCAAGGTGGAGTTCATCACCCCCCAGCCCCAGTTGACAACGTAGTCAGGACGGTCACGGCGAATTTGCAGCCAAGTGGACTTTTGCTCCACACCCGGGTGCGTCACAGGCAACAAGCTCAGCTTGAAGCCGTGCATGGCCGCACGTTCTTGCAAAATGGGGATGGCTTCTTTGCCAAAAGGGCTGTCGTGGTAGACCAAGGCAATGTGTTGGCCTTTGAGCTTGTCAGCCCCACCAGCTTTTTTGGCAATGTCCTGGATGATGACGTCACCGGCCACCCAGTAAGTGCCTGCCAAGGGAAAGTTCCACTTGAACACGCCGCCGTCAGCCGATTCGCTGCGGCCATAGCCAGCCGTGACCAGGGGGATCTTGTCGCCGGGGGCTTTTTCAGTCAAAGCAAAGGTGATGCCCGTGGACAGCGGCTGAAATACAGTAGCGCCGCCGTTTTTGCCTTTCAGACGCTCGTAGCATTCCACGCCACGGTCGGTGGCATAGCCTGTTTCGCATTCTTCAAAGCTGACTTTGACGCCGTTGATGCCGCCGCGCGCATTCACCAACTTGAGGTAGTCGACATAGCCGTTGGCAAAGGGCACGCCATTGGGGGCGTAAGCGCCGGTGCGGTACACCAGCACGGGGAAAAACTGCTCTTTGGTTTGGGCTGTGGCCACAGTACTGACCAGCGCACTGGCAAGACTGGCAGCCGCCACCGTGGTGGCCAAAACGAGTTGTCGAAGTTTCATGGTTTGTCTCCTGTTTAAAAAGGTGGAAGCACTCGAAAAAAACACGTTAAAAAATCAATGCGGAAAGGGCCACAGGCGCAGCTTTTGCTTGGCCACTGACCACAGCTTGGCCAAGCCATGCGGCTCGACAATCAGGAACCACACAATCAAGGCACCAAAGATCATGAATTCAGTGTGGGCCACGGCCGCGGTGGAGATGCTGACCCCGAACAGGCCGCCCACCGCAGGCAAAAACTGGTTCAAGAAAATGGGCAAGATCACAATGAAGGCCGCCCCAAAAAAGCTGCCCATGATGGACCCCATGCCGCCGATGATGACCATGAACAGCAGTTGGAACGAACGGTCTATGGAGAAGGCCGCAGGCTCCCAAGAACCCAGGTGCACAAAGCCCCACAGGGCACCGGCCACCCCCACGATGAAGGAACTGACGGCAAAAGCTGTGAGCTTGGCGTAGACCGGGCGAATGCCGATGACGGCCGCGGCCACATCCATGTCGCGGATGGCCATCCATTCACGGCCAATGGCCGAGCGCACCAAGTTTTTGGCCAGCAAAGCAAACACCACCAAAAAGGCCAAGCAGAACAGGTACTTTTGCAAGGGTGAATTGATAGACAGGCCAAACACGTTCAGGTTGGACACCGACACCGAGCCTGAGGCGTTGTTGTTGGTGAACCAACCAATGCGCAGAAAAGCCCAATCACAAAAAAACTGCGCGGCCAAAGTGGCCACCGCCAGGTAAAGGCCTTTGACACGCAAGCTGGGAATGCCAAACAACACCCCTACCAAGGTGGCAAAAAAGCCACCCGCCAAAATAGCGATGATCAATGGCATGCCTTCGATGCGGATGTAGGTGTTGTAGGCCATGTAAGCGCCCACTGCCATGAAGGCCCCCGATCCCAGCGAGATTTGGCCGCAGTAACCCACCAAGATGTTCACCCCCAATGCCGCAAGAGACAAGATGAGGAAAGGGATCAATATGGCGCGGAACATGTATTCGTCGACCAGGAAGGGCACGCCGACGAAGGCAAAGGCGATGAACGCCAAAATGGCCCAGCGGTCTTGCGCGATGGCAAAAATTTGCTGGTCGCTGCGGTAAGAGGTCTTGAACTGACCGTTTTCTCTGTAAAACATGGCGTCTTCTCCTTACACGCGGTCGATGATTTTTTCGCCGAACAGGCCTTGCGGACGGAACAGCAAGAACACCAGCGCCAGCACATACGCAAACCAAATTTCAATGCCGCCGCCCACGTAAGGGCCCAGGTAGACCTCGGACAACTTCTCACCCACACCGATGATGAGCCCGCCAATGATGGCGCCGGGCACAGATGTCAAACCGCCCAAAATGATCACCGGCAAAGCCCGCAAAGCCACCGTGGTCAGCGAGAACTGCACGCCCATCTTAGAGCCCCAAATGATGCCGGCCACCAAGGCCGTGATGCCGGCCACGAACCACACGATCACCCAAATGCGGTTGAGGGGGATGCCAATAGACTGCGCAGCTTGGTGGTCGTCGGCGACTGCGCGCAGGGCCCGGCCCGTGCTGGTTTTTTGGAAAAACAGCGACAAGACCACCACCAGCAAAGCCGCGATACAGGCTGCATAAACGTCTTCCAAGTTGACCAAAACGCCGCCGGGAAACACCGAGTCGAACCAAAACACCGGGTCTTTGGGCATGCCGACGTCAATCTTGTAGATGTCGCTGCCAAAAATCGTTTGACCCAAACCATCCAAAAAGTAAGTGATGCCCAGTGTGGCCATGAGCAAGGTCACACCCTCTTGGTTGACCAGGTGGCGCAGCACCAGTCGCTCGACCAGCCAGGCCAGCATAAACATCACGGCAGCCGCCAAAACAAAGGCGATCAGGTTGCCTAAGAACTTGTCCTCTATGCCCAGCCAGCCGGGTATCCACTCAGAGAAGCGGGCCATGGCCAAGGCCGCGAACAAGACCATTGCCCCTTGCGCAAAGTTGAAAACCCCCGAGGCCTTGAAAATCAACACAAAGCCCAATGCCACCAGCGCATAGAGCATGCCGGCCATGAGGCCACCGAGCAGAGCTTCCAGAAAAAATGCCATGTCTTGTTCTCCTCAGTGGCGGGTGCCCAGATAAGCACTGATCACTTCTTCGTTATTGCGCACTTCTTGGGGCGTGCCATCGCCAATTTTTTTGCCGTAGTCCAGTACCACCACGCGGTCAGAGATGTCCATCACCACGCCCATGTCGTGCTCAATCAGTACGATGGTCGAGCCGAACTCGTCGTTCACATCCAAGATGAAGCGGCACATGTCCTGCTTTTCTTCCATGTTCATGCCGGCCATGGGCTCGTCGAGCAGCAGCACTTGCGGCTCCATGGCCAAAGCGCGACCCAAGTCGACTCGCTTTTGCAGGCCATAAGGCAGTTGGCCAACGGGGGTCTTGCGGTGGGGCTGGATGCCGAGGAAGTCAATGATGTGCTCGACAAATTCCCGGTTCTTTTCCTCTTCGCGCTGGGCAGGGCCGATGCGAAGGGCCTGCAAGAACAGATTGCTCTTGATGTGTAAATTGCGGCCCGTCATGATGTTGTCGATCACGCTCATGCCCTTGAACAAGGCCAAGTTCTGGAAGGTGCGGGCGATTCCCATCTCTGCCACTTGTCGGCTGTTCATGTGCGCAAATTTTTGCCCGCGAAAGGTGATGCTGCCTTTTTGCGGCTGATAGACGCCGTTGATGCAGTTGAGCATCGAGCTTTTGCCTGCGCCGTTGGGTCCAATGATGGCTCTGACTTCATGCTCTCGCACATCAAATGAAATGTCGGTCAGTGCCTTGACCCCGCCAAAGCTCAGCGAAATGTTGTGCACGTCGAGGATGACCTCGCCAATTTTCTTTTGCATCGTGGCGGCTTTCGAAGCTTGGATGGCTTGCGGGCTGAGGCTGGTGCTCATGCGGCAGCCTGCACGGGGTCAAATGTTTTGGCGTCGCTGATCTTCAAGGTGGCACTGACCTGGCCAGTTCGGCCATCTTCGAATTTCACGACGGTTTCTATGAATTGCTCGGTCTTGTCGGTGTAAAGCGCATCGACCAGCGGTTGGTACCTGTCGGCAATAAAGCCGCGCCTGACTTTGTTGGTGCGGGTGAGCTCGCCGTCGTCGGCGTCCAGCTCTTTGTGCAGCACCAAAAAGCGGCTGATTTGCGAGCCCGCCAGCAGCTTGTCGGCGGCCAGGTCTGCGTTGACTTGCTCGACACAGTCCTTGATGAGGGCGTAGACCTCGGGCTTTTGTGCCAGGTCGGTGTAGCCGGCATAAGGCAGGTTACGACGCTCGGCCCAGTTACCTGCGGCCTCCATGTCGATGTTGACCATGACACAGACCCGCTCGCGCCCGTCGCCGTAGGCCACGGCCTCCTTGATGAAGGGAAAGAACTTGAGCTTGTTTTCCACGTACTTGGGCGCGAACATGGCGCCGTCGTTGGCGCCGCCTTTGATGCGGCCCACGTCTTTGACACGGTCAATGATTTTGAGGTGGCCGTGGCTGTCCAAAAAACCCGCATCGCTGGTGTGGTACCAGCCATCGGCGGTCAGCACCTCGGCCGTGGCCTTGGGGTTTTTGTAGTACTCCTTGAGCAGGCCGGCGGACTTGACCAAAATTTCGCCGTTGTCGGCCAGCTTGATTTCTACCCCGCGTATGGGCACGCCCACGGTGTCGGCGCGCGCTTCGTGGTCGGGCTGTAGGCAGACGAACACGGCGGTCTCGGTAGAGCCGTACAACTGCTTGAGGTTGATGCCTATGGAGCGGTAAAAGGTAAAAAGGTCCGGGCCTATGGCTTCACCTGCGGTGTAAGCCACGCGCACGCGTGAAAAGCCCAGTGTGTTGCGCAGCGGCCCGTACATGCTCAGATCGCCCAACTTATAAAGCAGGCTGTCCACCAAGCCCAGGGACTTGCCATCCATGCGCTGAGTCCCCACGCGTTTGGCCAGGTCCATGAAGTACTTGAACAACCCACGTTTGAGGCTGCTTGCGTCTTCCATGCGGATCATCACGCTGGTGAGCATGCCTTCAAAAACACGGGGTGGCGCAAAGTAGTAGGTGGGCCCCACTTCCCTGAGGTCGATGGTCACGGTGCTGGCGTCTTCTGGGCAGTTCACCACGTAGCCGCAGCACAGCCACTGGCCGTAGCTGAAGATGTTTTGCCCCACCCAGGCGGGCGGCAGGTAGGCCAGCACTTCTTCGGCGCTGCTGAGCTTGTCAAATTCGGCGCCAGCTTGAGCGCGGTCGAGCAAGCTGCGGTGGCTGTGCACCACGCCCTTGGGGTTGCCGGTGGTGCCAGAGGTGAAAAACATGGCCGCCACGTCGTCGGGCTGGCCTTTGTCCACTTCTGCTTGGAAAAAGTCTTTGTGCTTGGCCGCGTAGGCGGCGCCGCTTTCAATCACCAAGGCCAAGGACTGAAGGCCGGGTTCGGCGTAATTGCGCAGGCCGCGCGGGTCGGTGTAGACGATGTGGGTAATCTGCGGGCATTGCGGCCGAATCTCAAGCAGCTTGTCCACCTGCTCTTGGTCTTCCACCATGGCCAGTTGCACCTCGGCGTTGTTGATGGGAAACACGCACTCGCCGCCCACGGCGTCTTGGTACAGCGGCACCGGAATGGCGCCTAAAGCTTGCACGGCCAGCATGCTGGCGTAAAGCCACGGCCGGTTGGCACCAATCACCACCATGTGCTGGCCGCGCTGCAGGCCCAGCAGATGCAGGCCGCAGGCAATGCGCTGGACTTGCGTGGCCATGTCGGCCCAGGTGTGGGCCTGCCAGATGCCGTATTCCTTTTCCCGCATGGCGGCGGCCAAGGGGCGTTGGGCCGCATGCGTGAGCATGAGCTTGGGGAAGGTGGTTTGCATGGGCGCTGCTTTCCTCGCTGTGTCGTGCCCTTGAGGGGTTTGACGAAATGACACGCATGCTAGGCTGGCGTTTGACGTTCTCTTGTCGTTACGACGACAATTCAGGGGCTTGCCTGCCTAGGACTTTCCCTAGTGCCCCCTTTTGGGCCGCAAGACAGCTGTCAGAAAGCACCCCGCCATGAGCAACGAATCTTCTCTTCATCAGCGCAGGCGCTCGCCCACTTCGCATGAGTGCGCAGGCATTCCTTGGTTGGCCCGCTTGACGGACAAGGAGCGCGAGCGTGCACTGGCCGAGTTGGTGGTGTCTGAGGCCGAGGCCGGCAACCACATTTGCCGCGTGGGCCGGCCCGTGACCTATTGGTTCGGTGTCATTGAGGGCCTGCTCAAAATGAGCACAGACAGCGCTGAGGGCATGACCATGACTTTCACCGGCCTGCCTCCCGGTGGCTGGTTTGGCGAGGGCACGGCGTTCAAGCGTGAGGATTACCGCTACAACGTGCTGGCTTTGCGCAAGAGTTTGGTGGCGGGTTTGCCGGTGGAGACTTTTCATTGGTTGCTGGACAATTCCATTGGTTTTAATCGCTTTGTCATGGGGCAGCTCAACGAGCGCCTGGCCCAGTTCATTGCAGCGCGTGAGATAGACCGACTGACCAACCCGGACTTGCGGGTGGCGCGCAATTTGGCGGCCTTGTTCAATCCGGTGTTGTTTCCCGGCGTCGGTCAGGTGTTGCGCATCACCCAGCAAGAGCTGGCTTACTTGGTGGGGCTGTCGCGGCAGCGCGTGAACGAGGCGCTGCGGGCCTTGGAGGCGCGAGGGATTATTCGGGTCGAGTACGGTGGCCTGCGCGTGCTGGACGAAGAGGCGCTTCGTTCAGGTGTTTTCTCCGCATAATCCGCGCTGGTTTGTTTTTCCCGCCTTGTGATGTCCCACCCCCCTGTTAAACCTCCTCCCCGAGCGACAGCTGTGCGTGTTCGCGCAGCGCCTACCGCCACCGCTGATGCCCCGGCTGATTCCCCAGCAGGTGCGCCGGCCTTGGTGCGCTTGAACAAGCGCATGGCCGAGCTCGGCCTGTGCTCCAGGCGCGAGGCCGACGACTGGATTGCCCAAGGCTGGGTGCAGGTCAACGGGCAAGTTGCTGTGTTGGGCCAGCCCGTGCCTGCCGATGCCCGCATCGAGGTGCACCGCCAAGCCCAGCAGCAGCAGCGCCAGCAAGTGACCATTTTGATCAACAAGCCGGTGGGCTATGTCAGCGGTCAGGCCGAAGACGGCCACCAGCCGGCGGCCACCTTGATTCAGCCTGGCAACCGCTGGCAAGAGTGCGCAAGCCGCATGCGCTGGGGTGCAGAGCAGCTCAAGGGTCTGGCGCCTGCGGGCCGCCTGGACATCGACTCTATTGGCCTGTTGGTACTCACTCAAGATGGCCGCGTGGCCCGCACCTTGATTGGTGAGGACTCTGCCGTCGACAAAGAATACTTGGTGCGGGTGAGCTGGGGCGAGCGCACGCAGGATGTGCAGTCGGTGTTTCCACAAGACAAACTTCGTCTTTTGCTGCATGGTCTGAGCTTGGACGGGCAGGCCTTGAAGCCGGCGGTGGTGGCTTGGCAAAACCCGGAGCAGCTGCGCTTTGTCTTGCGCGAAGGCCGCAAGCGGCAAATCCGCCGCATGTGCGAGCAGGTCGGCCTGAGCGTGACGGGGCTCAAGCGCATTCGCATTGGCCAGGTCACGCTGGGCAATTTGCCCATTGGCCAGTGGCGCTACCTGGCGGCGCACGAGCGGTTTTAAGCGCGTGCTTCAGTTGGCGCTTGCTCTGGCAGGTGTGCAAGGCTGTGTGTCGGGGGTGTTGGCAGGGCCACACCACACCACGCCTGGAGCCGTGTTCGTGGGCATACAACCAGTTGAATTCGGCGCCCAGCAGAAAAATTTGCGCCAAGTAATACACCCACACCAGCCGCACCACCAGCGAGCCGGCCGCAGCGTAAGAGGAGCTCAGGCTGCTATTGCCCAGGTACAGGCCAATCAGCATTTAACCCAGCCCGAACAGCGCTGCCGTGACCGCCGCGCCTGTCCACACATCTTTCAAGGCCACGCTGGCGCGGGGCAAGAGCTTGAACATCATGGCAAAAAGCACGGTGGCGATGCCCATGGACAGCGCCGTGTGGGCCACGTAAAGCAGCCTCTCGCTGGCAGCCAGCCAGCCCTCAGCCCAGCGGCCAAAGGCACTCAGGCCACTGCTGACCAGCAGCGAGACCGCCAGTAAAAAACCCAGCCCTAAGACAAAGCCCAGGGACAGCAAGCGCGTGCGCACCATGGGCCACAAGCCGTCTGGACGGGGCTGGGCCTGCACCTGTCATATGCGGTCCAAGGCCGATTGCAATTCGGCAAACACGGTGGTCGCACCAATGAGCAAGGCCAGCAGGCTCAAGAGCCCTGCGACCAAGCCTTCAGTGGGGTGGTTGGCGCTGCGCAGCAGGGCTTGCACGCTTTGCGCCGCCTCTGGCCCCAGCAAGCCGGTGAGTTGGCGGGCAATCTCGCCTTCAACGGCCGCCTGGCCCCAGACGAAGCCGGCCACCGCCATCACGATCAGCGGCAAAGGCGCAATAGAAAACACCGTGTAGTAAGAGATGGCCGCGCCCATGCTGGGGGCGTGATCGTCCAGCCATGCCCAGGTGGTTTTTCTGATCAGTTTTCAAGCTTGGCGCCACACCGGGGGTTCCATCCGCATCCTGCGTCCCATCTGAGTTCACGCTTCAGGTGCGAATGGCCAGCCAAGGCCGCCTCCTTCAGTCAGGCAAGCCCGCGGTCTAGACGGAGAACCCTGATCAGCTGGACAAGGCTTCCAAGCGCATCAGCACGTCCAGCAACTCTTCTTCAATGAGGGCGGCCCGTTGCCCCAACTCGCTGGCCTGGGCCGGGTCGCGGGTGTAGAGCTGGGTGTCGCTCAAGCGCTGTTCAATGTCTTTTTGTTCTTGCTCCAGCGCCTGCATGCGGCCGGGAAGCGCATCGAGTTCGCGCTGCTCTTTGTAGCTGAGTTTGCGTTTGGGGCTGGTTTTGCTGGGCTCGCTTTTGGCGGGGCTGGCGCTTTGACGCACCTGCTGCACCGGTTTGCCTTTGGCGGCATCGGCGGCGATTTGCTGCGCACGGGCGGACTGCACCAGCCAGTCGCTCACGCCGCCTTCGTATTCGCGCCAAAAGCCGGGTTTGTCCGCGCTGCCCTCGTGGGCCAAGATGCTGGTGACCACGTTGTCCAAAAAACGCCTGTCGTGGCTGACCAAAAAAACCGTGCCGTCGTAGTTTTGCAGCAAATCCTCCAACAACTCCAGCGTGTCGATGTCCAGGTCGTTGGTTGGCTCGTCGAGCACCAGCACGTTGGCCGGTCTGGCAAACAGGCGGGCCAACAGCAAGCGGTTGCGCTCCCCGCCCGACAGCGTGCGCACGGGGGACAGGGCCCTGGCGGGAGAGAACAAAAAGTCTCCCAGGTAGCTTTTGACGTGTTTGCGCTGGCCGTTGATCTCCACCCATTCGCTGCCTGGGCTGATGAAGTCCTCCAGCGTGGCATCGAGGTCCAGGGCGTCGCGCATTTGGTCAAAGTAGGCCACTTGCAAGTTGCTGCCTTGGCGGACTGTGCCCGGTGGCGTGGTCGCATCGGGTTGTAACTCGCCCAGAATCAGCTTGAGCAAGGTGCTTTTTCCGGCACCGTTGGAGCCCACCAGACCGATTTTGTCGCCGCGCAGCAGGGTGCAGCTCAGGCGGCTGACCACTGTTTTGATGCCTGATGCCGTTTCAAAGCTCTTGCTGACATTGTCCAACTCGGCCACGATTTTGCCGCTGCGGTCGCCCGTGGACACGTCCAGGCTGACCCGGCCCACGGCATCACGGCGCGCCGAGCGCTGGGCGCGCAGGTCGTGCAGGCGCTTGATGCGCGCCACCGCCCGAGTGCGGCGGGCTTCAACGCCCTTGCGAATCCATATCTCTTCTTGGGCCAGCAGTTTGTCGGCTTTGGCGCTGACCACTGCTTCCTGAGCCATCTGATCTTCTTTTTGCACCAGGTACTGCGCAAAGTTCCCTGGGTAGCGGCGCAGCTGTCCCCGGTCCAACTCCACAATGCTGGTGGCCACCCGGTCTAGAAAGGCGCGGTCGTGGGTGATGGTGATCATGCTGCCCTTGAAGTTAATCAGCAACTCTTCCAGCCAGGCAATGGAGTCCAGGTCCAGGTGGTTGGTGGGCTCGTCTAGCAAAAGCACATCCGGCTTGGCGACCAAAGCCTGCGCCAAAGCCACTCTTTTGCGCATGCCGCCAGAAAGCGAGCCGATGAGCGCCTCTTTGTCCAGGTGAAGCCTGTGCAGCGTTTCCTCCACCCGTTGCTCCCAGGTCCAGCCGTCAAGAAACTCAATGCGAGACTGCAAGGCGTCCAAGTCTGTGCCTTCCTGGCCTGAAAGGTACTGCTCAATCAGGTCTATGGCCTCAGACAAGGTGCTGCTGACCGCTTCAAAGACGGTGTGGGCGGCATCAAGCTGGGGCTCTTGAGGCACATAAGCGATGCGAGTGCCCTGTTGAACCTGCAAAATGCCATCGTCAGGCTTGTCCAGACCCGCCAAGATTTTGAGCAATGAAGACTTGCCTGTCCCGTTGCGCCCGATCAAGCCAATGCGCTCACGCATCTCCAGTGAAAAGCCTGCGTGGTCAAGCAAGGCCAGGTGGCCAAAGGCCAGTTGAGCGTTTAAAAGAGTAATCAGTGCCATACAGAGGTCAAGAGTGAAGCGGCGAATTATGGGTGCTGACGCAGCAACAGGCTTCAAGTGCCAGTGTTGAGGTGCAAGGCGGTCTTTGGATCGAAGCAGTCAAAAGAGACAAGCCGCATGAAGGGCAAGCCCACAAAGAATGCTTAGCTCGTGGGATCAGGGCCAGGCAACATTTTTTTGGCAAGACTGTTGATCTGCGAAAAATGCAGTGCTATAGTGGAGAGCTTCACTACTTGAAAGTCAGACACAAAAGTGTCATGAACTTCAGGCAGTGGGTTGTACAGGTTGACGAAGTCAGGAAGTCAAAAAAATGACTCAAAGCTTGACCAAGACACAAAAACCGGTATATACTGCAAGGCTTCGCTGATCACAGCGGAAGATGTTGAAGGCAGAGGTTAAGGCGCTGAGGTGCTTGAGCGGATGCGAAGAGATGT
>Ga0209550_10001253_pt1 | contig 24505 bp, 29 predicted proteins | sample LauGreSuBDMM15SN_2_FD_187567 | JGI IMG/M metagenome (GOLD analysis project Ga0209550, IMG submission 187567) | Freshwater lake microbial communities from Lake Michigan, USA - Su13.BD.MM15.SN (SPAdes) (version 5) | ecosystem: Environmental > Aquatic > Freshwater > Lake | place: Lake Michigan... | reverse complement strand
CCAAGAGCTCAAGGGAGATGCCCAGGCCGGGTCTACAAAAATCGCCATGTGCATTGGTTGCCATGGCATCAAGGGCTATCAAGCCAGCTTCCCCGAGGTGTACAAGGTGCCGATGATTTCAGGTCAGGGGGCCAAGTACATTGCCGCTTCATTGAATGCTTATAAAGCCGGCGAGCGCAAACACCCCACGATGAAGGGCATTTCCCAGTCTTTGACAGACCAAGACATTGTTGATATTTCTGCTTATTACGAGCAACACGGCACCGCACCCGCTGTTCCAGAAAAAGCGGCTGAGGCCAAGGGCAAAGTGGCTGATTTGTTGGCCAAAGGCGCTTGTGCCTCTTGCCATGGCCCCAACCTCAACAAGCCCATAGACCCCAGCTACCCCAAAATCGCGGGTCAGCACAAAGACTATTTGTTTGTCGCCCTCAAGTCTTACAAGACCGAAGGTCAAGCCACCTGGGGCCGCAATAATGGCGTGATGGGCGGCATTGCCAAGCAGTTCACCAATGCGGAACTCAAAGAGTTGGCCCAGTACATCAGCGCCCAGCCCGGTGAGTTGCGGGTTGTGCCGCAGTCCAAGTTCCGCTGATCGGGCTTGTTTTGGGGTGAAGTGAGCCTGCCCCATCGCTACATTCGCCCTGGAAAGGGTGATGCCTGCGATGGCATTCAGACCCTCAATCGTGGCTGGTTAATCGTTTGATGGCCTCGACATAGGCCGCCCCATCGGGCGGGCGACCACTGCGTTGGCTCTCCCACAACATGGCACCCAGGCACTCCATCACCGCGTGTTGTGCGTCGTGGATGGAGTTTTTGCGTTCGGCCAGTTGCGCCACCGCTGATTGAATGCCTTGGGGTTGGTCAATCGAGCATTGTTCGCTGATGGACAAGTGCATCGACAGGTGCAAAAACGGGTTCGCGTGACCCGCCTCTACAGGGTAAGTTTGCTTCAGCGCCCAGGCTTGGTCTGACAAAACATCATGGAACTCTGGGTGTTCATCCACCCACTGGGCGGCCAGGGTCTGCAAGGCGTCCATGGGTTCGCCCAAGCGCGAGCGCTGCAAGACTTGGCAAAAAAAGCGGCGAACATCATCTTGCGAAGGGGAAAACATGGGTGTGGCCAATTGGAAGAAGCAAAGCCCACGAATGGGGCTGCGAAGCATGAATCATAATTGCAGCCCGAGCTGGCAGACGTCAGCCCCAACACAAGCATCGCCTTGTGTCACCGCTTAGCTTTGTAAAAGGACCGCCATGAACCAGGCTTTCATCTGTGACGCCATACGCACCCCTTTTGGTCGCTATGGGGGCGCTTTGTCGTCGGTGCGCACCGATGATTTGGCGGCCATTCCCCTGATGGCCCTGATGGCGCGCAACCCCAAGGTCGATTGGGCGGCCGTGACCGATGTGATTTTCGGTTGTGTGAACCAAGCCGGCGAGGACAACCGCAACGTGGCCCACATGGCCAGCTTATTGGCTGGGTTGCCCTTTGGGGTGCCCGGGGCCACGGTGAACCGCCTGTGCGGCTCGGGTTTGGACGCCATTGGGACGGCTGCGCGCGCCATCCGCGCGGGCGAGGCCCATTTGATGATCGCCGGGGGTGTGGAGAGCATGAGCCGTGCGCCCTTTGTCATGCCCAAAGCAGACAGCGCCTTTGGACGCAATGCGGAAATTTATGACACCACCATTGGTTGGCGCTTTGTGAACAAAAAAATGAAGGCCATGCATGGGGTGGACTCTATGCCCGAGACCGCAGAAAACGTGGCCACCGACCACCGCATTGAGCGCGAAGCCCAAGACCGCATGGCCTTGGCCAGCCAGCGCAAGGCCGTCGCAGCCCAAAAGGCTGGGTTTTTTGACCAAGAAATCACTCCCGTCAGCGTGCCCCAGCGCAAGGGCGACCCGGTGGTGGTCGCGCAAGACGAGCACCCCCGCGAGACCAGCTTAGAAGCATTGGCCAAGCTCAAAGGGGTGGTGCGACCCGACGGAACTGTGACAGCTGGCAATGCCAGCGGGGTCAACGATGGGGCCTGTGCTTTGTTGATGGCCGATGAAAAAACGGCTGCATTGCAGGGCTTGACACCGCGTGCCCGTGTGGTGGGCATGGCCACGGCGGGTGTGCCGCCCCGGGTGATGGGCATTGGGCCTGCACCGGCGACCGAAAAAGTCATGGCATTGACGGGCTTGACCTTGGCCCAAATGGATGTGATTGAGCTCAATGAAGCCTTCGCCGCTCAAGGCCTGGCCGTGTTGCGCATGCTGGGCTTGTCGGATGATGATGCCCGCGTCAATCCGAATGGTGGGGCGATTGCTTTGGGCCATCCGCTGGGGGCCAGTGGTGGGCGTTTGGTCACCACCGCCATCAATCAATTGCACCGAACGGGTGGCCGCTACGCCTTGTGCACCATGTGCATCGGGGTGGGGCAGGGCATTGCCCTGGTCATCGAGCGGGTCTGAAACTCACTGCTCAACGAAGGCGCGTTCCACCACGAAATCTCCCGGGGTGGTGGTGTTGCCTTCTTTGAAGCCACGCGCCTCGAGCAAGGCCTTGGTGTCTTTGAGCATTTGCGGGCTGCCGCACAGCATGACCCGGTCGCGCGCTGGGTCGAGCGAGGGCAGGCCCAGGTCGCTGAAAATTTTGCCACTGGCGATCAAATCGGTGATGCGGCCTTGGTGTTCAAACGGCTCGCGCGTCACCGTGGGGTAGTAAAGCAATTGTGCAGACACCATCTCGCCCAATAATTCGTGCTGGGGCAGGTCGTGGCGCAGGTAGTCCATGTAGGCCAGTTCGTTGACCTGGCGCACCCCATGCACCACGATCACCTTGTCAAACCGCTCATAGGTTTCGGGGTCGCGCACGATGCTCAAGTACGGGGCCAAACCCGTGCCTGTGCCCAGCAAGTAAAGGTTTTTTCCGGGCAGCAAGTAATCGATGAGCAAAGTGCCCGTCGGTTTGCGACCAACAATCAAGGTGTCGCCCACTTGGATGTGTTGCAAACGTGAGGTCAACGGCCCATCGGGCACCTTGATGCTCAAAAATTCGAGATGTTCTTCGTAATTGGCGCTGACGATGCTGTAGGCGCGCAACAAAGGTTTGCCGTTGACTGGCAGGCCAATCATGGTGAAGTGCCCGTTGGAAAAGCGCAGGGCAGTGTCGCGGGTGGTGGTGAAGCTGAAGAGGCGGTCGGTCCAATGGTGAACCGACAATATTTTTTCTTCGAGGAAGGCGCTCATGAGCAATAGGGCACTGGATTAAAACCTAATTTTAAGTCAGCGCATCCTGGGGGACCTGGGGTTTTGGATGCAGGCCCGCATGCGGGGATAGACGCCTGCATTGGGGTGAGCGTGTGGGCGATCTGACCTGTTGGGGACAATCGCGCCGAAGCTGCAGTCCAACCATGGCAAGATGCCCTTATTGCCAGTGTGCATTTGGGCGCTCGCCTTGCACACGGATGATCTTTGCCAGTCTTCACCAACCAGAGCTTTCCTGCGGACATGTCCCACCACCATCACCCATTGGCACCGGCTTTACCGCACATGGGGTGCATCGATTGAGCGAAGCCTACATCACCGATCCTTTTTTCTATGCCCTGGCTGTGCCGACTGTTTTATTGCTGGGCCTGAGCAAAAGTGGATTTGGCGCTGGTTTTGGTTCTTTGGCTGTGCCCATCTTGGCCATGGCCATCACCGTGCCCCAAGCCGCGGCGATTTTGATGCCCATTTTGCTGGTGATGGACTTGTTGGGTTTGCATGCCTTTCGGCGTGATTACGACGTTAAATTGCTGAAATTTTTGATCCCTTGGGGGATGGTGGGCATCGGTGTGGGCTTTTTGCTCTTCAGGTACATGGAGACCCGCTGGGTGGCCGGTTTGGTCGGCTTGACCACGTTGTTTTTTTTGGCCCAGCGTTTGGTGTTTCCACCCGGGGCCAGCAGCAAAACCGCACCGACCTGGGTGGGTGCCTTACTGACCGCGACCTCTGGCTTCACCAGTTTCATTGCCCACGCAGGTGGACCTCCCATCAACGCCTATGTGTTGCCCATGCGCATGGCGCCCATGGTCTACACCGCGACCATGGCGTTTTTCTTTTTCTTTGTGAATGCGGGCAAATGGATCCCCTATGCCATTTTGGGTTTGTTGGATTGGCGCAATTTCATGACGTCTCTGATCTTGTTGCCACTGGCCCCAGTGGGCGTTTGGGTGGGGGTGCGCGTGGCGCGCAAGATCCAACCGGTGTTGTTTTACCGTCTGGTGCACATTGGCATGTTTTGCACGGGATTGAAACTACTGGTCGACGCTTTTCTGGGGTGAGGACGCTCTGGCTGAGCCCCCAGCCGGTGGGTTTTTTAGCCGGGCGTCGCCGCGTCGATGAAGCCATGTTGGCGCCAAGCCTCATACACCACCACGGCCACTGCGTTGGACAGGTTCAGGCTGCGCTGCCCAGCGCGCATGGGCAAGCGCAATTGCCGCTCAGCGGGAAAGCCATCGCGAATGGCAACCGGTAAACCAGCGGTCTCGCTGCCGAACACCAGCCAGTCTCCTGGGACAAAGGCGCAGCCGTGGGGCTGCTTTGTGCCCCGGGTGGTCATGGCATATGCTTGACCACCCAAGGTGGCCATGGTGGTGGCCAAAGCGTCCCAGTCGGTGTGCACTTTGAGCGTCGCGTATTCGTGGTAATCCAGTCCGGCGCGCCGCATTTGTTTATCGCTCAAATCAAAACCCAATGGTTGGACCAAGTGGAGATGGCAGCCCGTGTTGGCGGCCAAGCGGATCACGTTACCCGTGTTGGGCGGGATTTCAGGGTGAACCAAGACGATGTGAAACATGGGCCGCATTCTCTCCCACGGCCAAGGTCGCGACGGACGCGTCCAAGCGGGGCGCATCGGTGCGTGCAAACACCATGGCTGTGATGTGGCGCACGCCCACTTGCCTGAGCGCGAGCGCGGCGGCCTGCAAACTGCTGCCCGTGGTCATCACATCATCGAGCAGCACCACGTGGGATCCGTTGAGCGACTTGGCGTGGCGCGGATGGACCACCATGGAGCCCACCACATTTTGCAAACGCTGCGCCTTGGGCAGGCTCGCTTGTGGGGCGGTATCTCTGATGCGCAGCAGCGCCTGGCCCAGGGTTTTGCGCGGGCCCAAGTGGCGTGCCAAGACCAAGGCTTGGTTAAAGCCACGTTCACGCAATCGCGCAGCAGACAGGGGCATGGGCACCACCCACTGAGCCACCTCGAGGGCGGGTTCTATGCCGGGAGCGTGCTGCATCACATGGGCCAGGGAGCGGGCCATGGCGCTGTCCCCATCAAACTTCAAGCGTGCCAAGCAGGTGTCCCAAGGGTAGCCATAGGGAACGGCACACAAGCTGCGTTCCCACGGGGGTGGGCTATGCAAGCATTCGGGGCAGGTGGTGGTGTGGCCCGGTAATGCGCACATGGGACAGCGCGCCAAGGGCTGGGCAAAGCGCTCAACGCAGGGGCTGCAAATGGGCTCAGCAGGCCAGGCATGGCAGACGGCGCACACGCTGAAACCGCGCTGCGAGGTGACCCAGTGGGCAGGGGAGGTGAAACCAAACAATGCCATGGCACCAATATACTGCCCGACATGTCTTCGGCCAAGTCTGCGCTTCCCCCTCTTCTGGACATTCAGGCAGCGCTGAGCTGGTTGGAAAGGGCGCGCCCAAAACCTGCTTGGCTCAGCGAAGAAGTCGCCCGGCGCATGCAGCAGCGCTTGGACTGGATTCGCACATCGCCCAAGAGCTGGGCCGATTGGCACCCCGGCAATGGGGGATGGCAAGCGCACGCTTTGCTCCGCCAGCGCTACCCCCATGCAGGCTGTTGGGTGGTGGAGCCCAGTGCGTCGCGCCTGTCCTGGGCGCGCCAACATTTGGCCGAACCCTGGTGGCAATCCTGGCGCCGTGGCAAGCGCCAGGCTGGGCTTGTGCCCGCACATGCCGTTGACATGGTTTGGGCCAATATGTTGTTGCACCAAAGTGAGCAACCGCTGTCTTTGCTGAAAAACTGGCACCAGTCATTGAGCGTTGATGGTTTTGTCATGTTCTCGGCTTTGGGCCCTGACAGCCTGCGCGAATTGCACGCCGTTCACGAGCGCATGCCATGGGGCCCGCCCGGGCCGGGCATGACCGATATGCACGACTGGGGTGACATGTTGTTAGAGGCTGGTTTTGCCCAGCCGGTGATGGACATGGAGCGCATCACCCTCACCTATGCCAACGCTGAGGACATGTTGACCGATCTGCGCAGCTTGGGGCGCAACACCCGCAGTGACCGTTTTGCAGCCTGTCGCGGCAAAGCCTGGCGTGTGGCCTGGCTGGCTGCGGTGGAACAGTGGGGCGAACGCAGCGCCAGCGAGGGCAGGTTACAGCTCACATTTGAGGTGATTTACGGCCACGCCATCAAGCCGCTGCCCCGTGTGCCCATCGCCGCACAGAGTGCGGTTTCTTTGGGGGACATGCGCGCCATGTTGGGGCGACCTCCCGCGAATTGAAAGCCTAGCGTCAGCCAATGGTCTTGCGCAGATTGTTAGAATGCACACACTGAATCCATTCAAATGCATCCTTCTATGTGGCCCCGACATGAAACCATCTCCTGTGCCACTCAAATTTTCAAGTCTTCCAACACCATGAACAAGCTCTTTGGGAAATTGAACGCGGCCGCGCTGATGCTGGGCGCTTGGCTGGCAAGCTCTGCCTGGGCGGTCAACGACCTGCCCGGCGGGCCGGCGGTCAGACAGCTGAACTTGCACCCTGCTGCCACCAAAATTGCCGAAGAGCAAGCCTGGTTGCACTGGTTCATGCTGATCATTTGCACGGTGATCTTTGTGGTCGTTTTTGGGGTGATGTTTTATTCCATTTGGAAGCACCGCAGATCCGTGGGCCACAAGCCAGCGACTTTTCACGAGTCGGTAAAGGTTGAAATTGCTTGGACGATCGTTCCGTTTGTGATCGTCATTTTGATGGCCTTGCCCGCTACCAAAGCGGTCGTAGCCAGCAAAGACACCTCTAATGCCGACCTCACCATCAAAGCCACCGGTTACCAGTGGAAGTGGGGCTACGACTACATCAAAGGCGAGGGTGAGGGCATTGGTTTTGTTTCCACCCTGGACAACGAGCATCGCGAAATGTCCAACAACGGTGCCAAGGGCGTGGACATTGACAACTATTTGCTGAAAGTGGACAACCCTTTGGTGGTGCCAGTCGATAAAAAAGTCCGCATCATCACCACGGCCAATGACGTGATTCACGCTTTTGCAGTTCCCGCTTTCGGCATCAAGCAAGACGCGATTCCCGGGTTTGTGCGAGACACCTGGTTCCGCGCCGAGCGCACGGGCGATTTTTACGGCCAGTGCCAAGAGCTGTGCGGCAAAGAACACGCCTACATGCCCATCCATGTCAAAGTGGTGAGCGCCCCCGACTATGCGATCTGGGTGCAGGACCAGCAAAAGAAAATGGCCGCCAAACTGGACGACCCGAGCAAAGTGTGGGCCTTGGACGACCTCGTCAAGCGTGGCGAGAAGGTTTATGCAGCCAACTGTGTGGCCTGCCATCAACCCACTGGCAAAGGCGCGGGCCCCATCAAGGCCCTGGACGGTGCTGCCGTGGTCCTCGATGCCGACAACACCAAACAAATCAGAATTTTGCTCAATGGCCAAAACAATGGTTCCATGCCCGCTTGGAAGCAGTTGAGCGACACCGACTTGGCCGCCGTCATCAGCTACACCAAAAATAACTGGTCCAACAAGACCGGTCAGTTGGTTCAGCCTGCCGAAGTCAAGGCCGCCCGTTAACCCCATGTCCCGATTGAGAAGGAAGATTCCATGAGCGCAGTTCTCGACCCCCATGGCCACACCGCTGGCGACCACGGACATGACGATCACCACGGTGCCCCGCACGGCTGGCGCCGCTGGGTTTATGCCACCAATCACAAAGACATTGGCACCCTTTATTTGCTGTTCGCGTTCGCCATGTTGATGATCGGTGGCGTTTTGGCGCTGTTGATCCGTGCGGAGTTGTTCCAACCCGGTTTGCAACTGGTCAACCCCGAGTTGTTCAATCAGTTCACCACCATGCACGGGCTGATCATGGTTTTTGGTGCCATCATGCCGGCCTTTGTGGGCTTTGCGAACTGGATGATCCCGTTGCAAATTGGCGCATCTGACATGGCCTTTGCCCGCATGAACAACTTCAGCTTTTGGCTGATGATCCCCGCCGCCGCGATGCTGGCCGGATCTTTCTTCATGCCGGGTGGCGCGCCCGCTGCGGGCTGGACTTTGTATGCCCCCTTGACGCTGCAAATGGGCCCCTCCATGGACGCAGCCATTTTTGCGCTGCACATTCTGGGCGCATCTTCCATCATGGGTTCCATCAACATCATCGTGACCATTTTGAACATGCGCGCGCCTGGCATGACCATGATGAAGATGCCCATGTTTGTTTGGACATGGCTGATCACAGCCTATTTGTTGATTGCCGTGATGCCTGTGTTGGCCGGCGTCATCACCATGACCTTGACCGACCGCCACTTTGGTACCACCTTCTTCAACCCCGCTGGCGGTGGGGACCCGGTGATGTTCCAACACATCTTCTGGTTCTTTGGCCACCCCGAGGTTTACATCATGATCTTGCCGGCCTTCGGCATCATCAGCCAGATCGTTCCAGCGTTCTCGCGCAAACGCCTTTTTGGCTACGCTTCCATGGTGTATGCCACGTCATCGATTGCGATTTTGTCGTTCATCGTCTGGGCGCACCACATGTACACCACCGGTATGCCGGTCACTGGACAGTTGTTCTTCATGTACGCGACCATGCTCATCTCTGTGCCTACGGGCGTGAAGGTGTTCAACTGGATCGCCACCATGTGGAAAGGTTCCATGACCTTTGAAACCCCGATGTTGTTTGCGGTGGGCTTTATTTTTGTGTTCACCATGGGTGGTTTCACTGGCCTGATCTTGGCGATGGCCCCCATCGACTTGCAATTGCAAGACGGTTACTACGTGGTGGCGCATTTCCACTATGTGTTGGTGGCGGGTTCTTTGTTCACCATGTTTGCTGGCTACTACTACTGGTCGCCTAAGTGGACGGGTGTGATGTACAACGAAACACGCGGCAAGATCCACTTCTGGTGGACCCTGATTTCTTTTAACGTCACGTTCTTCCCCATGCACTTCTTGGGCTTGGCCGGCATGCCCCGTCGCTATGCCGACTACCCCATGCAGTTTGCTGACTTCAATGCGTTGGCCTCGGTGGGTGCGTTTGCTTTCGGTTTTGCCCAGGTGTATTTCTTCCTGTTCGTGGTGTTGCCGACCATGCGCGGCAAGGGCGAGCCTGCGCCCCAGCGCCCTTGGGATGCTGCCGAGGGCTTGGAGTGGGAAGTGCCTTCACCGGCGCCCTTCCACACCTTTGAAACCCCACCCAAGCTAGATGCCACCGCCACCAAGGTGTTGGCGTTCTGATAAACGGCATGAACCCCGATCAAAAAAAGCAAAACCTCAGGCTCGCCTTGATCTTGGCGACCGTGGGTTTTGTTTTCTTTTTGGGGGTGCTGGCCAAAATTCTTTTGGTGGGCCACCCCAGTTAAACCATGTCGCACAACCTGCTTTTGCTGCGCAAGTTGGTGATCATTGCCGTGGGTATGTTTGCCTTTGGTTACGCCTTGGTGCCCATGTACAAAGCCATTTGCGAACTCACCGGCATCAACATCTTGGCCCTGGGAGAAAAAGAAGCCATGGGTTCTGGCAATGCGCGGGCTAACATCACCAACACCCAGGTCGACACCAGTCGCACCATCACTGTTGAGTTTGACGCCAATGCCCGCGGCCCTTGGCATTTCAAGCCGGCTCAGCGTTCGGTTCAAGTCCACCCAGGTGAATTGACCACCGTGATGTATGAATTTGAAAACGTGCAAGACCGCACCATGTCGGCCCAAGCCATTCCCAGTTATGCGCCACGCCAAGCGGCGGCGCATTTCAACAAGTTGGAATGTTTTTGCTTTAACCAATACACCTTGGCCCCGGGCGAGAAAAAGCAGTGGCCGGTGGCGTTTGTGATTGACAGCAAACTTTCCAAAGACGTGACCACCATCACCTTGTCCTACACCTTCTTTGAGGTGGGCTCCAAAACGCCGCCTGCGCCAGTTGCCGCCTTGCCCATGGCTTTGAGTTCCGGGAGTGGCTCGTGAGCGACGTGTTGTCGGTCAAGCCAGCCAAAAACTCATTTGGGCGGGCCGTGCTGACCGTGGCTTGGTCGTTTTTGGGAATCCGCAAAAAAAGTGGCTTTGAAGAGGATCTGGCTCGGGTTTCGCCCTTGCATGTGCTCTTGGTGGGCTTGTTGTCTGGTCTGTTGTTTGTGATCGGGTTGATCGTTTTGGTCAACTGGGTCGTTGCGAAATAATTAGGAGTCGTTTCAATGAGCGCCAATTCCCACGGTGGAACCCCTTACTACTTTGTGCCCGGTCCATCGCGCCATCCGGCGATGGCGGCACTGGGTTTGTTTTTTGTGATCTTGGGTGCTGGCCAATGGATCAACGGCTCCGATTGGGGCAAATATGCCCTGTTGTTTGGCTTGGTATTTTGGCTTTTTGTGCTCTACCAATGGTTTGGTGAAGCCATTGCCGAAAGTGAGGCCGGCAGTTATGGCCACAAAGTGGACTTGTCTTTCCGCTGGAGCATGAGCTGGTTCATCTTCTCTGAGGTGATGTTTTTCGGTGCCTTTTTCTCTGCCTTGTGGTGGGCGCGCGCGCACTCGGTACCCATGCTGGGTAGTTTAGAGAATGCGCTGTTGTGGCCCGACTTCAAAGCCGTGTGGCCCTCACTGGCCGCGGGTGCGACCGCATCCCCGGGGGGGATCATTGAGCCGTTCCAAACCATGACGCCTTTTTGGTTGCCCACCATCAACACCGCTTTGTTGCTGTCATCTGGCGTGACCTTGACCATCGCCCACCATGCGCTGCGCGAAAACCATCGCAGTCGCACCATCACCTTCATGTGGCTGACGGTTTTGTTGGGCATCGTGTTCTTGTTTGTGCAGGGTTACGAATACGCCCATGCCTACAACGATTTGAACCTCAAGCTCACCTCAGGTATGTACGGATCGACCTTTTACATGCTCACTGGTTTCCACGGTTTTCACGTGTTTTTGGGCATGTTGATGTTGTTGGTCATCACGCTTCGCTTGCAAAAAGGGCACTTCAATGCCGACAAGCATTTTGGTTTTGAAGGTGCCGCCTGGTACTGGCACTTTGTGGACGTGGTTTGGCTGGGCTTGTACATCCTGGTTTATTGGATGTGATGGCCAACCAAGCTCGCCCATGAAAGGCCGCCCTGAGCGGCCTTTTTTGTCCACCAGCTTGCCCGGTTACTGGCAAACAAGCAGACGGGCTGTGTGCATTGGCGCTCAATGCCCTGCCGGTATGCCAGAAGGTTGGATGTAGCCGAGTTTCCAAGCCAGCAGCACACACAGGAACACCACGATGGAAATCCCAACCCGCATGGCCAGGGCCTTCATCATGTTGCTGGTTTTGGCTTGGCCATCGCGGCCGTCGCGCATCATGAAAAATAAAGCAGTGCCCAAACTGCCAAGAATGGCCACAAAGCCCAGGGCGACAATCCATTTCATGAGCTCCATTATCCGCTTTGTTCACGCATGAGCGCCAACCATCCAAGCCCCGCACCCAAAGCAGCCTGGCGCACAGCCCGGTGGTGGTTTGTCACGGTCGTGGCGCTGATGGCCATGGCTGTGACCGCACGCTTGGGCATGTGGCAATCCGATCGGGCGCAGCAAAAGGAAAGCTTGCATAACTTGCAGCAGGCGCAGGCTTTGTTGGCACCCTTGACCAACGCGGCATTTGAGTCCCCCATGGATGCCGCCCAGGGCTTGCACCGGCGCGTCAGTTTGCAAGGGGTGTGGCGACCAGAGCACACGGTTTTTTTGCAAAACCGCAGCCAAAACGGTGCGCCTGGCTTTTGGGTGCTGACACCTTTGCAGTTGTCACCCACGGCCATGGTGTTGGTGCAGCGCGGTTGGGCGCCGCGAGACCGGGTCTCCCCTGAAGTGTTGCCACCGATAGAGACGCCCCCAGGACAGGTCAACCTGCAAGGGCGTTGGATCGCGCCGCCCTCGCGCATGGTCGAGTTAACCAGTGCTGCCGAGTCCTCAGCAATGGGGTCGGCACCAAGGTCATCGGTCATCAGGCAAAATCTAGACGTGAACGCATGGGCAGCAGAGATGAAATTGCCCATTTTGGCCACTGTGTTGCAAACCGGTACAGCCTCTGAAGGCTTGGCACGCGACTGGGCACCCGCCCTGTCAGGTGCCGATAAAAACCGGGGTTATGCGTTTCAGTGGTTCGCTTTGTCTGGCCTGGTGGCCGTGTTGTTTGTTTGGTTTCAAATCATTTTGGTCCTGCGCCATGTCCCCCCAACCCGATCCTGATAAACCCCAAGCCTTGGGCTTGACGGTGTACGACCTGCCCCAGCCAGAGGCTGTGGCGCAGGCTGATGGCAACCGCAGCTGGGCCGGGCGCTGGCGCATGCTGGCACTGCTATTGGTTTGTGCGTCACCGGTGATCGCCTCTTATGTCACCTATTACCTGATTCGCCCCGAAACCCGACGCAGTTTTGGCGAGTTGATCGAGCCGCAACGCGACTTACCCCCATTGACCGCCACGGCTTTGGACGGGCGCACAGCCTCTCTTCCCGAGCTCAAAGGGCAATGGCTGTTGATCAGCGTGTCTTCGGCCGCTTGTGCCGCCCAATGCGAGCAAAACTTGTATTTCCAGCGCCAAATTCATGCGGGTTTGGGCAAGGAGCGGGACAAATTGGACCGGGTGTGGCTGATCACCGATGCGCTTGACGTCTCACCCGCTTTGCTGGCCTCGATCCCCGGTTCATTGAACTTGCGGGTGGATCCGCAGGGTTTGGGCCAGTGGCTGGCGCCCGAGGCGGGGCATGGCTTGACCGAGCATTTGTACTTGGTTGACCCCATGGGCCGTTGGATGATGCGCTTCCCGCCCCAATTGGCTGCTGAAAATGCCCCCAAACTCAAACGCGACTTGGAGCGATTGATCCGCGCCGCAAAGTCTTGGGACTTGCCTGGGCGCTGAGCCCTTGGACGCCATGGACACCACCCCTTTGCTCAACCTCGGCCCGCTGGCGCAGCTGTTGCTGCTGGCCACATTGCTGGCCCTGGGTCCGCTGGCCTGGGTGTGGTGGCGCGGGGGGGCCGCAAAATCAATGCTGGCCAAACGGCACGCGCTCACCGTGTGGGTGTTGTTTTTGACCTTTGACCTGGTGGTGTTCGGCGCCTTCACCCGTTTGACCGATTCGGGCTTGGGTTGCCCCGATTGGCCCGGTTGCTATGGCCAAGCCAGCCCTTGGGGCGCTCAACAGGCCATCCGCGCCGCTGAACAGGCCCTGCCCAGTGGGCCGGTGACCTGGAGCAAGGCGTGGATCGAGATGATCCACCGCTATTTCGCCACAGCAGTGGGTGCCTTGGTGCTTTTCTTGGCGGTTGCGAGCAGCTGGCCCAGCAAGGCCTCAGGGCCAGGCTCAGAGCGGCTGGGCGTGGGCTTGTCATGGTTCACCTTGGCTTGGATTTTGTTGCAAGGTGCCTTTGGTGCCTTGACCGTCACCATGAAATTGTTTCCGCTGATCGTGACCTTGCACTTGATGGGGGGTCTGGTGTTGCTGGCCTTGCTGGCGTGGCAGGTGGGTCAGATGCGCTTTGCATTGGGCCTGTCGCGCCCCGTGCAGATCGCGCGGGGTTGGCGCATGGCCCTGTGGCTGCTGCTGATGCTGTTGGGCGCACAAGTGGCCTTGGGCGGCTGGGTCAGCACCAACTACGCGGTATTGGCATGCGACACCTTTCCCAAATGCCAAGACAGTTGGTGGCCGGAGATGGACTTTGGCGCTGGCTTTGCGTTGTGGCGGCACCTGGGCATGTCTGCCGACGGAAATTGGCTGCCCATGCCGGCACTGGTTGCCATTCACTATGCGCACCGATTGGGCGCCTATCTGTTGGTCGTGGCGATGGCTGGCGTGTGTTGGTTGCTGTGGCCGCGGCCTGAGTTGCGCGCCTGGGTCACCACCTTGGGCGGCTTGTTGTTGTTGCAGGTGGCCACAGGCTTGAGCAATGTGGTGCTGGGCTGGCCGCTGGTGGCTGCTTTGCTGCATACCGCAGGCTCAGCCGCTTTGTTGTTGACCTTGGTCGGGTTGCTGCGCCTGACCGTGGCGGCTGCAGACACGTCAGCTCAGCGTTCATCTGTGGCGGGGTGGGCCACATGATCGCGCCGGTGTTTACCTTTGGTCAACGCTGGCGCCAGTTCCAGGCCTTGACCAAGCCGCGGGTGATCCAGCTGATTGTGTTTTGTGCACTCATTGGCATGGTGTTGGCAGTTCCGGGCGTGCCGACTTGGGACGAGGTGCGCTTGGGCGCGGTGGCTTGCTTGGGCATTTGGCTGGTCGCGGGTGCGGCAGCGGCCTTCAATTGCATCGTTGAGCAAAGCATCGATGCGCGCATGCGCCGCACCGCTTGGCGGCCCACAGCGAAGGGCGAGTTGAGTAACACCCAAACCCTGTTTTTTTCGGCGGTGTTGTGCGCTGCGGGATCGTGGCTGTTGTGGGTTTATGTCAACCCATTGACGATGTGGTTGACCTTTGCCACGTTTGTCGGTTATGCCGTGATTTACACCGTGATCCTCAAACCCTTGACACCTCAAAACATTGTGATCGGGGGCGCTTCAGGGGCCATGCCGCCGGTGCTGGGCTGGGCCGCCATGACTGGGGACGTGGGCCCCGAGGCCTTGATTTTGTTCCTCATCATCTTTTTGTGGACGCCACCGCATTTTTGGGCCTTGGCCTTGTACCGGGTTGAGGATTACCGCAAATCGGGCTTGCCCATGTTGCCCGTCACCCACGGCAATGAATTCACCCGTTTGCAAATCTTGCTCTACACCTGGGTGCTGTTGGCCGCTTGTTTGATGCCCTTTGTGTATCGCATGAGCGGCTGGTTTTATCTGGTCTGTGCTGCCATATTGAGCGTGATGTTTTGCTATTACGGTCATGCCTTGTGGCGTCAGTATTCGGACGAATTGGCCCGCAAAACTTTCAAGTTTTCTTTGGTCCACCTGAGCTTGTTGTTTGCCGCTTTGTTGATCGACCACTACATTTAAGAGGCCTGCACATGACCCATCAGCCTAGGCGGTCTTTTTTGACGGGTGTTTTGGGTGCCGCCATTGCGTTGAGCGCTTGCGCCCCGGCCAAACCCAGCTTCAAGTCGTTTGACCTCACGGGTGCTGATTACGCACTGGGCTTTGAGCTTGCCGATCAGCGGGGCCAGCGCCGCAGCCTGGCAGACTTCAAAGGGCGGGTGGTGATGGTGTTTTTTGGCTACACCCAGTGCCCCGATGCCTGCCCCACGGCGATGTTTCAGTTGGCCGAACTCAAACGCGCGCTGGGTGCCAAAGGCGAAATGGTCCAAGGTGTTTTTGTCACCATAGACCCAGAGCGCGATAGCGCTGAAATGCTCAAGGCGTATGTGGAAAATTTCGACCCGAGTTTTGTCGCTTTGGTGCCAACGATGACAGAGCTCGAGGCCGTGGCCACGCACTACAAGGTGTACCGCAAAAAAGTCGCTGGCCCCACGCCCACCAGTTACACCATGGACCACCTCGCGGGTTTTTACATTTACGACGTGCAAGGGCGTTTGCGCTTGTTCAGCCGACCCAATATGAGCACGGCCGATTTGCAATCTGACGTCGCCAGCTTGCTAGAAGGCCGCTGAAAGACATCGGGGCCTGAGCCAGTCCCCCGCAAAAAAGCCGCCCGAAGGCGGCTTTTTTGTTCGCAGTCGATGAAGCTCAGGCAAATTCGGCCAAAGTGGCTTTCATTTTTTTCATCGCCGCCACTTCGATTTGGCGAATGCGCTCGGCGCTCACGCCATATTCGGCGGCCAACTCGTGCAGGGTCATGCCGCCCGAGCCATCGTCATTGACCTTGAGCCAACGCTCTTCCACGATGCGTCGGCTGCGCGCGTCCAAATTGTCCAAGGCCATGGCCAAGCCATCGCTGGACAGCACATCGCGTTGGTGCGCTTCCATCACCGCCGTGGGCTCGTGGCGCACATCGGTGAGGTACGCGATCGGGCCAAAGGCATCTTCGCCATCGTCGCCCGGGTTGGGGTCCAGCACCACATCGCCACCGGCCATGCGGGCCTCCATCTCCAGCACCTCTTCGGGCTTGACGTGCAGGCTGTCGGCCACTTGATTGACTTGATCGGGGTTCAGGCTTTGGCGGTGCGCGTTGGCATCGCTGACCTCAGCACGCATGCCTTGCTTCATGGAGCGCAGGTTGAAAAACAGTTTGCGCTGGGCCTTGGTGGTGGCCACCTTGACCATGCGCCAATTCTTCAAAATGTATTCGTGAATTTCAGCCTTGATCCAATGCAGGGCGTAGCTCACCAAGCGCACACCTTGCTCGGGGTCAAAGCGCTTGACCGCCTTCATCAGGCCCACATTGCCCTCTTGAATCAGGTCGGCGTGGGGCAGGCCATAGCCCAAATATTGGCGCGAAATGGACACCACCAAACGCAGGTGCGACAACACCAGCTTCCCGGCCGCTTGCATGTCTTGGTTGTCGCGCCATTGGCGCGCAAATTCTTGCTCTTGCTCCAAGGTGAGCATGGGCAAACGGTTGGCCGCAGAAATATAGGCGTCCAGGTTACCCAAAGGTGGAACCAGCGCCCAGGGGTTGACCACGCTGATGGGGCGGCTGCTCAGTGCAAGTTCTGTCATGGCATTTCTCCTGAATGGATACTTAGGTGCTTATGTTAGCACTCCGTCTGGTTGAGTGCCAATCTGGTGGAGATTTTAGGGTTATCCCTTGATTGGCGTTGGGGAAACCCTGTCTTTGATGATGAAAATCAAAGAGATTTGGGATATTTGTTGTTTGTGAGACTGTGTTGATTTGTCGCAGCCTGCGTGCGCACAGGGCAGTTTGTCACCCAGCCGACTTCAGCCAATGGCGCGAGTGTCTGCGGCGGCGCTGCCCAGTACAGCTTGAGAGAACTCTCGGGCCGAAAAGGATTGCAAGTCTTCCAAACTCTCGCCCACGCCAATGAAGTAAACCGGTACGACAGCACCGGTGGTGCGCAGGCGCTCACGCGACCACAAGGCAATGGCGGCCAGCACGCCGCCCTTGGCCGTGCCATCGAGTTTGGTGACGATCAAGCCGGTCAGCCCCAGCGCTTGGTCAAAGGCCTGCACTTGGGTCAGCGCGTTTTGCCCTGTGTTGCCGTCAATCACCAAAAGCACCTCATGGGGTGCGCTGGGATCGGCTTTTTGCACCACCCGTTTGATCTTTTTCAACTCTTCCATCAAATGGGTTTGGGTGGGCAAGCGGCCTGCGGTGTCGACGATGACCACGTCTTTGCCCCGGGCTTTGCCCGCACTGACCGCGTCAAACGCCACAGCCGCAGGGTCGCCCCCGGCTTGGCTGACGATGTCGACCCGGCTGCGGTCGGCCCAGACTTCGAGCTGTTCGCGTGCGGCCGCCCTGAATGTGTCGGCGGCGGCCAGCAACACGCTGGCCCCGCTGTGGCTGAGGTGGCGGGTGAGTTTGCCAATGCTGGTGGTTTTGCCAGCCCCATTGACACCGGTGACCATGATCACGCTGGGGTGGACCTGGCCCAGGGACAGTGGCTTTTCCAGGGGCAACAACAACTCGCACAGCAGGTCTTCAAGCAGGGCTTGAACCTGTGGTGCCTCGGTGATGCCCTGGGACTTGACGGCTTGCTGCAAGCGCTTCATCAGGTGGTCGGTGGCCTGAACGCCAGCATCGGCCATGAGCAAGGCTGATTCCAACTCTTCATAAAGGGCAGCGTCGACACGGGCGCCGGTGAAAACGCTGGTCAGGCCTTGCCCGGTGCGGGCCAAACCTTTGCGCAAACGTTGCAGCCAGCCACCTCTTTCAGGGCTGGCAGGCGGAGCTGAAGCCGTGGGCTCGGGCGATGCGTCCGTTGCTGGGGTATTGCCACCACCCCCATCATTGGCTTTGCTTTTTTTGAAAAAACTGAACATGCAGCAGGGTATATAGTTGTTGGATCGAGCAATGCTCAGTGTGTCCGTGGTTCTTATTCTATGAAACAGTTCTTTGCGCGCTGCTTGGCCGCAGTCGCCGTGTGTTTGTCTCCCATTGTGGGGGCGCAACAAGCACCTAATCCCATCAGCACCTTCAACCTGCCCAACGGCATGACCTTGGTGGTCAAACCCGATCGGCGCGCCCCCACTGCGGTGCACATGGTGTGGCTGCGGGTGGGGTCTATGGACGAGGTGGACGGTGTCTCTGGCGTGGCCCATGTGCTGGAGCACATGCTTTTCAAAGGAACCACCAGTGTCAAGGCGGGGGAGTTCTCGCGCCGAGTGGCCGCTTTGGGTGGGCGTGAAAATGCCTTCACCAGCCGGGACTACACCGGTTACTTTCAGCAAATACCCGCCCAGCGTTTGGCCGATGTGATGCAACTCGAGGCCGATCGGTTTGCCAACAACCAGTGGGCCGATGAAGAATTTGTCAAGGAGCTGGAGGTGGTCAAAGAAGAGCGCCGCATGCGCACCGAGGACACGCCCCGCGCCCTGTTGTACGAGCAAATGTCTGCCGTTCAATTCACCGCCTCCCCCTATCGCCGCCCCATCGTGGGTTGGATGGAAGATTTGGATGCGATGAAACCCGACGATGCACGCGCTTTTTACAAGCAGTGGTATTCGCCATCTAATGCGGTGGTGGTGGTGGTGGGCGATGTGGTGGCCGAGGAGGTTCACCGCTTGGCTCTCAAGCACTACGGCACCATACCAGCGCGGGCCTTGCCCGAGCGCAAGCCGCGCACCGAGCCGCCCCAGCGGGGTCTGCGCCGCCTGGACGTGAAAGCCCCCGCCGAGCAAGCCTATGTCGCTTTGTCCTTCAAGGTGCCAACCTTCACTGGTTTTGATGGCAGCGCCACCAACCAAGATGCGTTGGCACTGACGGTGTTGGCCGCCGTGCTGGACGGCTACAGCAGTGCCCGGCTGGACCGGGCCTTGACGCAAGGCGCCGATCGCTTGGCCGACAGCGTCGGCGCCTACAACGGATTGACGGGGCGCGGTCCCCAAACCTTTGTGTTGGAAGGTGTGCCGGCCCTCGGCAAAAGTGCGCACGAACTCGAGCGCGCATTGCGCGAACAAGTGGCCACCCTGGCCCGCGACGGCGTCAGCGAGAGCGAGCTGCGGCGGGTGAAAAACCAGTGGGAGGCCTCAGCCGTTTACCGGCGTGATTCGCTGTTCAACCAAGCCCGTGAAATGGGCAGTTTTTGGGCCGAGGGCTTGCCGCTGGACACCAACGACCGCTTGATCGCCGCTTTGCAAGCGATCACCCCGGCTCAGGTCCAGTCGGTGGCGGCGCGTTATTTTGGCGACGACGCATTGACCGTGGCGCATTTGCTGCCTCAGGCCCGTTCGGCCGCTGGGCTGCGCAAACCGTCGATGCCTCTCAGGCATGGTGGGGGTGAGCGATGAAGCGCTGGTTCTCAGGATGGGTGGCGGGTGTGCTGTGCATGGTTGGGGCCCAGGCGGGTATACCGATTGAACACTGGACGCAGGCCAATGGGGCCCAAGTTTTCTTGGTGCAAAGCCCGGGCTTGCCCATGGTGGATGTGCAAATTGATTTCGACGCCGGTGCCCGTCGCGACCCAGCCGGCCGCGCTGGTTTGGCCAGCGCCACGGCCTTGATGATCGGCAAAGGCTTGAAAGCCCGCGGGGCAATGCCTGCATTGGACGAAAACGCGGTGGGCGAGGCCTGGGCCGATGGGGGCGCTTTGTTCTCGGCCTCTGCCAGCAGCGACCGCATGAGCTTTACCCTGCGCAGCCTGACCCGCACCGAGGTGCTGGATGCGTCCATGCGCTTGGCAGCTCGACACCTGGCTGACCCGGCGTTCTCCGCAGACATATGGGCCCGTGAACGCGAGCGCTGGAGTGCCAGTTTGCGTGAGTCCCTGACCAAACCCGGCACAGTGGCCGACCGCGCCTGGACGCCCGCTGTTTTTGGCACCCACCCCTATGGCCAGCAAACCACGCCAGAGAGCTTGCTGGCCCTGTCGGTGGCCGACATGCAGGCCTTCCATGCGCGCCACATCGCGCCCTGCCGGGCCAAGGTCAGCGTGGTTGGCGCGCTCAACCGGGCACAGGTGCAAGCCTGGGTCACAGAGTTGCTGGCGGCTTTGCCCTCCGGGGCCTCCGGGGCCTCCGGGGCCTCCGGGGCCTCCTGTGCCGCATTGCCTGCGGTGCCAGAAGTGCAGCCACTCACCCAAGCCAAAGAAATTTTCATCCCTTTTGAATCTGCCCAAGCCCATGTCAGCATGGGGCAGCCCGGCTACAAGCGCGATGACCCCGATTTTTTTGCCCTGACCGTTGGCAACTATGTTTTGGGTGGCGGCGGCTTTGTGTCGCGCTTGACCGAACAAGTGCGTGAAAAACGGGGTTTGAGTTACAGCGTCTACAGCTATTTTTCCCCAGGCCTGCACGCCGGCCCCTTTGCCATTGGCTTGCAAACCCGGCCTGATCAGGCCCGCCAAGCGGTGGAAGTGGCCCGTGCGGTGTTGAAAGATTTTGTGGAAAAAGGCCCCACCCAGGCAGAGTTGCAAGCCGCCAAAGACAACCTGACTGGTGGCTTTGCCCTGCGCTTGGACAGCAACCGCAAATTGCTCGACAACTTGGCCAACATCGCTTGGCACCAACTGCCTTTGGACTACCTCGATACCTGGACGCAAAAAGTGCAGGCCTTGACGGTTCAAGACGTCTCCCAAGCCTTTGTGCGCAAAGTGCAACCCGAGCGCCAAGTCACGGTGGTGGTGGGAGGAACGCCCTGAAGCCCGCCCGCAAAGCCCCTGTTGTGCCCCAGCACCGGGGCAAGCCCAAAGGCGAGGTGCGCATCATTGGGGGTTTGTGGAAACGCAGCAAGCTCAGCGTCCTCGACCGCCCCGGGCTGCGACCTACACCCGATCGGGTGCGTGAAACCTTGTTCAATTGGTTGGGCCAGGACTTGAGCGGTTGGCGCTGCCTCGATGCTTTTGCCGGCAGCGGTGCCTTGGCCTTTGAGGCCGCTTCACGCGGGGCCAAAGAGGTGTTGGCATGTGAAACCGACGCCGCCATGGTCGAGCAACTGTTGGCCAGCAAAGACAAGTTGAAAGCCGACGGGGTGCTGATCCAACGCGCCAATGGCGTCAACGCCTTGCTGGCCCAGGCACCGGCCAGTTGGGATTTGGTTTTTTTGGATCCCCCGTTTGACAGCGCATTGTTGGCTCCGAGCTTGCAAGCAGCGCAAGCGGCGATCAAGCCAGGTGGCTGGGTGTATTTGGAGGCTGGTGAGCCTTGGGGTGAAGCCCAATTGGCTCCCCTGGGCTGGCAACTCAAGCGCCATTTGCGCGCCGGCGCGGTTCACGCCCATTTGCTCAGCCTGGTGGTCAGCGCATAATTTGCACGCTTAGCAACAGGAGCCAGCATGCGCCAACCCGTGATCGCGGTTTACCCCGGCACTTTTGACCCCATCACCTTGGGCCACTTGGATTTGGTGCGCCGCGCATGCACCTTGTTTGACCAAGTGGTTGTGGGGGTGGCCATGGCGCACCATAAAAAAACCATGTTCAGCTTGGACGAGCGCTTGGAAATGGCCCAAGAGGCCACCGCCAGCCTGGGCGCGGTGCGGGTGGCGCCGTTCGATGGCCTGGTGCGTGACTTTGTGCGCGCCCAAGGCGGCGTGGTCATGGTTCGCGGTGTGCGCTCGGTCAGCGACTTTGACTACGAGCACCAATTGGCCGGCATGAACCGCCACCTCATGCCCGAGGTGGAGACGATTTTCATGGCCCCGTCAGCCAGCCAGCAATACACCTCCAGCACCTTGGTGCGTGAAATCACGCTCTTGGGTGGCGAGGTAGAGCCTTGGGTCACCCCCGAGGTGCTGCGCCGTTTGATGGCCAAAAAACAAGCGGCGGCTTGAGCCATGGCCGATATCTTTTTGGTGCGCCACGGCGAAACCGCCTGGAACCGTGAGCTGCGCTTTCAGGGCCAAATCGATGTGCCCTTGAACGATTTGGGGCTGACCCAAGCGCAGCGATTGGCCGATCGTTTGCGTGTGGAGTGGCAAAGTGGTTTTGACAAACCCCTGCGCCTGTTCAGCAGCGACTTGCAACGCGCCCATCAAACCGCCCAAACCTTGGGCCATGCATTGAACTTGAGCGTCACAGCCCACGCGCCATTGCGCGAGCAGCATTTCGGTCTGTTTGAGGGCTTGCTGTCGGCCGATATTCAACGCGCCCACGCCGAGGTGTGGCAGCGCTGGCTTCAATTTGACGCGGATTTCGCCATCCCCGGTGGTGGCGAGAGCACCCGCGCGTTTCATGCCCGGGTGTGCCAAGCGGTGCGCGGTTTGGCGCAGGCCCATGCCGACCACACCTTGGTCATCGTCACCCATGGCGGTGTGCTCGATATGCTGTGGCGCAGCGCCCAAGGCCTGCCTCTTGATGGCCCGCGCACCTGTGACATTCCCAATGTGGGCTTGAACCGCATGCGCTGGCTGGGCGATCAACCTGAAATTTTGTTGTGGGCCGATACCGCGCACCTGGGCGGCTTGCCCGAGCAACCCAATTTCAAGCAGCGCTTGCGCCCGGTGGCCTGATGTTCAATACCGCCCATCAACCCATTTTGGGTCGCGCTGCGCAGGTTTCGTGGCGCTGCGCATGGGGCCCATCAACGCATGGGGAGTTGACATGGCTTTGATGATCACCGATCAATGCATCAATTGCGATGTGTGCGAACCCGAGTGCCCCAATCAAGCCATTTATATGGGTACCGAGATCTATGAGATCGATCCGGACAAGTGCACCGAATGCGTGGGCCATTTTGACGAGCCCCAGTGTGTTCAGGTGTGCCCTGTGGCGTGCATCCCCGTTAACCCCGAACGCATCGAGGGCCCAGACAGTTTGTGGGCTAAGTTCCATCTCTTACAAGTTCAGTCTCGCTAAAGACCAAATGGGTGCTGTGGCCCCAGCTTGTTCGCCGCCATGTCTCTGGGGCTGAAGTCTCGGTCAATTCGGTGAGGGGTCGGGCGGCGCTGGCTTGCTTGCGGCTGCGGGCGTCTGTGACGAGCCCTGTTCCGGGCGGGGCGGTTTGGGCCGCGCAGGCTTGCTGGTGTGGATGCGCTGGGTGGCCCGGGTGAAGTCGCCACCCATCAAGTCGTCCACCGCCAACAGGCTGCGCGCCACGCAGGCTTGGATCAGTTCACGCTGATCAGGGCTGGGTTTTTTCAGCACCCAGTGAATCACCTCCGACTTCACCCCGGGGTGGCCAATGCCCAGGCGCAAACGCCAATAATTGTCGGTGCCCAATTTGGCATGGATGTCGCGCAATCCGTTGTGCCCCGCATGGCTGCCCCCCAGCTTGAGCTTGGCCTCGCCGGGCACCACGTCCAATTCATCGTGCACGACCAACACTTGTTCCGGTTCAATTTTGTAAAAGCGCGCCAGGGCGGCCACAGATGTGCCAGAGGCGTTCATAAAGGTTTGTGGCTCCAACAGCCAAAGGGTTTGGCCGTTGATCTGTGTGCGTGCCAACAAGCCCTGGTAACCCCGCTCATGTTGCAAATGCACTTTGAGTTGGCGTGCCAAGGCCTCAACCCACCAAAAACCGGCGTTGTGGCGAGTTTCTTCGTATTCAGGCCCAGGGTTGCCCAAGCCCACTATCAGTTTGATCATGTTGACATTATCTGACCCTGCAGAAAAACGGCCCACCGAAGTGGGCCGTTTTTCTGGGGTGAAGCAAAAGAAAGTGGGTTATTTCTTGCCGGCTGGCGCTGCAGGTGCCGCAGGGGTCGGGGTTTCTTCTGCGGCCAAAGTCACCACGGCCACCAAAACCGGGTTGTTTTTGCCACGCACCACTGCGCTCACGCCATTGGGCAGCGTGATGTCTTGCAGGTGCAGAGAATTGCCCTTTTTCAAACCGCTCAGGTCCACCGCAATGAACTCGGGCAGATCGGCGGGCAGACAAGACACCTCAATCTCGGTCAACACATGGTTGATCAAGCAGGCGTCGGCTTTAACCGCGGCTGAATTTTCTTGGCCGCTGTAGTGCAAGGGCACCTTCATGTGCAGCTTGGTGTGGGCGTCGACACGCTGGAAGTCGATGTGCAGCACATAGGGTTTGAAGGGGTGGAACTGCACATCGCGCAGCAACACCTGGGCCGATTTCTGGTTCAGCTCCATCTCCAAAATGGTGGAGTGGAAGGCCTCTTTTTTCAAAGCGTGCCACAAGGCGTTGTGATCGAGTTCGATCAGTTGGGGCTCGCCCTTACCGCCGTACACAATGCCTGGCGTGCGGCCAGTGATGCGGAGACGGCGGCTCGCACCCGTACCCTGCTTGCTTCGCTCAAATGCGACAAATTTCATGATGACTCCTGTGTGAATCCACCGCGACCAGTGG
>Ga0209550_10001251_pt1 | contig 24509 bp, 23 predicted proteins | sample LauGreSuBDMM15SN_2_FD_187567 | JGI IMG/M metagenome (GOLD analysis project Ga0209550, IMG submission 187567) | Freshwater lake microbial communities from Lake Michigan, USA - Su13.BD.MM15.SN (SPAdes) (version 5) | ecosystem: Environmental > Aquatic > Freshwater > Lake | place: Lake Michigan... | reverse complement strand
TCTCCGCGGTTGGCGATCAGGATCTTTTTAAGCATTTTGGTTCTCCGCAAAGAAATCGCCTGCGCATGCTTCGCATGCCATGCAATTTGTTGAAACGTCCGCTGCGCATCCCTTTTCTCCGCGATTAGCGATCAAGATCTTTTTAAACATTTTGGTTCTCCGCAAAGAAATCGCCTGCGCATGCTTCGCATGCCATGCAATTTGTTGAAACGTCCGCTGCACAGCCGTTTTCTCCGCGATTGGCAATCAGGATTTTGGTGAACATGGTGGGGCTCCTGCGCTTACAGAGGGATGTTGCCGTGCTTGCGCCACGGGTTTTCAAGCTTTTTGTCTTTGAGCATGACCAGCGAGCGGCAAATGCGCTTGCGCGTCTCGTGCGGCAAGATCACGTCGTCAATAAAGCCGCGGGCGCCCGCCACGAAGGGGTTGGCAAAGCGGGCTTTGTATTCGGCCTCGCGGGCGGCCAGTTTGGCCGGGTCTTTCTTTTCTTCGCGGAAGATGATCTCGACCGCGCCTTTGGCGCCCATCACCGCAATCTCGGCATTGGGCCAGGCAAAGTTCACGTCGCCGCGCAGGTGCTTGGACGACATCACGTCGTACGCGCCGCCGTAGGCTTTGCGCGTGATGACGGTGATTTTGGGCACCGTGCATTCGGCGTAGGCGTAAAGCAGCTTGGCCCCGTGCTTGATGATGCCGCCGTACTCTTGAGAAGTGCCGGGCATAAAGCCGGGCACGTCGACAAAGGTGATGACAGGGATGTTGAAGGCGTCGCAAAAGCGCACAAAGCGCGCCGCCTTGATGGAGCTCTTGATGTCCAGGCAACCGGCCAGCACCAGCGGCTGGTTGGCCACGATGCCGACCGACTGGCCTTCCATGCGGGCAAAACCAACGATGATGTTTTTGGCGTACTCGGGCTGGATTTCAAAAAAATCGCCGTCGTCCACGGTTTTGATGATCAGCTCCTTCATGTCGTAGGGCTGGTTGGCGTTTTCGGGCACCAAGGTGTCCAGGCTCAGGTCCATGCGGGCGGCCGGGTCGGCGCTGGGGCGCACAGGCGCTTTTTCCCGGTTGTTCAGCGGCAGGTAGTTGTACAGGCGCCGCAGCATCAAGAGCGCTTCGACATCGTTGTCAAAGGCCAGGTCGGCCACACCGCTTTTGGTGGTGTGGGTAAGGGCCCCGCCCAGCTCTTCAGCCGTGACTTCCTCGTGCGTGACGGTCTTGACCACTTCGGGGCCGGTCACAAACATGTAGGCGCTGTCCTTGACCATGAAGATGAAGTCGGTCATGGCCGGCGAATACACCGCGCCACCGGCCGAGGGGCCCATGATCAGGCTGATCTGCGGGATCACGCCGCTGGCCATGACGTTGCGCTGGAAGACATCGGCATAACCGCCCAGCGAGGCCACGCCCTCTTGAATGCGCGCGCCGCCGGAGTCGTTCAGCCCAATGACAGGCGCGCCTACCTTCATGGCCTGGTCCATGACCTTGCAGATTTTCTCGGCATGGGCTTCGGACAGCGCGCCGCCAAACACGGTGAAGTCCTGGCTGAAGACAAACACCAGGCGGCCGTTGATCATGCCGTAGCCAGTGACCACGCCGTCGCCGGGGATCCTGTTGTCTTCCATGCCGAAGTCGGCGCAGCGGTGCTCGACAAACATGTCCCACTCTTCAAAAGTGCCTTCGTCCAGCAGCACTTCCAGGCGCTCACGCGCCGTCAGCTTGCCTTTGGCGTGCTGCGCGTCAATGCGTTTTTGGCCTCCGCCTAGCCGGGCCGCTGCACGTTTTTGTTCGAGTTGCGCAAGAATGTCCTGCATGCTTTTTCTTTCTGAAATAACGGGTGACGGTTTGAGGGCTTGGCGCTTGTTATCGGGCGTGCGCAGCCAGCAATTGGCGCGCGGCCGTTGAGGCAGGCAACTGGCCACTGGCGACTTGCGCCAGCAATGGGGGCAAGAGCGCGCCCACCGCGGGGTCTTGGTGAAAGGCTTGCTTGAGGCCCGCGTCAATGCGCTGCCACATCCACGCCAGCGCCTGCTGTTGGCGGCGGGCGGCGAGTTGACCGTTGGCCGTCTGCAAGACCTTGAATTGGCCGACGGCTTGCCAAAAAGCATCGACGCCCTTGTTGTGCAGGGCACTGAGTTGCAGCACCTGCGGGTGCCAATGCTGGTCATACGCCTCGGCCTGGGCACTGCCCATGGCGTTGTTGACCAAGCCAAACAAGCGCATGGCCGAGGTGATTTGCGCCTCGGCGCGCGTGGCGGCATGGGCGTCAATGTCGGCTTTGTTGATCACCACCAGATCGGCCAACTCCATCACGCCTTTTTTGATGGCCTGCAGGTCGTCGCCCGCGTTGGGCAGTTGCATCAGCACAAACATGTCGCACATGTTGGCCACGGCGGTCTCGCTTTGGCCCACACCCACGGTCTCCACAATCACCACGTCGTAGCCTGCGGCTTCGCAAACAAGCATGGCCTCGCGGGTTTTTTCGGCCACGCCGCCCAGGGTGCCGCTGGACGGGCTGGGCCGAATGTAGGCGCGCTCGTGCACCGACAAACGCTCCATGCGGGTTTTGTCGCCCAAGATGGAACCACCAGAGACGGTAGACGAGGGGTCTATGGTCAGCACCGCCACGCGGTGGCCTTGGCCTATGAGGTACAGGCCCAGCACTTCAATGAAGGTGGACTTGCCCACGCCAGGCACGCCGCTGATGCCCAGCCGAAACGACTGGCCCGTGCGGGGCAGCAAGGCCATCAGCAGTTCATCGCCTTGGGCGCGGTGGTCGGCGCGGGTGGATTCGAGCAGCGTGATGGCTTTGGCAATGGCGCGGCGCTGCACGGGCGCGTCACCCTGCAAAAGCGCCTGTTCCAGCTGTGGTGTGGTGAGCTTATTCACAGAATGTCAAAGCTGCGCCCGTCGGGCAGCCTGTACCGAGAGAAGTCCCGCACGTCCATGGTCATCACTCGAATCGTGTTCGTGTCTTGCGCCAACCAAACCAGCGAGGCGTCGGCCAAGTCCATTTCAGTGCGCGGTGGCGCGGTGTAGCGCGTCATCAGCTCGGCGAATTCGGGCAGGTTAGACACATCAAAGGGGTACACGATGACGCCGCCCTCGGACACCCAGCGCAAGTAGCGCTGCACCGCGTTGGCACCCAAAAAATGGCAAACCTCGACCACGCAGGGCCAGGTGGTCGTCAAGCGCCAGTTCTGGGACAGCAAGGTGGTGTAGTGCTTGTTCGCCAGCTCGTTGGTATCAAACAGCGCCACCATGGGGCCGGTGTCAATGAGGGCCAAATTCACGGTGAATCAACTCCCGGCTCAGGGGCCGACCACGCAAGGCCTTGCTTTTTGGCCTCTTGAAAGGCCAGCCAATCGGCTTGACTGGCCTGGCGTTTTTCTTGGAGCTTGGCCCGCAAGGCCACCTTGGTGGGTGACATGTGCGCCAGTCCCTCGGGCAAGGGCTCGCGGACCTCGGCGTTCACCTGGAGCAGCAAGTCGTAGGGGTTTTTGCGGCCCAAGGCCCTTTCCAGCGCCGAGATGATGAACTGTGACTTGGTCACGCCCATGCGTTTGGCGGTCAGCTCCAGCTCTTTTTCGAGCAGCGGTTCCAGTCGAACGGATACAGCCATGGCAGACTCCTTGAAAATGCTTGCAATACCGTATTACAGCATCACAAGCGTTTATCCCAAAGCCTTTTTGATCTGCTCCAGCACATCTTTGGCACTCGCCGGAATCGGTGTGCCCGGGCCGTAAATGCCTTTGACGCCTGCCTCGTACAGCATCTCGTAGTCTTGCCGGGGAATGACACCGCCCACAAAGACGATGATGTCGTCAGCACCCTGCTTTTTGAGCTCTGCAATGATGGCAGGCACCAGGGTTTTGTGGCCGGCCGCCAGGGTGGACACACCCACGGCATGCACGTCGTTTTCAATGGCTTGGCGGGCGCATTCTTCCGGCGTTTGGAAGAGCGGGCCCATGTCCACGTCAAAGCCCAGGTCGGCAAAGGCGGTGGCCACCACTTTGGCGCCGCGGTCGTGGCCGTCTTGGCCGAGCTTGGAGACCATCACGCGGGGGCGGCGGCCTTGGGCCTGGGCAAAGGCGTTGATCTCGGTTTTCAGGGTTTCCCAACCTTCGGCCGAGTCGTAGGCGGCGGCGTACACGCCGGTGACTTTTTGCGTGTCGGCACGGTGGCGGCCATAGACTTTTTCAAGCGCGTCACTGACCTCGCCCACCGTGGCGCGCAAGCGCATGGCCTGGATGCTCAATTCCAGCAGGTTGCCGGTGTTGGACTCGGCCGCCGCCGTCAAAGCGTTCAGGGCTTGCTCCACGGCGGCACTGTCGCGCTGGGCCTTGATGGTCTGCAAACGCGCGATTTGCCCGTCGCGCACGGCCACGTTGTCAATGTCGCGGGCATCAATGGCCGCTTCGGTTTTGAGCTTGTACTTGTTGACGCCGACGATCACGTCTTTGCCGCTGTCGATGCGGGCCTGCTTTTCAGCGGCGGCCGCCTCGATTTTGAGCTTGGCCCAGCCGCTGTCCACGGCTTTGGTCATGCCGCCCATGGCTTGGACTTCTTCAATGATTTTCCAGGCGGCGTCGGCCATGTCTTGGGTCAGCTTTTCCATCATGTAGCTGCCGGCCCAGGGGTCAATAACCTGCGGAATGTGGGTTTCTTCTTGGATGATGAGTTGGGTGTTGCGGGCAATGCGCGACGAAAACTCAGTAGGCAGCGCAATGGCCTCGTCAAAGCTGTTGGTGTGCAGGCTTTGCGTGCCGCCAAACACGGCGGCCATGGCCTCTATGGTGGTGCGCACCACGTTGTTGTAGGGGTCTTGCTCGGTGAGCGACCAGCCCGAGGTTTGGCAGTGGGTGCGCAGCATCAGGCTCTTGGGTTTTTGAGCGCCAAAGTCCTTCATGATGCGGCACCACAGCAGGCGGGCCGCGCGCATTTTGGCCACTTCAAGGTAGAAGTTCATGCCAATGGCCCAGAAAAACGACAGGCGACCGGCAAAGCCGTCCACGTCCAGGCCCTTGGCCAGCGCGGTTTTCACATATTCCTTGCCGTCGGCCAGCGTGAAGGCCAACTCCAGCGCCTGGTTGGCGCCGGCTTCTTGCATGTGGTAGCCCGAGATGCTGATGGAGTTGAACTTGGGCATCTTGGTCGCCGTGTACTCGATGATGTCGCCAATGATGCGCATCGACGGCTCGGGCGGGTAGATGTAGGTGTTGCGCACCATGAACTCTTTGAGAATGTCGTTCTGGATGGTGCCGCTGAGCTGGTCTTGCGCCACGCCCTGCTCTTCGGCCGCCACCACGTAGCCCGCCAACACGGGCAGCACGGCACCGTTCATGGTCATGGAGACGCTGACCTTGTCCAGCGGGATCTCGTTGAACAAAATCTTCATGTCCTCGACCGAATCGATCGCCACGCCGGCCTTGCCCACGTCGCCGGTCACGCGCGGGTGGTCGGAGTCGTAGCCGCGGTGTGTGGCCAGGTCAAACGCCACGCTCACGCCCTGCCCGCCGGCGGCCAAGGCCTTGCGGTAAAACGCATTGGATTCTTCAGCGGTGGAAAAGCCAGCGTACTGGCGAATGGTCCAGGGCCGCACCGCGTACATGGTCGCTTGCGGGCCGCGAATAAAGGGCTCAAAGCCGGGCAGCGTGTCGGTGTACGGCAAGTTGGCGGTGTCGGCGGCGGTGTAGAGCGGCTTGACCGTGATGCCGTCGGGCGTGAGCCAGTTCAGGGCGGACACATCGCCACCAGGGGCGGACTTGGCCGCTGCTTTGTGCCAGGCCTCTAGGCTGGCGGGGTTGAACTCGAGGGGGGTGTTCGGTGGGGTCATGGCTTTGAGCTCTGGGGCCTCATGGCAAGTGATGGCCATTGCAGTCCGGTGGATGACAAAAAAGCTTTAGAAGAAGCCCCCAGCGCGTGCGTACCCGCGTGCGCGGCAAGGCCTCAAAACAAGTTTAAAGTCTAACGCATTTATAATTATTGATGCAAAATTAAATTTCGCGTAAGCTTACCACCATGGCCGCCCTCCCCTTGAGCACCCGAGCCCTCTATGTGGAGGTGGCTGAACTGCTGCGCGAGCGCATTTTTGCGCAGGCCTTGGCGCCAGGCAGCTGGATTGACGAGCTCAAGCTGTCAGAGGAGTACGGCATCAGCCGCACGCCTTTGCGCGAAGCGCTCAAGGTCTTGGCAGCTGAAGGCCTGGTGACCATGAAGCTGCGCCGGGGTGCTTACGTGACCGAGGTGTCCGAGCGTGACCTCCACGATGTCTACCACCTGCTGGCCTTGCTGGAAAGCGACGCGGCCGCCGTGGTGGCCGAGCGGGCGACAGGCGAGGAACTGCGTGAACTGCAGGCCTTGCACCAAGACCTGGAAAACGCAGCGGGCGACAGGGCGCTGTTTTTCACCATCAACGAGGCTTTTCACCGCAGGCTGCTGGAGATCGCAGACAACCGCTGGCGCGACCAAATGGTCAATGACTTGCGCAAGGTCATGAAGCTCAACCGCCACCACTCGCTGCTCAAAAGCGGCCGCTTACAAGAGTCCTTGTCCGAGCACAGGCTGTTGGTCGAAGCGCTGGTGCAGCGCAACAGCACGCTGGCGGCGCAGCGCATGCAAACGCATTTTCAAAACGGCCTGGAGGCGGCGGCCTGAAGGGCCGTCATTCAAGCAAGCCGAAGTAAAGTCATTTCGCGAGATTCGGCTACAGCCACTTCTGTAAAAACTGCGCCTGTCCCATGGTCGCATCCAGCGTGTAAGGCGCAAAGCCGCAACGCTCGTACAAGCCCATGGCAGACCGGTTGCCAGAGAGCACCTCCAGCGTGAGTTTGCAAGCGCCTCGGCGGCGCGCCAACTGCTCCACCTGAGCCAACAGGGCTTGCCCCACGCCGCGCCCTCGGTGCGAGGCCACCACCGCAAGGTCGTGCACATTCACCAGCGGCTGGCAGGCAAAGGTGGAGAAGCCTTCAATACAGTTGACCAGCCCCACCGGCAGGTCGCCGTCAAAGGCCAGCACGCTGAAGGCTGCAGGCCTAACAGCAAGCTCAGCCAGCAGGTGCGCACGCGCAAACTCGCTCAGCGGCTGGCCACCGCCTGCCGGGTCTCGGGCATAGGCGTCGAGCACATCGAGCAGCGCCTGGCCGTGAACAGGGTCGGCATAGTCGGCCTGCACCACGCGCAAGGGCAAGATGGGCTGCACCACACTCAACCTTGTTCGACCGCCGCCACCAAGCGCTGGGCACTGCTGCGCGCCTGGGCACCGTCGCGGGCTTCTACCATCACCCGCAGCACAGGCTCGGTGCCGCTGGGCCGAATGAGAATGCGCCCGGTCTCGCCCAGCTCGGCCCGCACGGCCTGGGTTTCGCTTTGCAAGGGCAAGCTGCTTGTCCAGTCTTGCCCGGGTTTCAAGCGCACATTGATCAGCGTTTGCGGAAACAGCTGTACTCCGGCCAAAAGCTCGGCCATGGTTTTGCCGCTGCGCACGCACGACTGCAAGACCTGCAAGGCGCTGACCAGGCCATCGCCCGTGCTGTGCTTGTCCAGCGCCAAAAGGTGACCCGAGCTTTCGCCGCCCAAGAGCCAGCCCTTTTTCCCCAGCTCTTCGAGCACGTAGCGGTCGCCCACCTTGGCGCGCACAAAGTCCACGCCGCGGGCTTTCAGAGCCACCTCTATGGCCAAGTTGGTCATGAGGGTGCCCACCACGCCGGGCACCGCCTCGCCACGTGACAAACGCTCGCAAGCCATGAGGTAAAGCAGCTCATCGCCGTTGAACAAGCGCCCTTGGGCGTCGACCAACTGCAGGCGGTCGGCGTCGCCGTCGAGCGCCACGCCGTAATCCGCGCCCTGGGCCTTGACGGCGGCCATCAGGGCCTCGGGGTGGGTCGCGCCCACGCCGTCGTTGATGTTCAGGCCATTGGGCGCGCAGCCAATGCAGTAAATCTCTGCGCCCAGCTCATGAAAGACCTCGGGCGCAATGTGATAGGCCGCGCCGTGCGCGGCGTCGACCACGATCTTCAAGCCCTTGAGCGTGAGGTCCACCGGAAAAGTGCTTTTGCAAAACTCAATGTAGCGGCCCGCCGCATCGTCCAGGCGCTTGGCCTTGCCCACCTGGCTCGAATCTACCCAGTGCGGCGGCTGGCCCAGTGCATCTTCCACGGCCAGCTCCCAGGCGTCGTCGAGCTTGCTGCCTTGGGCGCTGAAAAACTTGATGCCGTTGTCCGCAAACGGGTTGTGGCTGGCACTGATGACCACGCCCAAACTGGCGCGCTGGGTGCGCGTGAGGTAGGCCACACCGGGGGTGGGCAAGGGGCCGAGCAAGACCACGTCCACCCCGGCAGAATTCAAGCCCGACTCCAGGGCGCTTTCCAACATGTAGCCTGAAATGCGGGTGTCCTTGCCTATGAGCACGGTGGGGCGAGCTTCGGTTTGCTTGAGCACCCGGCCCACGGCGTGTCCCAATCGGAGCACAAAGTCAGGGGTGATGGGTGCTTGGCCAACCGTGCCGCGTATGCCGTCGGTGCCAAAGTACTGTCGTGTCATGGGGGCCTTTTGGGTGGAACCAGTCAGATTGACAAGGTCCGTGTTTTGTTATTTTAGAAGGGTGGCTGACTCATCCACGGCAGGTTCACGACCTTTCACAATTGAAGACAGTCGCCTCTGGCGCACAGATGGCCTGAAGATTCAAGCCTGCTTGTTCAGCTTGCAGCGGCGCATGCTCGCCAGACCTTGATGGCCTCGACCGTGGCCTGCACGTCATGCACCCGGAGCAGCCTGGCGCCCCGCTCCACCGCCAGCAGCGCCGCCGCCACGCTGGCGGCGCTGCGGTCTGGAGGCGCCACGGGCTCACCCTGCGCGCCCAGCACGGCGCCCAACGAGGACTTGCGCGACCAGGCGCACAGCACAGGGTAGCCCAAGGCCAGCAGTTGGTCCTGCTGGGCCAGCAAGGCAAAGTTTTGCACCACCGTTTTGCCAAAGCCAATCCCAGGGTCCAGCACCATGCGGCGTCTGTCCACCCCAGCGGTTTGCAAGGCCGTGGCCTGGCGGCGCAAGAAATCCACCACCTGCGGCACCACCTCACCGGCCATGGGCTGGACCTGCATGCTGCGCGGCTCGCCATGCATGTGCATGAGGCACACACCGCAGCTGGGGTGGGCTGCCACCACGGTGGCCGCGCCTGGCTGGCGCAAGGCCCACACATCGTTGATGATGTCTGCCCCCAGGTCCAGCACGGCCTGCATCACCTCAGGCTTGTAGGTGTCCACTGAAATGGGAACGCCAAGGCGCGTCGCCTCGCGCACCACGGGCAAGAGGCGGGCGAGTTCTTGCGCCAAAGGTAGGGGCTGCGCGCCCGGCCGAGTGGACTCGGCGCCCAGATCCAACACATCGGCCCCTTGCTTGAGCAGTTGCTCGGCATGCGCCAAGGCCGGCCGGGCATCGCCCTCGGCAAAGTGTTGGCCACCGTCTGAAAAGGAGTCGGGCGTGAGGTTGACGATGCCCATGACCCGGGGCCAGCTCAAATCCAATTCAAAGCGGGATGTCTGCCAGATCATGTAACTCCTGCACTCGAAAACAAGCGTAAAAAAACCGGGGCAAGCCCCGGTTGATGTCCCTGCTGACCGCTTTTAAGCGGCGGTTGGAGCGGGATCGGGCGCCACGGTGGTGCCGCCGTCGCCCGAGCCACCACCCACGGAAGGGTTGTGCGGCGTCCAGTCCTTGGGCGGACGCGGAGGGCGACCGCCCATGATGTCGTCGAGTTGCTCGACATCGATGGTCTCCCACTCAAGCAAGGCCTTGGCCATGCTGTGCATCTTGTCCTGGTTTTCCTCAATCAGGCGGCGTGCCAGGTTGTACTGGGCATCGATGATGCGGCGCACCTCCACATCCACCTTTTGCATGGTCTGCTCGCTCATGTTGGTGGTTTTGGTCACCGAGCGACCGAGGAAGACCTCGCCCTCGTTTTCAGCGTAGACCATGGGACCGAGCGCATCGCTCATGCCGTAACGCATGACCATGTCGCGCGCAATTTGGGTGGCGCGCTCAAAGTCGTTGCTCGCGCCCGTGGTCATTTGGTGCATAAACACCTCTTCAGCGATGCGGCCGCCAAACAGCATGCTGATCTGGCTGAGCATGAACTCACGGTCGTAGCTGTAGCGGTCCTGCACCGGCAAGCTCATGGTCACACCCAGGGCGCGGCCGCGCGGGATGATGGTGACCTTGTGCACCGGGTCGCACTTGGGCATCAAGCGGCCAATAAGCGCGTGACCAGACTCGTGGTAGGCCGTGTTGCGGCGCTCCTCCTCGGGCATGACCATGCTCTTGCGCTCTGGGCCCATCAAGATTTTGTCTTTGGCTTTTTCAAAGTCCTGCATTTCCACCAGGCGGGCACTGCGGCGGGCGGCCATCAACGCAGCCTCATTGCACAAGTTAGCAAGGTCGGCGCCGCTCATGCCGGGCGTGCCGCGTGCAATCACCATGGCGCTGACGTCTTGGCCCAGGGGCACTTTGCGCATGTGCACATTCAAAATTTGCTCGCGGCCCCGGATGTCAGGCAAGGTCACGTAGACCTGGCGGTCAAAGCGGCCAGGGCGCAGCAAGGCCGAATCCAAGATGTCGGGGCGGTTGGTGGCGGCCACCACAATCACGCCGACATTGGTTTCAAAGCCGTCCATCTCGACCAGCATTTGGTTGAGGGTTTGCTCGCGCTCGTCGTTGCCACCGCCCAGGCCTGCGCCACGCTGGCGGCCCACGGCGTCGATTTCGTCAATGAAAATGATGCAAGGCGCATTCTTTTTGGCATTGTCAAACATGTCGCGCACCCGAGCTGCGCCCACGCCGACAAACATTTCCACAAAGTCAGAGCCCGAAATGCTGAAGAAGGGCACTTTGGCCTCGCCTGCAATGCTCTTGGCCAGCAGAGTTTTGCCAGTGCCTGGAGGGCCAACCAGCAAAAGGCCGCGCGGTATGCGGCCGCCCAACTTCTGGAATTTTTGCGGGTCTTTAAGGAAGTCCACCACCTCTTTGACTTCTTCTTTGGCTTCGTCGCAACCGGCAACGTCAGCAAAAGTGACGGTGTTGGTGGACTCGTCGAGCATGCGGGCCTTGCTTTTGCCAAAGCTGAAGGCGCCGCCCTTGCCGCCGCCTTGCATTTGCCGCATGAAGTAAACCCACACGCCAATGAGAAGGAGCATGGGGCCCCAGCTGACCAGCAAGGTCATGAGCAAAGAACCTTCTTCACGGGGCTTGACGTCAAATTTGACGTCGTTGGCAATCAAATCGCCCACCAAGCCGCGGTCCAAGTAGGTGGCGGTGGTGCGTATGCGCCTGTCGTCGGTGGTGATGGCCGAGATTTCGGTGCCACCCTGGCCTTCGGCGATGGTGGCGGCCTTGATCCGCTTGCCGCGCACTTCTTCCAGAAAATCGGAATAGCCGAGGTAGTTGCCGCCAGACCCGGAGCGTGTGTCAAATTGCTTGAAGACGGTGAACAGCACCATGGCGATCACCATCCAGACCGCAATTTTAGAAAACCACTGATTGTTCAAGGATGACTCCAGTCAACGAATAACGAGACAGATGCTGCTGATTCTAGGCTTTTCAAGCCCCCCTCACGTCTGTCAATCCCAGGACACCCTGAGGCCAAGGCGGTTTTGCGCGGGCCGGGTTAAAAAGGCAATGCAGAAGGCGCTTCAACAGGACCGCCTCAGGCCACAGATTTAAGACCCAAACCGACCAAGAAAGTTTCAGATGACTGCGGGCGAGAGGCCTTGGGCTTGATTTTTTTGACCACCTGAAAGTGCGTCTTAAAGAGGCGCGCCAGCTCTTCATAGCCGCTGCCGTGAAAAAGCTTGACCACCAAAGCGCCGCCAGGCTTGAGCTGATGGACGGCAAAGTCCACCGCCAACTCCACCAGATGGGAAATGCGGGCCGCGTCGGCGCTTTCAATGCCCGAGAGGTTGGGCGCCATATCAGACACCACCAGATCAATCTTGGGGTGGCTCAGGTCGGCGGCCAGCAGGGCTTGGAGTTCGGCCAAGACCTCTCCCTCCCGAAAGTCGCCCTGGATGAAGCTCACACCCTCAATGGGCTCCATGGGCAGCAGATCAAGGGCAATGATGCGACCATTGAGCGCGCCCGTGGCGGCCCCGCTGGGCGAGAGCTTGCGACGCAGGTACTGGCTCCAGGCGCCAGGCACGCTGCCCAAGTCCACCACATGGTGGCCGGGCTTGACCAGACCCAAAGAATCGTCAATTTCCTTGAGCTTGTAAGCCGCCCGTGCGCGGTAACCCTCTTTTTGCGCAAGCTTCACATAGGTGTCGTTGACATGCTGGTTGAGCCAGGCTTTGTCGACTTTTTTGCTCTGCGTGCGTACTTTCATGGAGGGCATTGTCGCTGGCTGGCGGCCTGAGCGGCCCCTGCGCCGATAATCAGCCCATGCCCTTGATACAACTGACCCCTGCCCAGCGCAAGGAACACCGCGCCGCCGCCCACCACCTGACCCCTGTGGTCATGATTGGCTCGGACGGCCTGACACCTGCCGTGCAAAAAGAAACCGATGCCGCTTTGCGTTCGCACGGCCTGATCAAAATCCGTGTGTTGTCTGACGACCGCCCCGCCCGCGAGGCCATGCTGCAAACCCTGGCCAATGAGCTGGACGCCGCGCCTATTCAGCACATTGGCAAGCTGTTGGTGCTGTGGCGCCCCATGCCGCCCAAAGAAAAAAAGGTGGACGAAGACCGCATGCCTGGCCCGCGCTCGGTCAAGCTCATCAAGCCCACGCGCCCCGGCCAGCGGCCTGAAATTCGCACCCTCAAGGTCTTGGGCAACCAGCGCCTGACCACGGGCGGCAACATCAAACGGGCCAAAAAGCCCAAGCTGCGCAGCATCAAAAAACGCGCCGACTGACACGCCCAGCCGCCCACCGCCCCCAGGAGCCGCCCCATGAGCAACCCCCTTCTCGATTTCGCCGATCTGCCTTTGTTTGACCGGATGACGCCTGAGCACGTGGCGCCCGCGCTGGACCAATTGCTGGCCGACGCCGAGCGGGCCCTGGAACAGGTGACCCAAGCGGAGTTTCCGTCGGACTGGAGCCGCATTGCCAGCGTGCTGGACGTGGCCACCGAGCGCCTGTCCCGGGCCTGGGGCGCCGTCAGCCACCTCAACAGCGTTGCCGACACGCCCGAGCTGCGCGCGGCCTACAACGCCGACCTGCCCCGCGTCACCGAGTTTTGGACCCGCCTGGGCGCAGACGAGCGGCTGTACGCCAAGTACAAAGCCATCAACCCCGCCTCTTTGAGCGCCGAGCAGCAGCAGGCCCACAAAAACGCCATGCGCAACTTTGTCTTGTCGGGCGCCGAATTGCAGGGCCAGGACAGGGAGCGCTTTGCCAAAATTCAGGAGCGCCAGGCCGAGCTGAGCCAAAAATTCAGCGAGAACGCCCTGGACGCCACCGAAGGCTTTGCCTACTACGCCCAGCCCGAAGAGCTGCTGGGCGTGCCCGCCGACGTGGTGGCCAGCGCCCGCGCCCAAGCCCAGGCTGAAGGCAAAGACGGCCACAAGCTCACACTCAAAATGCCCAGCTACCTGCCGGTTATGCAGTTCGCCCACAGCAGCGCCTTGCGCGAGCGCCTGTACAAGGCCTACAGCACCCGGGCCAGCGACCAGGCCCCCGCCGACCAAGCGCAGTTTGACAACAGCGCCGTCATGCGCGAGATATTGGCCCTGCGCCTGGAAGAGGCGCAACTGCTGGGCTTTCGCAATTTTGGCGAGGTTTCGGTGGTGCCCAAAATGGCCGAGTCGCCCGAGCAAGTCATCGCCTTTCTGCGTGACTTGGGCCACCGCGCCCGGCCCTACGCCGAGCAAGACGTGGCCGACATGCAGGCCTTTGCGCTGGAACATCTGGACTTAGCACGGCCCCAGCCCTGGGACTACCCCTATATTGGGGAAAAGCTCAAAGAAGCGCGCTACGCCTTCAGCGAGCAAGAAGTCAAACAGTACTTCACCGCACCCAAGGTGCTGGCGGGGCTGTTCAAAATTGTAGAGACCCTGTTTGAGGTCAGCATCCGGGCCGACAAGGCCCCCGTGTGGAAGCCAGGCGTGGAGTTTTTCCGCATTGAGCGCGGCAGCCAGTTGGTGGGCCAGTTCTACCTGGACCAGCCAGCGCGCACCGGCAAACGCGGCGGTGCCTGGATGGACGATGTGCGCGCCCGCTGGCTGCGCCCCGACAACGGCCAGCTGCAAACCCCCATTGCCCACATGGTGTGCAACTTTGCCGACGGTGTGGACGGCCACCCCGCCCTGCTCACCCACGACGATGTGACCACCCTGTTCCACGAGTTCGGCCACGGCCTGCACCACATGCTCACGCTGGTCAATGAGCGCGACGTGTCTGGCATCAGCGGCGTGGAGTGGGACGCGGTCGAGTTGCCCAGCCAGTTCATGGAGAACTTTTGCTGGGAATGGGAGGTGCTCAAGCACATGACCGCCCATGTGGACAGCGGCGAGCCGCTGCCCCGCGCTCTGTTCGACAAGATGCTGGCGGCCAAAAACTTCCAAAGCGGCCTGCAAACCATGAGGCAAGTCGAGTTTGCGCTGTTTGACATGCTGATGCACACCCAGCACAACCCACAGGCCGACGTGATGGACCTGCTGCGCGAGGTGCGCGCCGAGGTGGCCGTGATCCAACCCCCAGCCTACAGCCGCACGGCCCACACCTTCAGCCACATTTTTGCTGGCGGCTATGCGGCCGGTTACTACAGCTACAAATGGGCAGAGTTGCTTTCAGCCGACGCCTATGCGGCCTTTGAAGAAGCGGCAGGACAGGCGGGCACCCCCTTGAGCGTGGACATAGGCCGGCTCTACCGCCAGCACATCCTGGAGGTGGGCGGCAGCCGGCCGGCCATGGAGAGCTTCAAGGCCTTCAGGGGGCGGGAGCCGAAGATTGATGCACTGCTGCGGCACCAAGGCATGGCCTGAGGACAGGCATCGCCTCAATCGCAGCGCAGGCCAGAGCCGCCTCACCCGGCTTGAGGGCGCAACCCTGAGAGCACATGTTCTGCAAAGGCATGGGCGATCACGGGCAGCTGGCGCTTGGCCAAGCGGGCCATCAGGATGTGTCCGGTCGGAAAACCCGGGTCCTCGATCTCGCGCATCACCAATTGGCCGCCATCCGTCACGGCGCCGCTTTCAAACTGGAATGTCACGGCCTGCTGGTGGTACAGACATCCGCGCAACAACTCAAAGCTGTTGCTCTCGACCAGTGGCTTGAACTCGATAGAGCGGCGCATCAGGAAGCGCTCTAGCATCTGGCGGCCGGCGGTATCGCGGTTGGGCAGGGCCAGGGGGTAGCCCGCGCAATCGGACAGCCGGATGGCCCTGCTGGTCTGCGCCAGGGGGTGGCTGCCATGCATCACGGCCAGCAGTTTTTGCTCGTGGAACACGATGGGGTGCAGGTCAGGCTCGGTGTCGAGGTTGAACACCAAGATCATGTCGGTCTCCATGGCCCGCAAGGCCGTCAGCGCCTGCACATGGTCGCCCACCTGCACCTGGAACTCGACCAAGGGATGACGCTGCCTGAACGAAGCGATGACCTGGGGCACAAAGGTCGGTGCCAGGCCCTGGCTGGTGATGAGCTTGACCGTGCCGCGCCTCAAGCCCTTGATGTCCTCGATGCGCGAGCGCACCTGCTCGAGCTCCACCTGCCGGGAGCGCACATAGGCAATGAACATCTCGCCCGCCGCGGTCAGGCGCATGCCGCGGGGCAGACGCTCAAAGATGGGCGCGTCGAGCTCTTGCTCAATGTCCTGCAGGCGGCGGTTGACAGCGGACGGTGCCACATGCAGCCGGTCGGCCGCGGCCCGTATCGAGCCGCAGCGCGCGATTTCGTCCACATAGCGCAGAAATCTCAAATGGTTCATGAGGCTGCTCCTAAGCACGATTGATGCCGAAAGAGCACTGCTGCGCACGTTATTCGGCATCTTTGGAGAACGCATTCTGGCATCGGAGATGCAAGAAGCCCTCCCATGAAGTCGCTACGCTCTCCCGCACGCACCAAAGTCAAGTCCGCCGCACCGGCCAGCGGCAGGAGCGCACCATTTAAGGGCCAGCTTCCGCACCCTGATGGTGCAAATAATTCGAAAGCACCGATCCAGACCGGCTGGCAATCCAAAGCCGATGGGGTGAGCCTGCTGCGCCCGGCCCACCAACCCAAACCGGTGTGGCTGCAGGCGCGCCCGCAAAAGCTGGAGATCGACCTGCACGCCAGCGCGCTGGTGGTGGTGGACATGCAAAACGACTTTTGCCACCCCGAAGGCTGGTTCGGCCAAAAAGGCGTGAGCATGCGCGCCACCCGCAAGCCCATCCCCATGTTGCAAAAGCTGCTGCCGCTGTGGCGCGCCGCCGGCGGGCGGGTGGTCTGGCTGAACTGGGGCGTGCGCCCCGACCGGCTCAACCTGCCGCCTGGTGTGCTGTTCAAGGCCAAGGTGGACGCCCAGGGCCAACTCAGCGGCGTCGGCTATGCCGAATCATCGCCGCTGGACAGAGGCCCCAGCCTGGTGCCCGGCCACTGGGGCGCGCAGGTGGTCGACGAGTTGCCCGTGGCTGCCACCGACATCACCGTGTTCAAGCATCGCTTGAGCGGCTTTCACGACAACGAGCTCGACAGCCTGCTGCGCCAGCAAGGCGTGCAAACCTTGCTGTTTGCCGGCATCAACACCGACCGCTGCGTCTTCTCCAGCCTGCAAGACGCCGGATTCCTAGGCTACGACTGCGTCTTGCTTGAAGACGCCTGCGCCACCCCCTCCCCGGCTTATGTCAGCCGGGCCATCTTATTTCTGGTCGAAAAGCTGCACGGCTTTGTCGCCAGCGCCCAGGCCCTCACCGTTTCATTGACCCCCCAAGGAGCTCGCTCATGACTGCTGCAACCCCTGTGTTTTCCCTGCGTCGCCTCGTCAGCCTGTGCAGTGCCAGCGCCCTGCTGAGCCTGGCCTGCGCCAGCGCCTCGGCACAAGCGCCGACCAAGATCAAGTTCACCCTGGACTGGAAGATCCAGGGCGTGCACGCTTGGATCTACTGGGCCAAGGACAAGGGCCTGTTCAAGGCAGAAGGCCTGGACGTGGAGATCGACCAGGGCAACGGCTCTGCTGCGGCCGTCACCCGCGTGATGTCCGGCACCTACCAGGCCGGCATAGGCGACATGAACGCCATCATTCAAAACGCATCGCTCAAGCCGGGCGAGGCACCGGTGATGGTCTATATGGTTTACAACCGCGCCCCGTTTGCGCTGATCACCAAGGCCGGCAGCGACATCAAAACCCTCAAGGACCTCGAAGGCAAGACTCTGGGCTCGCCAGCCGGCAGCGCAGCGCTGGCGATCTTTCCGGCCCTGGCCAAGAAAAACGGCCTGGACGAAAAGAAGATCACTTGGATCAACATGGCGCCCAATCTGCAGGAGCAAATGATGCTGCAGGGTCAGGTCGCCGCCTCGGCGGTGTTCTCGGCCACCAGCTACATGAACCTGGTGTCGCAAAACGTAGACCCCGACAAAGACATCCGCTGGATTTTCTACAACGACCACGGCCTGGACCTCTACAGCAACGGCATTTTGGTCTCGGGGAAACTGCTCAAGGACAACCCCAAGGCAGTCAGCAGCCTGGTCAAGGCGCTCAACACGGGCTTCAAGGAGTGCGTGGCCCGCATCGATGCCTGCATCGACAACCTGGCGGTCAACGAACCCCTGCTCAACAAGGACATTGAAAAGCGCCGCCTGACTTACGTGCTCAAGACCTCGGTGATGACGCCCGAAACCGCAGAACTGGGTCTGGGCGATGTCAAAGACGCGCGCATGACCAGCGCGATTGCGCAGATCGCCCAGAGCTACAACCTGCAGCGCCTGCCCGCGGTCAGCGAAGTGTTCAGCCGGGTGGCACTGCCCCCCAAATCCGAGCGGGCCTTCAAGTGAGTCGGCCATCCCCGCGCACTTCAAACTGCACGAGCCCAGCATGACGGAGACCGCCATGACCGAGCCCTGGTTCATCACCAACGCCAGCCTGCCCGGGCGCGCCGGCCGCTGGCGCATAGGCATCGCCGGCGCGCACATCGCCAGCGTGCAGCCGCAAGACGACGCCGGCGCGCGCGACCTGGGCCCGGCCTGGGACGCGGCCGGCCGACTGGTCTCGCCCGGCTTTGTCGACCCGCACCTGCACCTTGACAAATGCCTGACCAGCCAGCGCAGCCCGGGCACCGCCAGCAACCTGGACGAGGCCATACGCGCGGTGCGCGCCATCAAGGCCGGCTTTACTGTGGCAGATGTGGCCGAGCGCGGCCGACGCGCTCTGCGCATGGGCCTGCAGCACGGCACAGTTTCGGCGCGCAGCAACTGCGAGGTCGACCGCTCGGCCGGCTTTAGAGCGCTGGAGGGCCTGCAGCAGGCCAGCCGAGAGATGGCCGCGCAAGTCGATCTGCAATTGATCGCCTTCCCCCAGGAGGGCTGGTTCGACAACCCGGGCACGCTGGAAGACGGCGCGGGTGAATTCGTTGCCCAATCGCTCAGCCGGGGCGTGAAGGTCATAGGCGGCAATGTCAATGGCGCGCTTTGGCCGTCCAAGCCGCAGGACCAGGTCGACACCACCTTTGCTCTGGCAGCCGCCCACGACTGCGACATCGACTACCACCTGGACAACGCCGATGTGGCCCATGCCTTCACCCTGCCCTTTGTGGCTGACAAGGTCATCGCCCAGGGTTGGCAAGGCCGGGTGGCGGTCTCGCACATTGCGTCGCTCGCCCAGGTCAGCGACGCGCAGGCCGCGCAAACCATCAACCGGGTGCGCGAGGCTGACATCAGCGTCTGTGTGCTGCCCACCCGCATCCGCCTGACACGGGTCATGGAGCTGATGGAGGCCGGCGTCAACGTGGCCTGCGGCACCGACAACCTGCGCGACCCCTTTGTGCGCTTTGGCGACGCCGACCCGCTCAAAGCCCTGCTTTTGCTGGCCCAACTGACCTTCAACCTCAAAGACGCAGGTCTGGAGCGCCTGTGGTCCTGCGCCACCACCAACGCCGCCCGCATGCTGCGCCTGCAGGACTACGGCCTGGCCCCAGGCTGCGCCGCCGACCTGATGGTGATAGACGCGCACAGCCCGGCGCAAGCCATCTTGGAGCAGTCACCGCGCTTGGCGGTGTTCAAAGCCGGCGTGCAGGTGGCCGGCCCGCTCTCCCTTCACTGAATTGCCTTTCACAAACCCGACCCTGGAGACCTTGACCATGAAACGCACCCTCTTGACCCTGTGCCTGTCGGCCTTGCTGCTGCCCTCGGCAGCGTTGGCCCAAACCAAAATCAAGTTTGTCTTGAACTGGAAATACCAAGGCCCGCAAGCCTGGTTCTTTGTGGCCCAAGACAAGGGCTACTTCAAGGCCGAGGGCCTGGACGTGGAGATCGACCAGGGCGAAGGCTCGGCCGCCCCGGTGGGCAAGGTCGCCACTGGCGCCTACACCGCTGGCTTTGGTGACATCAATGCGCTGATTGACCTGGCCGCCAAGCGCGGCAACGAGGCGCCCATTGCCGTGGCCATGCTCTACAACACGCCACCCTTCACCATCGTGGTCAAGGCCGACAGCCCCATCCGCACGCCCAAGGACCTGGAAGGCAAAACCATAGGCGGGCCTGGCAACGACGGCGCGCTCAAGCTCTTTCCGGCTTTTGCCAAGGCCGCCAAAATTGATGCCTCCAAGGTCAACCTGACGAACATGGCGCCCAATCTGCGCGAGCAAATGCTGATGCGCGGCCAAGTCGATGCCGCCTTTGGCTTCATCAACACCATTTGGTTCAGCGCCAAGCTGACCGGGATAGACCCCGACAAGCAGCTGCGCTTCATCAAGTATGTGGACCACGGCATGGACCTGTACTCCAACACCGTGATGTTCTCGCGCAGCTTCGCCCGCGACAACCCAGCGGCCGTGCGGGGCTTTCTCAAGGCGCTCAATAGGGCCATCAACGAGGTGGTGGCCAACCCCGAAATGGGCATGGACGCGGTCATGAAACGCGAGCCGCTGCTCAACCGCGCTGTGGAAAAGGAACGTTTGGTGGCCACCATCGCGCAAGAAATGAGTCATCCGGAAATCGCCCGCATCGGCCTGGGCGATGTGGACGACAACCGACTCAAACGCGCCATTGGCATCGTGGCCGAGTCGGCGCAGTTGCCCCGCACGCCGGCCAACAACGAAATCTTTGACCGCAGCTTTCTGCCCGCCCGCGCCGAGCGCGCCTCCAAGCTCTAAAGCGCAACAGCAAAACCCACCATGAAGCTCGAACTCCAAGACAAAGTCGTCGTCATCACCGGTCCCGCCAAGGGCATGGGCCAGGCCATCAGCCTGGCCTTTGCCGAACAAGGCGCCAAGCTGGTGCTCACCGGCCGCGACACCTCAGCCATTGAGGAAGTGGCCACCAAGACCCGCGCCATGGGCATCGCGACCCAGGTGGTGCGCTGCGACCTGACAGATCCGGCCCAGACCGAAGCCATGGGCCAAGCGGCACTGGCCGCCTACGGCCGCATAGACATCCTCGTCAACGTGGCCGGTGGCTCAGGGCCCATAGGCAAAACCGGCTGGGAGACCAGCCACGCCGAATTCCAGGAGATCGTCGAGCTCAACATGACCGGCTGCTTCAACACCATGCACGCCGTGCTGCCGTCCATGATTGCGCAGCGCTACGGCAAGGTGGTGAATGTGGGCGGCACCTTTGGCATGCGCGGGCGCGCCGGGCGCATGGCCTATTCGGCCTCCAAATGGGGGCTGCGCGGTATCACCAAGAGCTTTGCGCTGGAGGCCGGCCCGCACAACATCAACGTCAACTGCGTCGCGCCAGGCATGGTCGACGGTCCGCGCTTTCGCGAGAAGGTGTGCGCCAACATGGCTGAAAAGCTGGGCATCAGCCTGGAAGAAGCCATGACCCGCCACGCCGCCGACTACGCGCTGCGCCGGGTCTCCACCGACACCGATGTCGCCAACGCCTGCCTGTTTCTGGCCAGCGATGTCTCCCGCCAGATCACCGGTGTCGACCTGCCGGTCGACGGCGGCTGGGCCATGCTCTGAAAGAAAAATCACATGTCATACGCCCCTAAAGAAGTCGATCTGGTTATCCGTGGCGCCCAGGTGGTCTCGCCCGAGCAGATCATCACAGCCAGCGTCGCCATTGCCGGCGAGCGCATCGTGGCCGTCGGCCATGACGACTGCATGCCACCGGCACGCCAGGAAATGCGCGCAGACGGCCTCTACCTGCTGCCCGGCGCCATAGACAGCCATGTGCACTTTCGCGACCCAGGCTACCCGCACAAGGAAACCTGGAAGACCGGCTCGGCCGCGGCGGCTTGCGGCGGCGTGACCACCGTCTTTGAGATGCCCAACACCAACCCGCCGACCGGCACGCTGGAAGCCCTGGCGCTCAAGCTCAAGGCGGCCGAGTCTTCCTATGTGGACTATGGCATCCACGGCCTGCTGGGCGACGACACCATCGCCAACCTGGAGCAACTGCTCGAAGGCGGCGTGAGCAGCTTCAAGGCCTTTGTGGGCAACACCTTCGGCAACCTGCCCGCGCCCAGCGACGGCGCTCTGCTCGAAGGCTTTGAGATCTTGGCGCCGCTGGGCATACGCACCGTGGTGCATGCGGAGAACTCCTCCATCATGGCGCGCCGGCAGGCGCAGTTGCAGGCCGCCGGCCGCACTGACCCATTGGCCCACCTGGACGCCCGGCCTGCCGTGGCCGAAATCGAGGCCATAGGCCGGGTGCTGACCCTGGCCGAATGGACGGGTGCGCGGGTGCACATTGCCCACCACAGCGCCGCCGACTCGCTGTTTTTGCTGCGCCAGGCCAAGGCCCGCGGGGTCGACGTCACCGCCGAAACCTGCCCCCAGTACATGCTTCTCAACACCGATCACATGCGCAAACTCGCTGGTGTGATGCGGGTCAACCCGCCGATTCGCGAGCCGCGCCACAACCAGCCCCTGTGGGACGCGCTGGTCGAGGGCGTGCTTGACATGATCGCCACCGACCACGCGCCCCACACGCCCGAGGAAAAGACCCGCGCCAACATCTGGGAGTGCGACTGCGGCTTCCCAGGTGTGGAGACGCAAATGCCCTTGATGCTCACTGAAATCAACAAGGGCCGCGCCAGCCTCATGGACTACGTCAAGTGGAGCTCGGTCAACCCGGCCAAGGCCTGGGGCCTGTATGGCACCAAGGGCGTGATCGCAGTCGGTGCGCATGCCGACATCGCGATTGTGGACATGACCCGCTCAGGCACCTTGTCGCAGGGCAAGCTGCAAAGCATCAGCAAGATCTCGCCCTGGCACGGTCGCAGCGTCCAGGGCTACCCGATTCACACCCTGCTGCGTGGCCGCTTTGTCATGCGCGATGGCCAGCTGGTGACCGATGCCGCAGGCTGGGGCCGCAACATCAAGCCCATCCAGAAGATGCCTGCCCCCAAGCCGCGCAACATGGAGCATTACAGCCGGGCCATCGTCAAAACCAGTGCCCACGAAAGCCAACCATGAGCACGCCGCTGATTGAACTGACCAGCGTGCGCCTGCAGTACGCCAACGGCACGGTGGCGCTGGAGAGCACTGACTTGAGCATCGCTCAGGGTGACTTTGTCGCTCTGGTCGGCCCCAGCGGCTGCGGCAAGTCCACCATCCTCAAGCTGGTGGCGGGCCTCTTGCGGCCCAGCGCCGGCGCGGTGGTGGTGGGCGGGCGCGAGGTGGGCGCAGCCGGTCAGCGCGATGCCTTTGCCTCAGGCATACGGCTGGGCCTGGCGTTTCAGAACCCGACCATGCTGCCCTGGCTGAGCATCCGTGAGAACGTCATGATCCCGCTCAAGATCGTCGAGCCTTTCCGAAAAGACTACGCCCGCAAGAAAAAAGGCGAGTTCGCCGACCGGGCCGACGCCCTGCTGGCCCAGGTCGGCCTCAAGGGCTTTGCCGACAAGCGGCCTTGGCAGCTCTCGGGCGGCATGCTGCAGCGCGCGTCGCTGTGCCGCGCGCTGATCCACGAGCCGCAGTTGCTGCTGCTCGACGAGCCCTTTGGCGCACTCGATCAATTCACCCGCGAGGAGCTGTGGGACATCATGCAAGACTTGTGGATCAAAACCCGGCCCACCGTGCTGCTGGTCACCCATGACCTGCGCGAGTCGGCTTATCTCGCCACCCGCATTTGCGTCATGTCCTCGCGGCCGGGCCGCATCATCGAAGACTGCCCGGTGCCCTTCGAGCGGCCGCGCAACGTGGCCATGAGCTACGCATCCGAGTTCAGCGAACTGGTTCAGCAACTGCGCATGCGCATCGCGCACGCCCGATCCGAAGGAGTCACCGCATGAACAAGCTCTCGCCTGCGGCCCAGCAAAACCTGCTGAGCCTGATGACACTGCTCGGATTTTTTGCGCTGTGGGAGCTGGCCTGCGTGGCCTTCAGCATTTCCAGCCTGATCCTGCCCAAGCCCAGCCAGATCGCCACGGTGCTGATCACCAAGATGCCGCTGCTGTGGCCGCACACCGCGCAGACGCTCTACACCACCTTGGTGGGATTTGGTTGTGGCGTGACCGTCGGCATTGTGCTGGGCATGCTGATTGGCTCGTCCAAACTGGCCTACAACGTGGCCTACCCGCTGCTGGTGGGTTTTTCCAGCATCCCCAAGGTGGCAGTGGTGCCTATCTTCGTGGTTTGGTTCGGCGCGGGCACGGTGCCGGCCATCCTCACTTCAGCGGTGATCAGCATCTTCCCAGTGGTGGTCAATGTGGCCACGGGCCTGGCCTCGACCGAGCCCGAGCTCGAAGACGTGCTCAAGGTGCTGGGCGCGAGCAAGCGCGACGTGCTGTGGAACGTGGGCCTGCCGCGCGCCATGCCCTATCTGTTTGCCTCGCTCAAGATCGCCATCACCCTGGCCTTTGTCGGCACCGTGCTGTCAGAAACCGTCGCTGCCAACCGCGGCATTGGCAATGTGATGATGATTGCCAGTGGCAATTTTGATGTTCCCCTGGTCTTTGCCGGCCTGTTCATACTCGCCGGTCTGGGCATCAGCCTGTATGCCGTCTCGTCCTTGGTCGAGCGGCGCATGACAGGCTGGAGCCAGCGCAAAACCGAAATGGCCATGGTCTAGAGCCTATGAAGCGGTGTCGGCAAGGGCTGCCATCAGCAGCGACGGGATTTTCCCTTGTAGGAGCCAGCCTGCTGGCGATCAACGCCAGTCAACGGGCATCCCCGCAGGCCAAGAATCGCCGGCAGGCCGGCTCCTACACAAGCCCCATGGCGCATGCACCCACAGCCCAGGGGCACGCGCATGAGGTGCTGGCGGCGAAGGCTGCGAACAGCCGCGACGGGATTTTCCCTTGTAGGAGCCAGCCTGCTGGCGATCATCGCCAGTCAATGGGCATCCCCGCAGGCCAAGAATCGCCGGCAGGCCGGCTCCTACACAAGCCCCAAGGCGCATGCCCGCTGCTGTGGCGGGTCACCATGAACTCGCGCTAGAGCCC